>Ga0255768_10004542_pt1 | contig 13525 bp, 6 predicted proteins | sample 071ome_33_FD_179983 | JGI IMG/M metagenome (GOLD analysis project Ga0255768, IMG submission 179983) | Coastal salt marsh microbial communities from the Groves Creek Marsh, Skidaway Island, Georgia - 071412AT metaG (version 2) | ecosystem: Environmental > Aquatic > Marine > Intertidal zone > Salt...
AAGTTGCATCTAACTCAATCCTTGCTCCACTACTATTTCCGAGTTTGATTGCTCCTGCAGTAATTGTTGTATTCCACCCGTTTATTACCTGATTCGATGGAGAATAATTAGATACATTTCCAAGTCCTACATCTGATGATGTTGTACCACTTCGTATAGCTGCTACAGTTGTGGTTGCTGCATCTGAAAGAGATGAAGTAAGTGTTAAACCTGCTGCACTTAAATTAGCAACAGAAACTGTTCCTGTGTACCCTCCAACAGATTGAACTGGTGCTGCTGCAGCGGCTTGAGAAGTATTTACATAACCACTTGGATTACTACTTAAGTAAAGACCTGCAGAACTTAAATTAGCAACAGAAACTGTACCAGTATATCCTCCGACAGATTGAACAGGAGCAGCTGCAGAAGCCCCACTACTATCTACATAGCCTGAATTATTTGTTAAGTCAGAAATATTTTTACCTACAAGAGTTATTCTATCTGCATCAATAGTCCCTGTTGTAATTCTTCCGCCATCAATTGTTGTTGTTCCACTTGACCCTAAATCGCTTGATACAAGTGCTGTTGTTGTATTTGTACCGTCACTAATTGTATTTGTCCCAGTAAAAGTTACAAGACCAGTAAAATTTTGTCCTTCGTATGGAATACTAAAAGTAACTGTATAAGATCCACCATAGCTAGATTCTATTACACTATAATATGCATACCAATATTTATTTGCATTGCTTCCTGTAAATGTTGGAGGATTTTGATTCCAATTTGTTGAACCTGTTCCGATTACTCCTCCGCTTAATAATGAACTACTAAAATTGTAAGATACAGAAGATGTAGAAACAGCGGAGCCTCCTGTTGGACTACTTGCACTTGAAGATTGATAATAAATATATCCTGTTGCTGTTCTTGGACCTGTTGCTCCATCTGCACCATCTGCACCTGCTGCTCCGTCTGCACCTTGTATTGATTTTGCAAAAGTTTGTTTTCTTGTAAATGTATTTTCTACTCCTGCTTCATTCTTTACTATAATTGTATAAGTTATGCTCGCATTATTTGCAGTCATATTTGAATGATCGGCAAATCTTCTTGTATAAGTTGAAACTGTACTTGCACTTCCTGGAGTAATACTTGTTCCTGATGCTGAAACTCTAAAAGAAGGGGAAGCATAAGGAGAAGACCCATCATAAGGAACTTGAGTTGTTCCATTCCAAACTTCTATATCTGTTCCTGAACCTGTATAAGTTACTACTCCTCCGCTTGTAGTGGGAAGCGTATGAGCTTCATTAGATAAAACTGTTGTTATAGCATTTGTACCTGCTTTTAGCCCAGAAATTGTTATTTGGTCTCTTGCTAATATTGTTCCAGAATTTGATCCTTCTCTTATTTGAGCTTCAATTTTTTCTGGCATACTTGTGTATGATGAAGGTGCAGAATAACTGTAAGTGTTTGATGTAGTATTTTGAACACTTACATCATTTTTAAAGAACTCATAATAAACTGTTCCACTAGTATTTAAAGCTGTTGCAGTTACTGTTGTAGAAGAAGGATTTGGGTTTGCTCCATTTGTATCATATTCTATTGTTTGATCGCCAACAGTTAAATTTACTGCTCTTGCATCTGTTCCATCAGATCCATCTGCTCCATCTGCTCCAACAATACCTGCGGTTATTGCTTGTTCTACACCTAATGTATAATTTGTGCTGCCATCTGTAACAACCGTTGATATAATACAATCTCTATTAAAGTCAGGAATCCAAGATTGTTTTCCTATAGCAGTTCCTGCAGAGTGAGATCTTGTAAATATTTGTTCTGTAAATAATAAAGTATCACTTCTAATTTCTGCTATTCTTGCATATTCTGCTGTAGTGCTACTAGATACTTTAATTAGGTCTCCTTCACTATAATCTGTATTAAAAGTTGTTGAAGAACCTTCTACTTTATTAGAATTTTGTGCTATTGTTACTGTACCTGTAGTTGTAGTTATTCCATTGCTCGAAGCTCCTACTTCTTGCCAGTATGAAAATCTTAGTGGTTGTCCTGCAGTATTTACCGCAGTTGTATCAGTATAAATTAAACCTGCTTTTAAATGATCTGAAGTATCACTAGCATCAAATATTAAATAAGCAGTTTTACTTGCTCCCATTCCTGTAAAGTCTTGTTGATAATTTCCTGTACCAGTAGAAGTAAAACTGAAAGTTTCTCCAAATGGAGTTATAAAACTGTAAGTTCCACTTCCTCCAATAGTAGCAGTAGAGCTAGAAAGAGTTAAAGTTTGATTTAGTTGACCCCCTTGTACTAACTTATCAACTTTATTTGCAGATAAAGTACTTTCTCCAGTTATATTTACACTTCTTTTAATACTTTTTGATTTTGCTCCTGTAACAGATCTAGTTCTAATAAATAATAAATACTTACCAGGATCTAAAGAATTAAAAGTTATTGAATTTTCTGTAGCCCCTACAGTAAAAGTTTGTTTTTCTATTCCTCTCCCGCCAAGTCTAGTTTCTATTTCGTAGCCTTCTAAATGCTCGTATTTTGAGTTAATAGTATTCCCATTTACATCAGTTCGTGTAGTTGTTGGGTGTTCCCAGCTTAAAGTTATTTGATGTTTTGTTATTTGATTTTTTGCTTCTACATCATCTGTGCCGTCTACATCTCCATCTAGAGAATGAGAGGCAACTACATTAACAGGTACAGGTATAATATCTCCTCTTTGATTATTTGGTAAAATATTTCTTTGATATATATCATATCCTCTGTCAATAGTGTCAAATTTTGAATTTATATATTCTGTTGCCGAAATTTCATAAGTTTGAGATTTTGAATCCTCTGAAACTGAAATAATTCTATATTCTTTTGGAGATCCATTAACAAAAGAACCATCTGCATTTACTCCTTGTAATAACCAAATTACTTCAGTATTAGGTGTATCACTATAAGCAGTTCCTACAGTAATACTAGAAGTACTGCCTGCTGAATTAGATACTGATCTTTTTTCTACACGAGTATTATCATGCCAATGTAACTGTACAATATTTCCGTCGTCGTCTAAAACTTTACTTGCTTTTTCTGCGGTATCAATTTCAACTCCATCTTCATCATATATTACTAAGTCTTGTTCGGTGTATACTGTAGAATTAATTGTTGCAGTGTCCTGTGCTAAATAAGCTCCTCCTTTTGGATAAACTAAATATAAATAATAAGTTACTCCATTGACTAAAGTCACACTTCTGTCTAATGGAACTGTGGTTGTATTTCTTGTACCAGAATTAGATACTCTACCACTAAACTGTACTCCTTGATATTTATCTTCGTCTTGAACCCATATTAATTCACCAGGACGTAAAAATGCAGCATTTAATCCAGTTTTAAATTGAACCATTTCTTTTTCTAACTTAGCAGAAAGTAAATGCCATTTACCCCATCTATGGGCTTGTCCTTGTGAAGTTGCTCCAAAAGCAACTACATTTTGTGGTATAATTCTATTTGTTTCTAAAATATTTTGAGTATCTTCAACAATCTCTACTTGTTGTTCATACATTCTATCTGGGTCATTCCAAGTAACTTTTACTTGGTTAACTCTTGTTTTATCCCCTGAGCCTTCATAAGTAAATTGTCCTTCAATTACATTTCCTTTTGTAAAAGTATAAACAGGAGTTTTTTGTCTATCTGAAACTGGTACTATTTTTCCATCTAACCAGTATAATATTCCTCTAAAAATAGAAGCAAAATCTTGTAAAACTTTCTGAGCATCTGCGGCTTTTCCTAAATACACATTTGCTGTAAATCTTGGCTCTTCTCCTCCTTTACCATCAGGTACTAACTCATCACAATATTTTGCAATAGAGTATAAAGCATATTTATCAATATCTGTTGCTTCTATATATTCTCCAAGTCCATAGTTTTTATTTAGTAATAAATCGTAAAAAACCCATGCTGGATTATTTGAATAAACTTTTGCGTGGTTAGGAGAAGTAATACTTGAAAAAGTTGAAATATCTCCTCTGAAGTTTCCATCCCAATCTTGATTACCTGCTGCTGCTGCACCTGTAGTTACATTTCTATTGTAAGAAGGCATTGAACTTGAAGTTCTTTCATAAATAGGAAAATAGTTAGTAGGTACTTGAATTAATTTACCTCTAACATGGTAAGATCTTTTAGGGGCGGAGTTGAATTGTTCTGCAGAATACCCTAAAGCTGCGTAAGCAGTATATGGATAATTAAGTCTATCTTTTACAATAGCTTCTACTGAGGAAAGGAAAGAAGAATTTTGGTGACCAAAATCTCCTCTTCTATCTTGCCCTCCAGGATTATTTGCTGTTAATCTTCTAATTCGTATTCTAAAATCTGAATAAGGTTGAAAATATTCTGTATTTATTCTAAATTCTTCTACAAATTTTGTTTTAGAACGGGCCATAACATACCCATTATTTGGAGGTGTTTCAGATAATTTTTGTCCATTTTGTTCTCCTCCTGCATTTTTAGCAACTGTAAAAGTTACTTCTCCAAAATTACTTTTTCTTTGAGAAATAGAGGAAGTTGTAGGTCCGTGGGTTTGTATAGTATTATAGTTTGTTCCGTCATTTGTCCATTCAAAAAATATTTGAAATTCTACAAAGCTAGAAGCTTCTGCTCCTGAAGAAGGTTTAACTGCTATTAATTGAGGAAAAGAAAAAGTTAATTTTACTTCATCAATTTCAGCAGGATCTGGTACTCCTAAACCAAATTGTCCTGTAGTACTTGCTTGAATAACTGTATCAGCTTGTTGACCTTGTACAGGAGTATATTGATCTGTTGTATCTGAAACTTGAGTATAAGATGCGCTTGATCCTCCATTTTGAGCACTGGTATTTGAAGATTGGCTTAAATGAACATTATAATTTGCTGGAAGATTATATTCTGTTCTATCTAGATCTGTTTGTTTAATTTCGTAATTCGGGCTAATAACGTAGCTGGCATTTCCTAATCCTGAAACTTGGGGTAAAGGCGTTTGATATGCATCTCCTACTTTAAAAGCAGAAATTACATTGTCAAAGTTAGCATGATTTGCATCTTCTCCAGTTCTAAAGAAACTACTTGTTATTGAACCAGGAATTGAAGTTAAAGAAACTCCAGGCGCAGTAGCTAGTGTAATTTGATCATTGGCATAATCATAAGAACTAATTGCTGAAACTAAATCAACACTTATATTTGCTGAAGAAACAGTTTTTGCAAGTTCTGGAAAAACTTCGGCTTCTGTAGCACTTGTTACTGATTTTATAACCCCTACATAAGTTGAGCCGTCAGGTCCTGCTCCTGCTATACGTATTTTTTGTTGTGAGCCTTGTTTAACAATAGAAGCAGAAGTAAAAAAACTTGAGCTTGTTGTAACTGTACTGTTACCACTTGTTCCAGAAGCAATTGCTGATCCTGCAGCCGCTGCACCTATAATAGTAATTACTCTTGTTCCTGCTGCTGATAAATCTGCTACATCAGGTAATGTACTAACATCAGGAAGGTCTCCTGAGGCAAGAGTTACAGTTGTACTACTTGCTGTTGTTGTACATGTTACAAAACGAGGACCAATTATATCTTGAACCTCTTTATCTACTAAAGGAATATCATTTAGATAAATTGAATTTGCCCCATTTACTAGTCCATCAATTGGGCCTTCAGAAATTAAGTCGTAAACAATCGCAGATTGAGTTCTATCTGGTTTTGCTAAATCTGCTGTAGTTTTTTGATAATTAGGATTAGACGCATAATAATCACTAGTTGATTTTGGTATTGGCATTTTAAGGTATTCCTCCTGTAGTAACCCATTTCATAGCTTTTGAACTTTGTTGATCTGTAGCATCGGTATTTTTAGATTTACCAAATCTTTCTTGGGCAGCTCCTTGTCCATTTACAGTGTAAGTTCCTTTTGCTGGATCTCCAGCTGTTGATTCGTCTGTTGTATAATCTGTTGTAGTTGTATTAAATCCTGTTTCTGATACATAATCAGTGGCTTGACAAGCTTTTTCATATGCTGTTAGTTGATTTCCATCTACAGATAAATCTTCATTACACCAATCAATACCTACAGGATTATTAGTTACTCCATCAGTTCCTCCACTAATTGCTAATTTTGTAGTTGTAAACCCAAGATTAATTGGAGAGCCACCAACTATAAGCTCTCCATATAAAATAGGGACTGCTTGTCCTTCTTTTGAAGTATTTTCAGCACCATTAAACAAGTAACCCTCACTTGATGTACTACCTGAAGGATCTTTTGCTAAAAATTGGGAAATAGCTGTCATAGCTAAATTTGTTCCTGCTGAAATAAGTACATTTTTCATTCCTGCACTTAATCCTTTGCTTGCTGGTTTAGCTAAAGTTTTAGCTATATGAACTGTTTCGTTTCCAGTTTGAGTTGTAGTTGCATTTGCTATGGTTTCCCCTATTGAGTTTGTTAGCTTAGTTCCTTCTAGTACGCTTGAGCCTCCTCCAAAAAAGTTTGCTACATTACCTGCCGCTGTAGATACTGCACTCCCAACTGCTTGTGCTCCTTGAACAATTGCTCCTCCTACAGTAGAAAGAGCTTGTCCTACTCCAGCAATAACAGCTGCAGGGCCTAAAACAATCATAGCTAGTAATGCTACTGCTGCTAAAATTTTTCCTAGTCCACCAGCACCTGCAGGTACTGGGGTTATAACTAAAGTGTCTTTATCTACTATATTATTTAGTAATAGTTCTTCTTCTGATAAAAACTCCTCTCCTTTCTTTATTGTAAAACCTATTCCTTTTGTATGACTATCTAATAAGTATTGACGAAATCCATCCCTCTGACAGTCTATCAGTTGAAATAAATCTCTTATGCTAGAATAGGAGACGTTCCATTCTTTTCCGAATTTTTCTCCCATTTCTCCCATTAATAATACTTTTTTATTCATAATTTAAATAATATACTTCTTTTGTAGGATACTGTATAATAACAAATGGTATCCTAATTGCTTTACAATAGTCTATATCTCCTTTACTAGCTTCTACTTCAACATTAACATGACTATGAACTATTGCTTTAATATTTTTTGTAATTGATAGTTTTAACCATTCTAATTCATCAAATAAAAAACTATCTTTTTCTTTTGAGACATTTTTACAAGGAATCCACTCATTTTCTTCTGTTAAAACTCCACACGCCTCAAATGGAACACATTTTTCTATATGCTCCCATATTTTTTCAAAATTTACTTGTAACGCTTCGATCCTGGAAACCCTCCAAATGGTAATGTTTTTGTTGTATCAGTACTACTTGAAGGCTTATTCCCTGAAGTGTCACTGTGCCCTGATCTTTGTTTAAATCCAAATCGTTTTGCACAAGAAGTTAATCGTTTACCGCATACATCTGCTCTTTCCCAAAAATCATTAAATCCAGGAGCAGTATAGCTATGTCCTGTTGCTTGTGCTATATTTTGACTTGCTACAGCTTTCCATACACTTTTTCTCGAGTTTACAGTTGCCTGAAGCACAGAACAATAATTATCTACAGTTGATCCTAGTATTCTATAATTATTACTAATATGATCTGAGTATTCTCCATAAATCAAAACTCTTTGCCAATTTGAACTTGAGTCTGAAGGAGTTCCTAGTGATGTTTTTGTAGCTGTTCGTGTACTTTGAAAATATGCATAAACTGTGAAAGTGTAATTACTTCCTCCATCTGTTACAGTTACTGATCCACTTGAATTCGTATAGTAAGGAACTCCAGAAGAATTATATATTCCTACCCCTTCTGGAGCAGTAACTCTTACATAAGTATCTTTTAGTATAGAAGTTGCTCCTGAAACTGCCGCATAATTATCATAGTCTATAACATCATGACCAGAAACTATATAATAATCATCCTGATTAACATATATAGTATATAACTTACCATTTCTAAGAATTTTTGATTCAGCATGCCAAACACACGCTCCATTTCTATTGCTAGGAGATTTGTCCGCACTTGCACCTTGATAAATCCATGGGCAAGCGTTAGGAATTATAGTTCTTTTTGGAATTTGAACTCCTGTAATATCAAAAGGAGAGGATAATTCAAAAGTTACGGTATCTGACGTAATCGTTGCAAGTCTATCAATGACAAAAACTTGTCGAGGATATTCTACTGGGGGATTACTATCATTCGATTCTCCATATAAATATTTTTTTAATGTTCTTCTTCTTACTAATTTTTTGCCAAGCAATTTATCGTAGTCAATATTACCTAATAAATTTTTGAACACATATGTTCCATCTTTATCAGGTAAAGTTGATATTGTTAAATTTGGACGAGCACTTGGTCCGTCTGCTCTTGCTTCAAACTTGTCAGCAAAAGTAGGTAGTGGTGTATAAGTTCTAATAGTAGAAGGACTAGAATAATCTCTAAATTGAACGCTAGTTAAATCATCATCATTATAAGCAGAAAAATATGCATAGTTACCGCTTGGTAATTCTATTTCATATAAAATAACGTATTTTGATCCTGGATCTAACTTTTGTAAATCCTTTACTACTAATTTTTCCGTCATGCTTCGTAAACTCTCCTAAAAACACAGTTTAAAGTATAAAAATCGTCATAAGCCCAAGTTTGTTGCCAAGATTGACAAACACAAAATATAGATTCAGTAGAACTTGATTCATTTGAATCTTCTAAATTGAATTTAAATTTAGATGCTCCTCCTAATCCTTCGAAAAAAGCTACAAGATCATCGATTTCTGCTTTTGGTCTAGTTGAAAAACTAACATTTAAAGTTTGTTTTAAATTATTTATTCCATTTGCCATACGAAGTTCGTAGCCATCGCCAAAACTCGTTGTAAATACATTTGTTTCTGTTGATCTATTAAATCCTTTATCTGGTTGAACAGCGTCCGAAAACCCTGTTATATTTGAACCATCTGATTGTAAAATTCCAAATGCCATAATTTATTAATAAGGGCTTAGTAAGCCACCTGGACGTTGTTGTCTCATTAATTCTTCTTGTACAACTTTAGTCATTGCATCGCCTAAAGCTGCTGCCTGTTCAGTACTAAATTCTTTTTGTGAAGATCCATTGTTTGCATTAATTGTCATATTTACTTGATTTTGTGTAACACTTTTTTGTCCGCTACCATTTGTCATAGTAACAGGTATACTTCTATTGTCTGGTAAGGGAACTACTGCTTCTGCATTTTTTCCTTCTCCAACCATATATGTTGGTTGTTTTGCAATTCCTCCAGTAGCATAACTCATTAAACCGCCTTTTGCCATTGGTATAATTCCGCCTTTTGCTGCTCCAAATAAATTACTAAAGAAATCTCCTATGGGATTTCCTGTTCCTCCTCCAAATAAATTTGAAAAGAAACCTGCTATATCTGCCAACATTCCACCTTCTGAATTTCCTCCAGAGGCTAAAGTTCCTGCTATATCTCTTACTGTAGAATTTCCTTCTGTATCCATACCCATAGAACTTGCTATAACTTTTCCATGATAATCTGCTGCTTCCATCATAGCATCTTTAATTTTGCCTTGAGGAGAAATTTTCTTACCAAAAATAGCAGTCATTAAATCATCTGTCATTGCATCTGCCACACTTTTTGCTACGCTATCTAGAGTTGCCTGAGCTATTTTAGCTACTGAATCTCTAAAACTTCCTTCTGCTCCAGTTATAAGATCTTTTATTGCAGAAGATGTTGCGCTTTCAAAAGCTGCTTTTGCATTATACCCCATCATTACATATTCATCATTTTGTTGTTTAAGAATATCTAATTTAGTCATTTCTAAATCTAAATTTGCATATCCTTGTGATAGTTGTGATTGTAATAGCTCTATTTCTTCTTTTGATTCATTTTTTATGGCTAAACTTAAATTATACTCTATAGCTTTTAATGCATTGACTTTTTGATTTAATGTTAATTCTTGTTCTCTTATTGCAAATAATTGCTGTGCTCGTGCTGATTGTTTGCTTGGATCTATTCCTAATTTTGCTAAAGCTATTGCATTTTTACTTCTAATTAGTGCAATATTTCTTTCTTCAGTTTGTAATCCTTTTAAAAGATCTATAGTTGCGTTTATTTCTGCTGCTTGTTGTTTATAAGCCTCTGCTCCTGCTTCCGTGCCTTCTGCCATAACAGCCGCCGCTTGTGCTTGTGCATCTAAAAATTTAATTAAATTACCGTAAGGACCTGCTGTCCCTGCTACAGAAGATAGAATTCCTGCTATTTCTGTATTTGCACCTTTTTGAGCTTCTTGATATTGACTTACTGCTGCTCCTAATTTTTTATATTTTTCTTGTGCTTTGGTTATTTCTTTTTCATCAAGAACTCCACCATTCATTAAATCTTTTGAGGCTTTTAAAAATGCAGAATCTCCTGTTAACTGACCTAACTTTTGAAAAGTATCTGCTAATCCTTGATACGCTTTTGTTTTTTCTTCTCCTGGTTGTAATTCAGTTAATTCTTTAAATTTTTTAAGGGTTGCTGCTATATCAGCACTGTTAACAGCGTTTGCCGCATATTTTGTTCTTTCTTCAAATCCTGAAATAAGATCTTCTCCTTTATCAGTTTTTCCACTAAAAATTTCTACCATAGTGGATAATTCTTTATTAAGAGTTGCTTGTGTTTCTGCAAATTGTTTTGCGGATTCTTTTAAATCGTCCATTCTTTGCTTAGCTGCTGCACCAGCGGGGTCTAATTTTTTTGCAAACCAATCATAAATTCCTTTACCCATATCATATACTAAAGAAATAATTCCTAGTATCATGGTTGCTTTCATTGCGGCATTCATTGCTCTTGCTCCCAATTGAGTAGCTCTTGTCATAGCAAGCATGGTACCTGTCCATACAGACTTCATTTTTGTTGCAGTAGCTTTGAAGAAAAGTCCCACGCCTCCTACAGATGCTTTTGTTTTAGCTACCCATGAAGCTGTTGAAGTATTCATATTAGCATAAGCTTTTCTAACTGCCATAACTTGTTTTCTAGTCATTCCAGCAAAAATGCCTGTCTGTACTTTAGCATGTGATTTAAGTTGCATTTCAGCAGACTTTAGTGCCCTACCTGTTGCAGCTCTAGCTGCTCTCTGTGACTTAGCATTCCCTGCTAAGTATTCTGCAGCTCCACTTCTTCCTTCTTGTGCAGTTAATCCTGCCGCCTTTCCTATTCTTTTCATTTTTGCTTGAGAGTCAGCTTGTAGTCTTTGTTCCTTATTTTTTAAATTTTTCATATCAGCAAACATTTCTTTTGCTTTTGCTCTTTGTTTGTCTGCTAGTTTTTGTTGTGCTTTTGCTTGCTCCTCTAAATTTTTTGTAGCTTCTGTCATTGAAGGTAAAAGACTTTTTAATATTCCAGTTGCAAATATAGCAAGTACTGCTATTGTAGATCCTATATTTTTTGAAAGAAAGCTTGCTACAGGTTCTGCAATTTTTGCTACTCCTGTTTTTACACTATTCATTATATCGTCAAAAGCTTTTCCAAATTTTGCAATTTCACTTTGATTAGTTTCTAATATTTGATTAATTTTCGCATATTTTCTTTCTGCTTGATCTAGTACTTCATTTGCAACTGCTTGTGATTTTTCAAATTGAGTTAATTCTCTTCCTGATATACCTAAGGCTTCTTTATACTTTCTACTTGCATCATCTAATCTTAGTATAATACCTAATTCATCTAATAGTTCTGGTTCTGCTTTTGTGACACCTCGTATTAAACGATTAAAAGAATCTGTTAAATCTCTACCTAATGCTTTAGAAACATTGTTTGCTGCAGTACCTAGTTTTTCTAATTGTGTTGGAGAAAGTCCTGAAGCTGTACCAATAGCTACAGCTTGTGAAGCTTCTTTAAAACTTAGTATTCCCTCAGTTGCTTCTTGCACTCTGTTAGTTATAGTTTGGAAAGCTGTACCTGTAGCTGCTCCCATTGCTTTTTGTCCTTCGGTAAGTATTCTCATATCCGCGGCATCTGCTAAGAATCTAAATACTGCGCTTACGGCAAATATTTGAGCGGCAAGAGTAGCATAGGCAGGAACAAGCCCCCCACTAATTCCTTGGGCCATTTTTGAAAAGTTTTTGGTAGTATTTGAAGATGCCTGAGCAGCACCTTTTAATCGACGATCAGCAGAGTGAGCAGAAGTACCAGTTTTGTCTAATTGTTTTCCTAGACTTGCTGCTTGTTTTTTGGTGAGTTCTAATTCCTTACCATCAACATTAATTTTAATTTTTACGTCTTTTGCCATTAACCTTGTACACTTATTCCTGGTTTATTACCAGCTTTTCCTCGTTTTTCCTGTATTTTTCTTTTGCGTTCGAGGTCTTCATTTATTTGTTTAGAGAATCTTGATTCTATATGTTTTAAAAAATAAATTACAGTTTTTTTATCTTTTACTTCATAAACATCTAATAAAGTTCCTAATGAGGACATTTCTTTGCCCATATAAAATCCTGCTGTTCCTTCCCATCTATCAGGTAAAAGCTCGTGTAATAAAAAAGCCACCTGAACTTCAGAAGGATAATCTTCCATAGTTGGTGGCATTTGTTCTGGGTCAGGCTCAATACCTTTTTGTTCGCATATTTCAAAATATACGTCTAAATCAATTTGTCCTGGTTTAAAATGTTTGTCTAAAAGACCAAGTATTTGTTTTACTTGGTCTTCGTAAAATTTTCTAAATCTCCTACGACTTCTGTTACCCAAGTATCAAAATCTGCTGCATTCTTCATAAGAGTTTCAGCATTTTCTTGGCTAAATTCAAGTTCGTCATTAGGATTGAGTTTACTAATATCCACCAATAGAAGCTCTTCTAAGTAAGAATATTTTAAGCCGCTCCATCCCTTTATAACAGCCTTGACATACTCAACTAAGAATTTATCTTCGTCTAACTGTTCTTCAAAAGCTCTTGTTTTACGATTAAACTTTTGTGAAAGACAACGATTTCTTAATTTTAACAGCTCTTCTCTTGCTAAATAGCAAAGATTTACAGAAAAACCATCCATACCTGGATAATCTACTGCTACTGTTTTACTTGGAGTTAATAAACTCGCTAGTGATACTTTTTTGTTTTCTTCAGTCATTATTTTTTCCTGTAAAAGAGGGAGGGTTTTACCCCTCCCTATTAAATTAGTTTACGTCTGGTCCTACAAAGTCAATTGTAAATTCATCTGTTGCATCTACTGAAGAAGGTAAACCGTGGAAGTTAGTTTCAAGGCTTACGATATCATCGATAGAATGTGTTGGCACTTCTAAATGCGCAGTATCAACATTGATTGTCATGCTTGGTGTATTACCAGTACCACCAACTACAAATGCGAGATCAAAAGAGTTAGTGATTTTTGTTGTTGCCTCAATTAAATCTTCAAACAAGTCAGCACTTGAAGCACCACTTGAAGGAGTATTTAGGTAACAAGTAAAGTTACCTGAAATTGATCTTGTTCCTGTAACATGACCTAGAGGCTGATTAATTATTCCAAGAGTTTCTGGAGTTAAATAAGTCATGTTATTTGAAATAGTAACGTTACCGCCTGTTAAAGTAAGTGAGTATACACCATTACTTGAAGCACCTGGGAAA
>Ga0255768_10004543_pt1 | contig 13524 bp, 8 predicted proteins | sample 071ome_33_FD_179983 | JGI IMG/M metagenome (GOLD analysis project Ga0255768, IMG submission 179983) | Coastal salt marsh microbial communities from the Groves Creek Marsh, Skidaway Island, Georgia - 071412AT metaG (version 2) | ecosystem: Environmental > Aquatic > Marine > Intertidal zone > Salt...
TCGGATCGATATATTCTATCTCAGGAAATCTATTCAGCATATAATTTACATCAACAGAAAAACTGCTTATCTCTTCGCATTTGGAACACTTGTGTTCATGTGTGATATCATCGCCATATGTAGCATATTGTATTGCTAAAAATAATGCCTCTACATCTATGTTACACATTTTTTTAGGTTCTGGTATATCGGGACAACAACTTCTAATAACACTTACAATAGCTTCACCGTTTAATAACGCATCTGGGTTTTTTAATGTTATTTCGTCTAGTGCTGTCATTGGTAAAACGCCGACTTCATCCAAAACAGTGGTTTCCATTTCAGGATTAAATTTACCACCTGTTGGTAGTTTTATATAAATTTTTGGCTTCCTGAAGTATTTGTTTAGTTGATTCATTTTGATAACCTCATTGTGTGATAAATACACTATAATATATATTTATTATATTTGTATTTAACTTAATAATTATATACGAATATAACTCAAAAGAGAGGTAAGTATGGCAGATAGTACATATATTGAAGGTTTAGGTCCTGGGGTCCCACAGTGGGCAAATGAATCTACACAGAAAATGGTATTACAAGCATTAACTAACGGCTTGTCACAGAATACCGCGGCTAATAAACAAATACTGTCAATGCTTACTAGAATAGCTAATGGCGATAAAGTTGAACAAGGGCATCTCAGAGGTGCTATAAACGAACTTAAGAAGATTGGCGGCACTGTTAAGGCACAGGCAAGCCAAGATAGACAAACTAAAACTATAGAAACAAAACAACTGGGTTTAATGTCACAGTTGTTAACATTAAATCAACAGCAAACTAGTATAGCAAGAGCTTCATTAAATGTTCAAAAACGTTCACAAGAACTACAAAAAGAAGGTTATTCTGAAACAATCGCAAATATGAAAGCACAGTATGAAAAACTTGGAGAACAATCAGGTGTAATTGGTGAGATTTTTGGTAAAGTCACATCCGCATTGGGTGCTGTGGCGGGCGCAGTAAATGCTGTAACACAATATACTGAAGGACAAGCAAGAGAGAGATTTAGCTTTGCGCAAGAAATAAGACAATCTGGTCTTATGGCTGGAATGGATGCATTAAGTTCAGGTTTAATAGGCCTATCTGAAACTGCTCACAGAACTTCATTTACTTTAGGTGAAGCAGCCGAATTCACAAGAAAGTTTTCACAGGCAGTTGGAGTTCGTGGCGTAGAAGCATCTTTGAGTTTTGCCAACGAATTAGCACATTCAGAAGGCGCCAATTTTATGAATAGATTTGGTCTACAGTTTGGAGAAGTAACTGAATTAGCAGGAACATACTTAGAATCTGTACGTTCTATGGGACAATTAGATAAAATATCAAATGATGATTTACGTTCGGGCGCTGAAGAATTCATGTCTACTGTAGTTGCAACTTCAAACGTTATGAAAATAAACTTACAAGAATCAGCAGCTATGATTGCGCAGACATTAGGTAGAAATGATATAGGTTCTTTATTAGCCACACTAGATAGTAGATCAAGACAAAATGCTGAAGCAGTTGTAGGTATGGCGGGTGGTATGGATTCCATACTAGGTGAAGCACTAGCTATGAGACTAGCAGCTGGATCAAACCAAGCATTTGTGCAAACGGATCAATATGCTTCATTATTGGCTGATCCTATCACAGCAGCACTTCTTCCAATAGTTGATCAATTGGCAGCGGCCACTGAGACTGGTGGAACTGCTGGATTTCAAACAGCATTAGCTAATATCGGTCCTGCTTTAGATGCCGTTGTTGCTCGTGGCGCAGATTCCCGTTCTTTACTGTTAACAGATACTGGAACCTCACAACGAGCAGTTGCTGAAGCAGCAAGATTAAGGCAAACATCAGGTGATGCTAATGCAGGATTTGTTGGTTTAACGTCAGACGATACGGCTATACTAACAGGGTTAGAAGTCGAAAGAGCGACAGTAGTTGCTATGGAAGGTATGAATACTGCTGTTTTAAAACAGGCAGATTTAGCTACTACATTAGGTGGACTATATGATGCCCAGGCTGCGTTAAGTATTTCTTTACAAAAACTTGTCAGTGAGACTATAACACCACTCTCCACCACAATCAAAGGAGCAATTAATCTACAAACTGCAGCAGTTGAAGGAGCAGCACTGACTGCTGGTGGTGTTGCAAATCTTGCTGATTTATTCAATGGTAATACTACTGCTATTGTTGGTAATACGGAACAATTACAAAGACTAAGAAACGTATTAGAATCTAATGCAATTGTGGCTTTACAAGAACAACAAAACCAAGCAGCACGTGAAAATGTTATCCCAATGCAGGAAAATCTACAAAGAACAAATGAAACACTTAAAGAATTCGCTGATAGAATAGGTGTAGATGTAAAAGACCTAACACAGGAAATGATCGCTGAAAATGCTACGTTTGTGGAAAAATTTGTCACTGGATATGCGAAACGATTAGAAATGGCACTAAGATTGCGTGATGAAACACTTGAACCAATGATTGAAAGAGGTCAAACTGAAATTGGAGTATTAGATGCTAAAAATGTAACTCTTATGGTTGAAGAAATGTTAAAGAGAAGTAATAATACAGAATCATCTCTATCTGGTAACATAGCTCAGTTGACGGATGAAATATCTAAAATGAAAAAAGATGGTGTTACTTCAGACGAGAGTAGACAAATAGAAATAATGACATCACTGATATCAGAAATAAGATCAATGATAGTACAATTACAGAGATAATTATTGACATGTGACTTTTTACATGTTATACTAAACTTTATAGGAAGTAAAGATGGCAACTTGGAAAAAATATTTTAAAACATACGATGGAATGCCTCCAAAGCAGGCACCGTCTACAAACAATGGTGCTGAAGCAAGTAACAATCGCTACAGTAGTTGGTTACCTGAAGTTTATCAGGGTCAACCAAACCGTGTACAGCGTTACAGTCAGTATGACCAAATGGATATGGATAGTGAAGTTAATGCTGCACTGGACATTATCGCAGAGTTCTCTACATTGCGTGATGAACAAACTGCTATGCCTTTCTCTGTTGATTTCAACGAAGATCCAACTGAGTCAGAAAACGATATTATTCAGCGTACATTAAAACAATGGTGTAATGTTAACGAATTAAACAAGCGTGTCTTCCGTATCTTTAGAAATGCCATCAAATACGGTGACCAAGTTTTTGTTCGTGATCCAGAAACATACAAGCTATTTTGGGTTAATCCTGCTAAAGTAGATAAAGTTGTTGTCAATGAAGGTAAAGGTAAAAAAGTAGAAGCATATTATATCAAAGATATTGATGTTAATATACAGAGTATGAATATTACTGCGGATTCAAACAAACTTACCCAAACTGGTAGTGCTGGTATGGGACTTCCTAATCTAAACAGTAATACTACACAAGGTTATACTGGTGGTAGTGCGGGCGGTACTCGCTTTGTTAATGAACAAACATCAACACCGATTGACGCTGCACACGTTGTTCACTTGTCACTTAGTGAAGGTGTTGATAACTTCTGGCCTTTCGGTACTAGTGTACTAGAACCAATTTTTAAAGTTTACAAACAAAAAGAACTACTTGAAGATGCTATTCTAATCTATCGTGTACAACGTGCACCAGAGCGCAGAGTGTTTTATATTGACGTTGGTAACATGCCAACACACAAAGCAAGACAGCACCTAGAGCGTATCAAAGGGGAAATTCATCAAAGACGTATTCCATCTAAAACAGGTGGTGGTCAGAACATTACAGATAGTGCTTACAATCCACTATCAATCATGGAAGATTACTTCTTTGCTCAGACAGCAGAAGGCCGTGGTTCTAAAGTTGAAACTCTACCAGGCGGTGAGAACTTAGGTCAGATTGATGACTTGAAGTATTTTAATGATAAATTAATGCGTGGTCTACGTGTTCCACCATCATACTTAGGTGGACTAGAAGATGGCGGATCAACATACACTGACGGTCGTGTTGGAACTGCTATGATAGCTGAGTTTAGATTTACAAAATATTGTGAACGTTTACAGGCACTTATTGTTGAAGAACTGGACCGTGAATTTAAAATGTTCTTGAAACATCGTGGTGTTATGGTAGAAAGTTCTCTATTCAATCTTAAGTTCAATACTCCTCAGAACTTTGGTAAGTTCCGTCAAGCAGAAGTAGACCAAGTAGCTATGAATGTATTCTCTGCTATTGAAGGCGCAGATTATATCAGTAAGCGTTTTGCTCTACAGCGTTTCTTAGGTCTAACAGAAGACGAAATCCTAGAAAACGAAAAGCTATGGCGTGAAGAAAGACAAGAAGTTGATTCATTAGCAGGTGCAGCAGACGGTATGAAAGATGTCGGAGCAGCCCCACCAGCAGATTTTGATGATCAAGACTTTGACTTTGACGAAACTGATGCCGATACTGAAGATGGTTCAGTTATTTCAGGTGAAGAAAACGCTGAAACTGAACAAGAAGTATAAATACTATTATGAGATACAGTGAATTAAAAGAAAACTATTCTCCTGACGAGGATGATGCAAACAAAATAGAATTGGACGATACACGTAAAGTTCGTCTAACTCTTAAGCACCTTTCCAAGTTAAGAAAGATTAGAGAGTACAGAAAATATCAGGAAAATATAAAATCTTCACAACTTAAAAAGCAGTATGGTGCTGCTGGCGGCGAAGGCGGAGAAATTCCTGATATTTGATATTAACTAGTATGTTATATCAACTGTAAGTGTACTAAATATCTCTACAACCAAAAAACGGCTGAAAAACAGCCGTTTTTTAATGTTTCCATATAAAACCTATATTTTATCTATAAATACTTTTGAAACAAGAGTGTTTCTACAATTTTGCCACATAATTCGTGGCTAAACTAAGATAAGGAGACTTATAATGTCAAGAAGTAAGTTAGAACAAGTGCTAGAACTTCTTATCAACGAGGAGCGTGAAGCAGCAGAAGAGCTACTACATGATTTTATCGTAGAGAACGCTCGTCAAATCCACGAAAAACTTCTAAACGAGAGTGACGAAGTTGTAGAAGAAGAACTTGAGGATCTGGACGAGTCAGAAGAAGAAGACCTAGACGAGTCAGAAGAGCTTGAAGAAGCTGAACTAGGCCTAGATGAAGAAGAAGATGAATCAGCAGAAGAATTAGAAGCGGATGCTGAAGAAATCGAATCTGAAGAAATCTATGACGAAGATGAAATGGATGATGAAGAAGCATTAGCCGACCTAGAAATGGGCGATGATGAAGCGGATGAAGACATGGAAACACGTGTAGACGATCTAGAATCAGCACTAGCAGAGCTAGAAGCAGAGTTCGAAAAAATAATGTCAGGTGAAGGCGATGATGAAATGGACATGGAAGATGAAGAAGACGACATGGAAGAATCATTAGAGCTAGAACTAGAAGAAGCAGATGAAGAAGATTTAGAAGAGTCAGAAGAAGACTTAGAAGAATCATCAGAAGAAGAGCTAAACGAATACGTTGACGCAGTATCAGCTTCAGCAGGTGACAATGGCGACGGTGGTTCATCACCAGTCAATGCGAACCCAGCACGTCCAGGTGACGATTCAAACGCAGCACCAGTAAAAACACACGATGGTAACACAGCGGGTGGCAAAGGTGAAGCACCAAAAGATATGAATACAAAAAATGTAAATGTATCAGGTAACAAAAAAGCGCCAGCTATGTCAGGTCAAACTGCAAAGCCAGGTGATAATGGTGTGAATACAAAAGCAATCACATCATAATTTATTCATTTGGAGAAACCAATGACAGTTCTTATTGAGAGATTATCACACAATCAAGCAAACGTGAAATCACGTATTGTGGAAAGTGAAGATGGTGAAAAGAACATGTTCATGGAAGGCATCTTCGTCCAAGGCGGAGTGAAGAATGCTAACCAACGTGTTTATCCGGTATCTGAAATATCTAAGGCAGTGGAAAGTGTTCAGAAGAAAATTTCTGACGGTTTCCCAGTCTTAGGAGAATGTGACCACCCACCAGAATTAACAGTAAATGTTGATCGTGTTTCTCATATTATTGAAAACATGTGGATGGATGGACCAAACGGCTATGGTAAACTGAAAATTGTTCCTACGCCAATGGGCAACATTATCAGAACACTAATCGAGTCAGGCGCTACTTTGGGTGTCTCATCTCGTGGTTCTGGTGAAGTTGATGGCCAGGGTAATGTGAGTAATTTTGAGATTGTCACAGTAGACATCGTAGCACAGCCAAGCGCACCGGATGCGTATCCAAAGGCAATCTACGAAGGACTAATGAACATGCGTGGCGGCTTCCAAACATGGCAGCTGGCACAAGATGTAAAACATGACAAGGCTGCACAGAAGTACTTGTCAGAGGAAATAGTGAAGTTCATTCGTGAACTAAAACTTTAACAGGAGAAGCAACAATGGCAAACGAAATCCTTGCTAATCTTCTAGAGTCTGGCGCACTAAGCGAAGAAGCTGGTGCGGCAATTAAAGAGGCTATGGAAGCAAAACTAAATGAAGCAAGAGAGGAGATTACAGCCGAGTTGCGTGAAGAGTTCGCACAAAAATTTGAACATGACAAAGGTGTCATCGTTGAAGCTATGGATAATATGCTAAATGAAGCAATCCGTACTGAAATCGAAGAGTTCAAAACAGACCGTGAAGCTCTAATCGCAGAACGTGTTGCGTATAAGAAAGCAATTTCGGAACACGCAAAACTCCTTGAAAAATTCATTACTTCTCAACTTGCAAACGAAGTTAAAGAACTACGTGATGATCGTGCTAAAGTAGCAGAGAATTTAGATAAAACTAAAGAATTCGTTACAAAACAACTAGCACGTGAACTAGCAGAGTTCCACAACGACAAGCGTGAATTAGTAGAAACTAAAGTACGCATGGTAGCAGAAGGCAAAGAACTTCTTAATAAAACAAAAGAATCATTTGTCAAGCGTTCAGCAGAGTTAGTAGAAACAACAATTTCTAACGCTCTACGTTCAGAAATCGCAACGCTAAAAGAGGACATTCAAGCGGCTAAAGAAAATGAATTTGGTCGTAAACTGTTCGAAGCATTTGCGGGCGAATTCATGTCTTCACAATTAAATGAAGGCACTGAAGTAGCAAAAATGAACAAAAAGCTAGACGAGTCTGCAGAGAAAGTTGCAGAACTAGAAGCAATGATCGCTGAAAAGGAAGCAGAAATTACTGAAGCATCTCGTAAGCAGCGTGTAATGGAAGACAGAATGAACCGCAAAGCGGTAATGGATGATCTTCTAGCACCATTAGCTAACGAGAAACGCAGAGTAATGTCTGATCTACTTGAATCAGTAAAAACTTCAAACCTAAAAACTGCATTTAAGAAATATCTGCCAGCAGTTTTAAACGAAAATGTTACTGCTAAGGCAGAAACAAAAACAACTTTAACAGAAGGCAAAGTGACTGAACATACAGGTGATCGTGAATCAACAACTGAAGCACAATCAACTGGTGGCGATGCCGATATTGTCGTGCTAAAGAAATTAGCAGGACTGTAACTTATTAAAACAGGAGACTGAAAAGATGGAAAATCTTTTTGAAGGAAACAACTGGGACACAACACGTGAAGCACTACTAGAAGGTCTAGAAGGCACAAAGCGTGATGTTATGTCATCAGTACTAGAAAACACAAAAGTAGCACTAAACGAAAATGCTACAGCAGGTGCAACACAAGCAGGTAACATTGCAACACTAAACAAAGTGATTCTACCAGTTATCCGTCGTGTTATGCCAACAGTTATCGCAAACGAAATCATCGGCGTTCAGCCAATGACTGGCCCAGTTGGTCAGATCCACACACTACGTGTTCGTTACGCAGACAACGCAGGTACAACAACTGCAGGTTCAGAAGCACTATCACCATTTGATATCGCAAAGAACTACTCAGGTGACGGCTCAGCTGCACCTCTATCAACAGCAGCAATGGAAGGCGCAGCGGGTAACCGTATGTCAATCCAAGTTCTAAAGCAAACTGTTGAAGCGAAAACACGTAAGCTATCAGCACGTTGGACTTTTGAAGCGGCACAAGACGCTAACGCAATGCACGGTCTAGACATCGAAGCAGAAATCATGGCAGCACTAGCTATGGAAATCACTGCAGAGATCGACCAAGAGATCCTAGGTTCATTAGAAAATCTAGCAACATCAGGTGCAACATTCGACATGACACAAACCTTTACAGGTACTCCAACATTCGTTGGTGACAAGCATGCCGTACTAGCGACACTAATCAACCAACAAGCAAACCTAGTAGCACAGCGTACACGCCGTGGCGCAGCTAACTGGGCTGTTGTTTCACCAGCAGCACTAACAGTTCTACAATCTGCGACTACATCAGCATTCGCACGTACAACTGAAGGTACATTCGAAGCACCAACAAACACAAAATTCGTTGGTACACTAAATGGCACAATGCGCATTTACGTAAACACATACGCAGCAGACGATGCTCCAGTTCTACTAGGCTACAAAGGCCAAGGCGAAATCGACGCAGCAGCATTCTACTGCCCATACGTACCGCTAATGTCATCAGGTGTTGTGATTGATCCAGGCACATTCGAACCAGTAGTATCATTCATGACTCGTTACGGTTACGTTGAGCTAACAAACACTGCGTCATCACTAGGTAACGCAGCGGATTATGTTTCAAAAATCACAATCCCAGCAAACTCACTATCTTTCCTATAATATTAGGATTAATAGTTATTATAAGAAACCCGGGATTTATCCCGGGTTTTTTTATTGCTTGTAATAAAGATAAATAGACATATAATAAATTCTAAATGTGAGATTAAACTATGGCAGAACAAATTAAATTTGGTGATAGACTATTTCTTAGCGGAGATAAGGTTGTCGCACAACAAGACGTTCTTATTAATAGAGACCTTGTTGTTGAAGGCAACTTGGATGTTAACGGTAGTATAACAACTATTGACACTACAAATACATATATTTCAGATCCTATTGTTGAAATGAACCATCAATTCGAAGGTAGTCCAACAGATGATGTTGGATTTGAAGTTAATCGTGGAGATGAATTAAATGTATTTTGGTTGTGGGATGAAAGTATTGATAGCTGGAGTTCAAGAGGAACAGACCTAAAAGTACATAATTTTCACGCCACTGGAAATACCCAAATTAATGGAACTTTAGATGTTGATGGGCAGAGTACATTAGCAAGCGCCAATATAGAAGACCTCACAAATGATAGAATTGTACTTGCTGGTGTTGATGGCGAATTAGAAGATGACGCTAATTTTACAATGGATGGGACAACATTCAATATTGGATTAGGAAATTTTACAGTAGATATAGCTACAGGTGACACTTCAATCTCTGGTAACGTTGCTATCGGTGGCGATTTAGATATTGATGGTCAACTTACAGCAGCTTCATTGAATGTAGAAGATTTAACAAACAATAGAGTTGTGATAGTAGGTGTTGATGGTGAATTAGAGGATGATGCTAACTTTGTTTATGATGGTACTGGGCTAAACATTGGTTCAAGTAATTTCCTTGTACAAGCATCAAGCGGCGATATCTATAGCCGAGGCACCATACACACTGATGGGCAAGCAACATTTGCGAGTGCAAACGTAGAAGACTTAACAGATAATAGAATTGTAATCTCAGGAACACTAGGTGAACTAGAAGATGATGCTAACTTTACATTTGACGGAACGACATTTAATATAGGCCAAGGAAACTTCACAGTAGATGTAGCAACTGGAAATACAAACTCATCAGGTCAAAGTACATTGGCAAGTTTAAATGTTGAAGATTTAACAGACGATAGAATTGTAATTGCTGGTGCACTTGGTGAATTAGAGGATGATGCTAATTTTACGTTTAATGGTTCAAAATTTAATATAGGCTTAGGAAACTTCACAGTAGGGGTAGCAACTGGTAACACACAAGTTATTGGTGCACTAGACGTAGATTCACAATCTACATTAGCAAGTGTAAATGTTGAAGACTTAACAGATAATAGAATTGTAATAGTAGGCACTAACGGTGAGTTAGAAGATGATCCTAACTTTACAATGGATGGTGCACTATTCAATATTGGTCAGGGTAATATGACTGTTGATGTTCTATCTGGTAGAATTACATCACTTGGTCAAAGTACATTAGCGAGTGTAAATGTAGAAGACTTAACAGATAATAGAGTACTAATCGCAGGAACAAATGGCGAAATAGAAGATGACGCTAATTTAACATTTGATGGTAATACGTTACATGTAGGTCCGTTGATACCTGCTATGTCAGTTAATATCGGAACCTATGTAACAACTGTATTCGGAGAATTAGATGTAGATGGTCAAGCAAACCTAGCGAGTGCAGCAGTAGAAGATTTAACAGATAACAGAGTTGTTGTATCAGGTGTAGGCGGTGAACTAGAAGATGATGCCAACTTTACATTTGATGGTACTGCGCTAGATATCGGGCAAGGTAATTTTACAATTGATGTGGCTACAGGAAATACTGATATCTCAGGTAATCTTAACGTTCAAGGTACTCTAACAACATTGAATACTGAAACTATATTATTAGCTGATAACATAGTAACATTGAATAGTAATTATGTAGGATCATCACCTAACGAAAACGCAGGTATAGAAGTTAACAGAGGTACAGAAAGTAAAGTAGATGTACGTTGGAATGAAACAACTGATATATGGGAATTTACAAACGATGGTACAATTTATAGACCTATACCTCATACAACTGATGACTTGTTAGAAGGGGCAACCAACCTTTACTACTTAGATAGTAGAGCTAGACTTGCTATGAGTGTCACAGATACAGGCGGAGATGGATCGTTGACATATGATAACACAACAGGTGTTATTACATATACTGGTCCATCAGCAATAGAAGTAAGAGCGCACATTTCACATGTGGATACAGGTGGTGATGGATCATTTACATATGATAGTAATACAGGTGTTATGACTTACACAGGCGCAAGCCACGCTGAAGCAATTGCACACTTTACTGATGGTAAAGGAATACAAATTACTGATGATGGTTCTGTTTCTACATTTGCGTTGGACTTTACAGAATTTAGTACAAGTGATGTAGTTGAAGATCCAGCTGCAACAACAACTTCTGGAACAATGTACTTTACAGAATCACGTTCACGTGAATCTATTTCGCATGTTGATGGCGGTGGTGATGGATCATTTACATATGACAATGTTACTGGTGTTATGACATACACAGGCCCGAGTGCTAATGAAACTAGGGCACACTTCTCAGCAACAACTGCGGCCGCGTCAACAACAACTTCATTAACATATGATAGTAATACTGGTACGTTTACCTATACACCATTAGATATAGCATCAGTAGAAACTACAACAAGTATATCTTTCAACAACGCAACAAATACTCTTTCATACATAGATGAAGACGGTGTTCAGACTGATATTGACTTGACTCTGTATTTGGATGATACTAATTTAGCAAGACTTACACAAGGTGTTTTAGATTCTAATACTGGTATTGCTACATTCACCCGTGATGATAATACTACGTTTACAGTAGATTTCAGTTCTTTATTGAATACAGATACATTTGTAGTTAGTGGTTCATTTGATACTACTACTGGAAATTTAACACTAACTAGAAATGATTCATCTACTGTTGTCACAAGTTTAGATGGAAGATATCTACAATCATTTACAGAAACAGATCCAATATTCTCAGCAAGTGATGCCGCAGGTATTACATCTACTGATATATCTAATTGGAATACAGCACATGGATGGGGAGATCATAGCAGTGTTGGATATCTAACAAGTTATACAGAAACAGATCCAATATTCTCAGCAAGTGAAGCGGCTAGTATTACAGCAACAGATACTACTAATTGGGATACAGCACATGGATGGGGAGATCATAGCACTGCTGGATATCTATCATCCACTATAACTACATCAGGTGAAGGTATTACTTGGAGTATGAATACAGATGGTGCGAGTATCAAATTCTATAATACAAGTGATGGTGATACAGACAGTAGATTAGAATTTAGTACAAATGACAACAATGACGAATACTTCCGTTGGACACACGCACCAAGCGGAGGAACAGTATATGAAAGTATGCGATTAGTTCCAAATAGTGACGGTGATGCAAGACTTACACTAAGCGGTGATTTAGTAGTAAATGCATCACAGTCAGTAGATCCAGTAGCAACATTTACGGGTACATCATCAACTACCGATAATCCAATTATAGTAGCTGCTACAAATTCAGATAACAGAGACCCTTGGATTAAACTAGTAAGACCAACTACAACAAGCGGTGCAGACTTAGTAATCCGAGGTGGCGTAGGCAGTGATTGGTTATCTATACATCATATTTCTTCTGGTGCAGATAGCCAACTTGTAGTACATAGTAATGGAAATGTTGGTGTGGGTACTGGTACAACTACCGTACCAGCAGAAAAACTACATGTTGGTGGTAATATAGTTGCAACTGGTGATATTACTGCATTCTATTCAGATGAAAGACTAAAAGATTTTAGTGGAAAAATAGATAACGCACTTGAAAAGGTAAGCATGTTAAATGGTTATTACTATACAGGTAATGAGGTAGCCGCTGAGTTAGGTTATGATACAGAAACTAGACAAGTAGGTGTTAGCGCACAAGAAGTAGAATCAGTACTACCTGAGGTTGTTAAAACTGCACCTATAAGTTTAGATGGTGAAACTGATTATAAAACTGTTCAATATGAAAAACTAGTTCCTCTGTTAATTGAATCAATAAAAGAATTGAAAGCAGAAATTGAAGAACTAAAAAGAAAAAGTTAATCGTAGAAAAAGTTTTTAAGAGTATTCAACAAGGAGGGTTCGCTCTCCTTGTTTTCGTTTACCCAGTCTGGAAATCTTTGAAATAACTTTTTCCATTGATGTAGTTGTTCATAAGTATCAAATACTCTTCTAGCATATTCACTGCTGTTTGGTATTGATTGCCCACTTGTTATTCGTTTAAGTTGTTCTTTACATTTTTCTAAGTCTTCAATATCTTTGTCAATAGCAAGTATGATGTTTTCAAAATCTGAAACATTAGAAAACTTATTCATTAAAAACTTATGATGTTCTTTTTTAGTTTTACCATCATATAGAAACATAATCTCTTGTAAATCATAATATAATGCTTTTACAGGATTTATACTTTCACGGTATCTTTCCATAACTTCTGGTATTATAAATGACTTGTCTAGTGTGCTTAAATTTTCTAAAACACTTGAAGCAACTATATTAGATTTTTGTCTTTGTGATGTTATACTTTTTCTGAATTTAGATTTGATTTTTTTAACAACCGCATCTATAACAACTTTTTCATCATGTGTTAGATTTGTTTTTAAAAACTCAATATGTCCTGGAGTTGTGTTATTGATAGCCATACTTAGACTGTCTGAGACTTTACCAGTCTTCAAGTATTCTTTACATTCCTTGAGAAATTTCTGTT
>Ga0255768_10004544_pt1 | contig 13523 bp, 23 predicted proteins | sample 071ome_33_FD_179983 | JGI IMG/M metagenome (GOLD analysis project Ga0255768, IMG submission 179983) | Coastal salt marsh microbial communities from the Groves Creek Marsh, Skidaway Island, Georgia - 071412AT metaG (version 2) | ecosystem: Environmental > Aquatic > Marine > Intertidal zone >...
ACACAGTTCCAAACAAATAATTACAATTGAACAGGAGGATGGATCATGGGCATACACTACGACTACAAGAGCACCAGGGGTGCGAAGAAGATGCAGAAGCAACAGGGACGTGAACAGCGCAGGCGATCCAAACGCTCACAGCAGATGCCCACACAGAAACAGGACGAGTCCAAACCACTGACCTTGGACATGATCACGGACCCCACGAAATGATCAATGAACGACTGTTCAAGCATTACCATATAGACACTTCCAAGGACCTACAGATAAAAAAAAGGTGTCCCAGACCGTTCGACACCATACTGATAGACAAGCGTGGGTCATGCTATGCGTGTGAGTGCCAGTCATGGTTGCCGCAGAGCATAGGCAACCTGCAGGTGAGACCCTTGGCAGACATAGTGGGCAGTGACATGCACAGGCATCTGCAGACAAGCATAGAGGATGGTTCATATCGCTTCTGTAACGAACATCAGTGCAGTTACATCAAGTCGGGTGCTGTGTTGCATGGCCAGCCGGATCGCATACGGCACCTCAGACTGGCCATCGATGACAGTTGCAATCTCAGGTGCCCCAGTTGTAGGAAGGGCATGATCTTCCACAAGGAAGGTTCCGCCTACGACCTAGGTATCCGACTCGCGGACCGGATAAACGATTGGTTGCACAGTTACGACAGTCCCATACAGGTACACATAGGATCAGACGGTGACCCTTTCGCCTCACACGTGTACAGGCACTTCATGGAACAGACACCTCGACGCGACAACATACAGTACAGCATACTAACAAACGGGTTGATGTTCAAGGAGTTCCACAATCGGGTGCCTTATGTAATTGGCAACTTGAAAGAACTGGGAGTAAGCATAGACGGAGCAACCAAACAAACTTATGAGAGATTGAGACTGGGCGGTCGTTGGGAGAAGATCGTGGAGGGGTTGGAATGCATGTCAGAACTGAAACAGAAGCATGGCTTCCGATTCATACTGCACTTCGTCGTGCAACGAGACAACTACCACGAGATGGAAAACATAATCGACTTGGGAGAACAGTACGGTGCCGACAAGGTGTGGCTCAACCGTATAGAGGATTGGGGTACGATAGATGACTTCAGTTCACAGAACATCTGGAACACATTGGAATATCAAGAACAGTTATCCAAACTGATCGCACGTATCCACCAACGCAATGATAGATTTATTGAGTGTCCGACTTTAATAACTGAAGCGGTTCGTTATAGAAACAAAAACTGAATTGTATCCTAGGGAATACAGCCTGCCTGTCTATTTCGACCGTGTGTAATATATCCGAACGTAGGACGATTGGTTTGGTGCACTCTACCCTGTCAATCTCGTTGGCATAGTCGTCAAACCAAACATTATAGGTGTCATGGGTGTTCAGCACAGGGAAGTTTATTTTGGCTATGACCGGTGGCTCGTCCCTGTGTATGTCAGTGCCTATGTCTTCATTGTATATGGTGAAACTCATGTCCCTCACTTTGAATCCTAAAGTGTCAAACCATTCCCGGCAGGGATTGTTTGGTATGGAAAAATAGTCCTGTATCTCTTTCCTAGACAGGTGATTCCAAAAATCTTTCGGTTCTCTGTTGGCTGTGATGCCCACGTAATATCCGTAGAGACTGTCTGCTATCTTCTGTTGTTTGGGGCAATCCAGTATGTGATATGACTTCATTACGCATATTTAAATACTGCTTGACATGAAAATAGCCATTACTGGACACAAACGGGGTATCGGACAAGAGTTTCACAGGCAGTTGGAGGAGTTGGGCCACGAGATTATTGGCATATCCAGAAGTGACGGAGAAAACATCAGACGGACCATGCACACAGCATCCTTGATAGAACCATGCGACATGTTCATCAACAATGCCATAAGCATGTACGCACAGACCGAACTATTGTTCGAGGTGTGGCACAGATGGAGTGACAAAAAGGAAGTGCACCACATTTGGAACATATCAACGCGGGTGTGTGAGTGGATCGTAGACAAACCGATCAACGGACTGACCATGAGACAGAGCATGGAGTACAGAAATCAAAAGATGGCACTAGAACTGGCACACCAACAACTCGACGCACAGGCCAGTAACATCCAGATGCAACTGATAAGGCCCGGCAGTGTAAAGACACAGTCGTTCAGTGCACCAAATGCCATTCCGGCCGATGAATACGTGAAACAGGTGCTTGTGACTCAAGGATTGATCTAGTGGACGCAAAAAAATTAATAAAGAATAAAAGTATCTGTGTGTTGCCATGGACGGGTTTTCAACTAGAGCCCGACGGTGACGTCAAGAATTGTGTGATATCTAAAGAGCACATAGGTAACGTGGAGCAGACGAGGATAAAAGACATAGTACACGGCGATGCAAACGCCAGTCTCAAAAGAAAGATGTTAGCGGATGCCAGACCTACTAACTGTAGTGGTTGCTATTTGCACGAGAAGGGCAGGTCTGATCTAGGTAGTATCAGTAGTCGACTCTACTATCTCAAAGAAATAGGATCAAGGCTTGATCTAAAAATATTGGATCAACCAGAGGACTTCAGATTAAAACACGTTGACCTAAGGTGGACCAACTCTTGCAATCAGGCGTGTGTGTATTGTGGTCCGAGTTTAAGCAGTAAATGGGCACAAGAATTAGGCGTCAAGGTCAAGTCAGAAAAGGATGCCAGACAAGATGTCAAAGACTTTGTGTTCGAAAACATAAAGAACCTACAGAACGTATACCTGGCGGGCGGCGAACCAATGCTGATGAAAGAGAACCTAGAGTTCCTGACCCTTCTGAAAGAAAAAAATCCAAATTGCACTGTGAGAGTCAACACAAACCTAAGCACAACCAAAACGGGGATATTCGATCTTCTGGTTTCATTTCCTAATGTTCACTGGACCATAAGTGTTGAAACCATAGGTGAGGAATACGAATACATAAGACACCACGGTTCGTGGGCGGACTTTGAAAAAAATCTGATGGTGGTTAAAGAACTCGATCACAAAATATCTTTCAACATGCTCCATTTCGTCTTAAACTACTATTCATTGTTTGACTGTGTGGACCATTTGCAAGGATTAGGATTCCAAGACAACAGTTTTATCATTGGTCCTTTATACGCACCTGAACATTTGCATTTGTTGAACTTACCCTCTCACATGATAAGCAACGTGATTGCCAAGTTGAAAGATAGACTTGATGCTAAACCCCATGGTTATCTTAAAAACAGTTATGAAAATCTACTGTCCTATTACAGCACAACCCAGTGGGATGGTAACGTCAAAGAATTTATTGACCAGACTAAAATAAGAGATGCCCGTCGAGGCACTGACTGCACCAAAGTCTTCCCAAAATTGTTCAAGGAGTTGAATGCTGAAGGACTGGAATAAACTAATCAACACAGAATGCGTGGTGGTAGACGTTGGTGGTGTCACAGTCTATCCTATATTCCGTAACGGCTCAACCAGTCTGTTTCGTGCCTGTGAAAGGAGATACATCAACGATGAAATAAAAGATTGTGGGCACATTGAGGTTCTGATAAGGAACCCGGATGTTCGTTTCATCTCTGGCATCAACATGTACAGTGAACAAAATGATTTGGGTGTTGAACAGACATGGTCACAAGTACAACAGGGAAAACTTGTTGACAGGCATTTCTGTCCACAGTACATCTGGCTGATGAATCTTTACAGGTTCCACAAGGGCTCTGTCACTTTGAGGGGATTCGAACACATCAAACAACTGACTTCGATACACCGTAAAAAAAGCACCAAAGAAAAAACAAAAGTACCCATCTTGAAAGACTTTGTTGAAGTGGATCACAAGTTGATGGAATTGATCGGAACACCCATTGAGCTACAGACCATAATCGAAAGGTACAAGCATGTTTTGTCCTAGGCTAGAACATTTCGCGAGGCTTATGCCCGACGGTAGCGTGGGACGTTGTGGACACATGGTGCGTGGCAAGGGATTCGCTACATACCAAGAGCTGAATGACAGTCCTTGGTTGCAGAAGGTCAAAGACGAAATGGCTCAAGACCAGTGGCCAGATGAGTGCATAAGATGTCAACAATCGGAGAAAGTCAAAGGTGAAAGCATCAGGACAAACAGTATCAGTAGACACAAGATGCTGAAACCAATACGAAGCGATTACTTGATCGTGGGCGGTGTGTTAGACAATATCTGTAACAGTGCATGCCAGTCGTGTAATGCCGGACTCAGCACCAAAATTGGAAGTCTACAATCAAAAACCTACCCGCGGGTTGACAACACAGAAGTTTTCAAAGGTTTACCCCAGGACAGGATAATAGAACTAGATGTCAACGGAGGCGAACCAACCACCAGTAAGAATTACAAGAACATTCTAAAAGATTTGCCTCCCAACATAAAGATCGTAAGAATGAACACCAACGGTTCAAGAATGATCGATGAGCTTGAGAATGTATTGAAGAAAAACGTGATGGTGATAGTGACTTTGAGTTTCGACGGAATAGGTGCTGTCCACGACTACACAAGATGGCCTATCAAGTGGACCAACTACAAAAAAACAATAGATGAATATCAAAAATTACAAAAGACTTACAGACTTCTGCAGTTGGACATGTGGACCACTGTGAGCTGTTTCAACGTAAAGACACTACCAGACATGATAAACTTTGCCAAGAACAAGGGCATACCACACGACTGGGCGTTTTTGCGACGCCCGAGTGTACTGAACGTCCGTTATACGAATCCATTAACACTAAAAGCAAAGCAGATATCTCCAGACGAGATTGCAGTAGACGAGGACAACACTCAACAACTGAACGAATTTATCAGTCAACAGGACAAGTTGCGTGGCATAGACATTAAAGATTATCTCAACTTCTGACCAAAGCGTTGTAGGAATAGTTCTGCGAACCTCTCGTGGTGTTCCGTGCCGAAGTGTATGCCATCGCGGGCACGGCTGGGCTTACTGTGTAGATCCCTGGCCGTGAACTTGTCCCAGTATGGCCAACAGTTACGTAGAGTGTAATCCTCCAACAGTGCTGGTGCGTTCTCTGGTGTGCGGAAATCATGGTAGTGATCAGAGAAACAGTGGAAGGTCTTGCACCTATTCTTTTCCGCGTACTTCTCCAAGAAGAACACGCTCTTGAGGAAGTTGTTGAGATCGGTCTTTTGATTTTCAAAGCGCAATCGCTCATCGGTGCCGTGAAGGTTAGCGGCATAGTCTTCTAGTCTCTCCCTGCGGCTCATCTCTGGCCACATCACTATCACAATGTCGGGGTTGATAACTTTCTCACACGAATATAATATTCGCACAATAGTTTCAGGACCTGCACCGGGCTGGCCCAAGTTCCAGTATCTCAACCTATCTGTGTTGTGTTGGCCGACGTGATGTGCCCAGGTCTCGTGCGGTTCCAGTCCCACACCCCAGGTGTGTGAGCAACCCAGTATCACTACGTTCTTCTTGCCATCCGGCATAGGATCCCACGACGGACATCGGAACGGATATTGTTTGAAAGTTTTCAGATGGTTATCAGAATAGAAACCGTACTTCATCACGTGCTTCCTTTGGCCAGTTGTAATTTTTTTTTGATCAATCTGCTGATGTACAACTCCATGAAGCCCATCCTACCACGACCTCCAAACATGTCCGGATACTTCATCCTGCCCATGGTGAGATACTTGTCTTCCGCATACAGGTCCAGTCTATGTCTTGATTTGATGTATCGGAATTCCAACGCTCGGTTGTCGCTGAGATACTTTACAAGTTTCGATTCTTGTTTCAACATCTCTTGTGCCACAGTCAAAGGTATTGATTCCCTGTGCTCCTTGAGCCTTATAGAATAAAATTTCTTCACACTTGTAATTATTTTGGTTTTGGTGGACCGGACAGGATTCGAACCTGTGGCCTTGAGTTCCGCAAACTCACGCTCTATCCAACTGAGCTACCGGTCCTGTTGGCGTGCCCGGCAGGATTCGAACCTGCGACCCCAAGTTTAGGAAACTCGTATTCTATCCAACTGAACTACGGGCACATACTGGCGGAGCATACGGGAATCGAACCCGTGATCTTCGCCGTGACAGGGCGACGTGTTAACCGCTACACTAATGCTCCGGGTGGCGGTCCCTAGGGGAATCGAACCCCTCTTTCGAGGATGAAAACCACGTGTCCTAACCGATAGACGAAGGGACCTCTGGTGGAGGATAAGGGAATCGAACCCTTGACTCATCCATGCCATGGATGCGTGATCCCGTTTCACCAATCCCCCAAAAAGACCAATCACATGCGAGACCATTGACTTTTTCGGTGTGTATGGTAATTCTGGCATAATTGGTTTTTATGGTGCCGCTTCACGGATTCGAACCGCGGACCTACTGATTACAAATCAGTTGCTCTACCGGCTGAGCTAAAGCGGCGCCACAGTTAAAATATTACACTATAAACCTATTCTAGTCTACCTGTTAAACGCACACAGACGCCTGTACACGCATGGTAAAAGCAATCTAGGATAAACTGTGTGTGTCGCTTTTAGATATGCATTTTTGATATGTAATATTAGCATATCTGACCTGTTGACAACGCATAAATAATCTATATAATAAAACTATGAGAGACACAAAAACTATAACATCACATATCAGCAAGTTCGTGCGTGAATCTAAAGAGAAACTGCTCTTCAGGAATCTACGTAAAGAAGTGAACGTGGGTGCTAATGGCACAAGAGACTATGTGATTAAAAACGGTGAGAACGCCGGTAAAGTCGCACTAAAAGACACGTTCCAATAGTATCGTCCAACACCAATTATAAAAATAGTGGTCTGGTGTAAATAACCAGAATGAAAAAAATTGAAGACCTTACAATCATACTGTTACTGGTTTTACTGCTGGGTCTGGCATCTTGTGCCAAACCAAAAGTGGCAGGCCAACCGGAACAACCAACACTGATCGACACCATAGGAAACATGGGCAAGGCAGGTAAGGCCATAGGCTGTGTGTTCGCACCGTGGAACAAGGAGTGTCAGCGTGTCAAGGACGAGAAGGTTCCACACCAGACACAGGAAGAGTACCTGAAAGAAGTCAACGAAGACTTCGATAATCTAGACAAAGAAATAGAAAAATCTAAAGTTGAATAGCGGGTTTGCGATCAAAGTCCAGACCTTCTAGCTCGTCCGGCTTGCCCTTTGGGTACGTGGGTTCTATGATGAACTCCTCGCCGGTCTCCTCATTCTTGCATCCGGCCGCCAGCCAGTCGTAGTCAAAGTTCATGTCGTTGACGAAATCCCACATCACATTATGAGTCCCCCTGTTAGGATCCTTGCTGAGTAGTTCTATCTTGCACGCCTCCATGGTGTCGAAGGTCTTCTCCATCTGGAAAGTCTGTTGCGTGGCTATAGGATCTTGGCCTATAAGGTAAGCCAAGATCAGTAACTTGTACATTATTTGCCTTCGGGCAGGTGAACACACTGGGCCTCTGATGCTTTGAGACCTTGTTGTTTGTCGAATAACCACACGTAGGAATACGTGATGTCTGAACCCGACACCTGGCACTTCTTACCAAAACTTAATTTTGGGTTTGAAGGTATGGCACATCCGGTGAGTAATAATGCAAGTGCTATTATAATAGTTGTTTTCATATGCAGTAATTATAACACATTATCGGAGTGTGTAAAGAAATAAATACTGACACCAATAAAGAGGAGACGCTATGTTTTTAACAATTGGATTAGTGATCGGTTTCATAGCAGGCTGGTGGGTAAACGAGAAGTTCGAGGACCTGGCGGACGTGAGCAAGAAACTGATGTTCTGGAAGAAATAATCACAATGACGGAGGGTGCCCGATGTTCAGATGGATCAAGCGACTGTGGAAACGGTATGAGAAGTTCACAATGGAACAGTATGACATGGCGCCCGTCGTCTACAAGATAGGCACCAAGCGATACATCAAGAAGAAAGCATTCAGCAAGGGACTGGTGCCTCGCACACGTTACGAAAAATAATTAGGTCCAATACTTCTTGTTCAATTCGATATTGTCAAATATTTTTTTCTGTGAGTTGTTGTAGGAACAGCCGTTCCACCAATCTTGACTTTCAATGTCCATGCGACATATTTCACAGTCACCTATGACCCAACTGGGATCGTACCAGAGTGGCGTACCTCGCCATGGTGTTATGCAATGGGTGTGGTACCACACCGGCTTGCGGGTCATTATGTAGATCATCTTGCGTTTCTCAAGAGTGTACATAAAAGTACTTACACCCGATACAAGATAATTCTATGCTGTGATTATTCTAGCAGTTCATGTATGCTGTAGTAAAGGAAATACACGGCCAACGCGGTGAATATCCATCTGCTGGCACGGAATATCTTGCCCATAGGTATTCTTTTGATCTGATTGCTGAAGATGTAACACACAACCGCTAAAACACCTATGCCCGCGACTGCACCGATCCCTATGTCTGTCAAAGTCGTGCCCGCTACCCAAAGTCCTGAAAGGAACGCAACAACCTCGGCACCTTCCCTAAACACGGTCAAGAAAACTATCAAAGCCAAGGCCATCATACTGCCCGACATGTTGTTCTTTATGTCTTTCATGTGTTGAGATGCGCCATGGCAGAACCATGCGGTCCAGAACAGCAGTGCGGAAGCGGCCAGTGCCGTCCAGGCCTCCACGGCGTCAAAGTCGTTCTGTATGAAATCTATTGCAAAGTAACCCAACACCGCGCTGGCAATAAGAGCCAAAACAGTGCTGGCCAATACAGTTAACTTCTGCCTGTGGGTGTTGGCCATCAACCATGCCATCTGCACTATAAGATAGGCCTCCAGACCTTCTCTGAACCATATGAATGTTGCGGCTGTTATTCCTGTCATGTCTTATTATATTGCGAATGCGTACTATTTGCAATTACTTATTCGGCATTTGGTAATTTATTTTTAGATCTGATTTTACTCAAGGTGGTACATAAAACAAATAAATATTTTTATGGAACTGATCTACCAGACCATTGGTTACAAGAACGACAACCAAGATCCTTCGAAGGAGCACATAGAGATTGCCACACGCAACGCACTGAGCGTGCCAGCGGCGCCGAGATTTCACCTAAGGATCTGGTTCCCCGAAAGGCAAGGACTCGTAAAAAAATATTGGCAATGGTTAAGAGACGAAACACATTATACCATGAGCCTACCACTAATGCAGAACTGCGGTCACGTGGCTCTTTTTGGATACATGCCCGCAACTGAAAAAGTTACAAAGGAAAACGAAGGCACTATAGACACAGTATGGCCTAGAGAAAATTTTATGAAGGACGGAAAAGTAACTTGGTTTGGGGATTGGCACATACACAACCAGGTAGAAATTATAAGAGACTTTTATCTTATTACCGGATCTATGATATATGAGTACGCAAGGACCATGAAGCAGTTAGGCTACTTCAGTGGTTTTGGTAGTTGTATCCACGGGTATGCACAAAGTTTCAATGACACATTCAAGGAAGCCTTCAATGGTGAACCTTTCATACCTGTGTGCATGGTACATGCTGGCACCAAGGCCGCAATAATCACACACAAAACAACAAGGCAGGGTATTAAGGATGTTGACTTCAGCGTTCCACTAGTAGAAGTGGAGTCCACGCCCACCGCCAAGAAGAGTTTGTTTGATAATGAAACAAAAAATATTAAAAACGTTCCTTTCTACACTACAGCAGATGACGGCACATTGATACCGATCACCAAAGAGCAGGCCGTGGAAATGGGTGCATTCGGTACCAACTTCAAAAAAGGTTAAATCTATTTCTTAAATTATTGACTATCGTCGTCGGCTCTTGACGTGATTATTTTGTCTGCTAATCCGTACGCCACTGCTTCTTCCGGTGTCATAAACTTGTCACGCTCCATGTCTGCCTTCAGCGTATCCATATCTCTGCCTGTGGTCTTGTGATATATTTCTGTAAGTTCTTTCTTCCAACGTAGCAGTTCGTTAGCCCGGATCTCAACATCCGTGGCCTGTCCACTTGCTCCACCGAGTGGTTGGTGTATCATGTGCCTGCTGTGTGGCAACATGAGACGTTTGCCTCTAGTGCCCGCTGACGCTAGGAGTGAGCCCATCGAACACGCCTGGCCCACCACTATTGTCTGTATGTCAGATCTGACATACTGCATGGTGTCGTATATCGCCATGCCTGCCGTTACCAGTCCGCCTGGCGAATTGATATACAAGGTGATATCCTTCGAGGCATCCTGTGATTCCAGGAACAACAGTTGAGCACACAGCACACTAGCGGTGTTCTCTCCTATTGGACCTTCCAACATGATTATCCTGTCCCTGAGCAACCTACTGAATATGTCGTAGGATCTCTCGCCCTTGGATGTCTGTTCTATCACTATTGGTGTAAGTGGCATAGTGTTATATTACACTAATGTTGGTTTTCAGTCAACCTTTTTTGTTCCACACGTTGCTGAAACACAAACGATTGGTTGTACCACCCCTGCTATATTCTTGGTATTTGCCAGAGTAGTCCACTCCAAAGATAACACACCTAGATGGTTCAATTCCAAGATCATCACAGAGTTGTTGTTGTCTTGCCTCATAGGTCCTATGGGTGTGATCGGCTCCGAAACGTTTCATCATCTCAATTCCCAATCCGCAACCGAATCTGTTGACGTAATTGTTCTGCTGGTACGCAATCATGAGATCGTCGTCTATGTCCTTTGTCAGTCGCATGCCTATCCTGTGGTACTGCACCGGGAACACCTTGCTGAGACTTGTGGTCACCACCTTAATGCAGTCATGTGACAGGTCCACCTGCATACCTCGTGCAAGGTTGATGTAGGCCATGTCTATTAACACAGGTACACCGAGTGTGTCACATTGTTCTAACACCTTATCCAAACCATGTATGTATGAACCGGTATCAGCGAATGGGAGGCTGAACACCAGCACATCGCCGCGCATTATCTCATTGTCCATCCATGCCCAGTTGTCTTTGTACAGTTTCCTGGCCACCATCTGATGATAGAAATATTCCCCTTTGAATAACCTCAGTCTCCTGTTCCTGTTGTACATGTAAAACTTGTCAAAGGTCTCCGTGGTACCCAACGAACATGTCGCCTTGTCGAACGTGGAGATGCCTTGTATGTTGTGTGATGACTGGAACCATTGCTTGTAGTGATCTATGAATTCACCCGGAACTGTGTTGCTCAACGATTCACCGTTGGTGGTGATTATGTCATCGATGGCGTTGATGTAGGTATCGTCTTCGATTGCCCATGCTCCACCATACGGCTTGTTCTTATGGTTGGGCAGTGTTTTTTCTTGTTCCATGTGTATTCTTTTAAATAGTTTCAACTACTTAAATGAAAATATACTCCAACAGCGAATTCATGGCCTTGAAATCCATGGTCATAGGGCGTGCCGATCATGCACGTTGGCCCGCGGGCGATCCTTTCTTCGACAGCATGTCAGCGGTCAGCACATGGCCAACCCCACTCAAACAGGGAGCCATCCCCGAACACATAATCAAGGAGGCCAACAACGAGTTAGACGATGTGGCCGAAGTCATGGACAAGAGGGGCGTGTCGGTGCACAGGCCCGATGTAACGGACTGGTCTGGGATCACGAACAATCTTGATCACGCCACCACAGGTATGCACTCGTACAGCACCAGGGATCTGTTGTTGATCATCGACGACATGGTCATAGAATGTCCCACACCCACCGTGAGCAGACAGAACGAATTCCGGGCCTTCGACACGATACGCAGGCAGGCCATCAAGGATGGCGCCAGATGGATAGCGGCGCCCACACCACGTATGCTGGAACAGGACTTCTACACCAGCGATGGCAGGGTGCATCTGACCAACAACGTGCCCATGTTTGACGCGGCCAACGTGTTGCGTTTCGGAGACAAGATACTGTATCTGGTCAGTAGCAGTGGCAACGAGGCCGGTGCAGATTGGTTGCAGTCTGTGTTGGGCAACACACACGAGGTGATCAAGTGGGAGGATGTCTACGCCTTCGCACACATCGACAGCACCTTGGCCATACTGAATGATCACACCATACTGGCCAACGCCAAGCGTGTGACCAAAGACAACATACCCGACTTCCTCAGACACTGCGATGTGATATGGGTGGACGACATGGTGCCACGCGAGTTCGCGGATTTCCCGTTCGCTTCCAAGTGGATAGGCATGAACGTGCTCAGCATAGATCCAGAGACGGTGTTGGTGGACAGCATACAGCGGCCGTTGATCGAGCAATTGAACGAGCACGGATTCAACACAGTGGCCATGCCACTGAGCCATTCACGTACACTGGGCGGTGGATTCCACTGCACCACGCTGGACCTACTCAGGGAGAAATTCTAGTCATCACACAGCGACGCCGGTGATCTGCATCATGTAGCGATCCGTCTCACCCAGGTTGGCCGCCATGTGTCGGGTGGGTCCTTGCCATGAGAACCACGTGCCCGCTGGACCCAAGCATAACCTGTCCTCAATCCACAACTGATGTCCCGGGGCGGGGTCGTGTAGGAACACTATGACCCGGACCACCCGGGACGGGTCTGACACACCATTCCTGCGTCGGTATGTTGGATACAGGTCCTCGTGCCATGGCAGTATCTGGCCAGGGGTGTAGCGTCCAAAAGTGTAGATCATCCGGTCCAATCGGAACAGGTCACGCACCGGATCAAACACTCGGCTGAGTGCGAGCGGCATCTGGGTGCCCACTCCCGCCTGCTGGAATGATGGCGTCCACCCACTGATCCTGTCACCGTAGATGGAGTAGGCGCCCTCGTGGGCCCGGAAACCCTTGTTGGTCTCTGCGTCCCGCAGTGGTGGTAGGCTGATCCAGTCTATGTCCGTGTAGTCAGATTCGGCCCAGGTCACAGGCACCCGGCCAGATCTCAGGTTCCATTGCTCGTGCTCGATCATTATGTGCTACTTAATGGTGACGGCACCACGCTGACCTTTATGTGGTATTATAACGTGTTGATGTATGCGAACACGGAACACGTGGCCATGAATCCTATGAAGATCCAGCAGTCCACCGCGTGACGCTCTATCGCTTCGTATCTCTCTCGGCTCATTACAGTTGCACCGGCACCACGTAGGTCTTGCCGTCCACTTCTATGGTTGTTTTAATCGCGTAGCCGTGCTTGGGCAGGTACCACTGGCGTTCCTGTTGGACCCGGCGTTCTCTGTTGAGGTTTGATCGGCGGTATGAGCCCGTGCTCACCCAGTTGTGTTCTTCGTCTGTGTATGGTATCATTGTGTTGGATTGTTCCTTTGTTTTTGCTACTATTTTATCATGTTGCAGGTCCGAAATCTACTGCTATGTGCACATAGGTGGTATGCTGTTCTACATGGCCCCGCTGGTGACAGGGCCACGTGGGATCACCAGTCCCCATGGTACGGTCAACAGGACTCGAACCTGTAGTGCCCTCTCGAGCTCCAGTGACTGTGCACTGGACGTGTCTGGATACTCCTGATTTCACCATGACCGCGTGTGTATTATAGCAGATCCCGAGGCGGGT
>Ga0255768_10004545_pt1 | contig 13522 bp, 2 predicted proteins | sample 071ome_33_FD_179983 | JGI IMG/M metagenome (GOLD analysis project Ga0255768, IMG submission 179983) | Coastal salt marsh microbial communities from the Groves Creek Marsh, Skidaway Island, Georgia - 071412AT metaG (version 2) | ecosystem: Environmental > Aquatic > Marine > Intertidal zone > Salt...
ATAATAAATACGATTCAGCTACTGAAACAGGTGCTCCTCCCGACAACTTCAATGGTCCTAACTACCTTGTCCTTGCCGGAGGAACCGGAACAGATGCCGATGCTACTGGTTTCTGTACTCTAAATGGTGTATATACAACATCTAATGGATATAGATGGAAACTACTCTATAAGATGGACATCGAAAGTGTTGTGAGATTCCAATCACAAAGATTCATTCCATTCCTACCATTTGATGTCTCGGGTGGTGGTGGAGAATCTGAAGCCGCTGTATCAGTTGTTGGACCAGAAGTAGGAATCATCCTAGACAAAGGAACGGCTCTTACTGATGGTACTTACTATGCTCCAATTAACGGAGATGGTCAAGCAGCAGATGGATCCACATTGAAAGTCATGAAAATTGATGTCTCAGGTGGAGAAATTGTATCAGCCCGCGCAATGGTTCAAGGCGAAGCAGGTTATACTCCCACTTGGGCTGATGCTGAATATACCTATGCTAGCGTTTCCTTAGAAATTGGAAATGCTGGTGTGCCTGATGGATATAAGAGAGGACTTTTCACCACCCCTGCCCTCACCACCGCTGCGGCCGCATCTCTTGCTACCGGAACTGCATATATTGAGGTAGTTATTCCCCCTCAAGGTGGATATGGTTCTGCTGGTGCTAAGGGTACTGCAGGATATGCTCAGTTTGTAGAGCAACTTAACGTCAAGCGTGTAATGGCAAACATTCGCCTAACATTTGATGAAGGTTCTGGAGATTTCCCTGTAACCAACGACTTCAGAAGAATTGGTCTTCTAAGAGATCCTAAAGGTTACAACGGAACTGGTGGTATTGATATTACTAATGCTAACTCTTCTAGTTACGAAACAGCTCGTAATACTTATGCATTGGTATTTGATGACAATGTAAACTATACCGCAAACTTTAATGTTGACGAAGAAATCACCCAAACAATTACTTTGGCTGATGGAGTTACAACCAGAGTAGCAAAAGGAACCGTTGTTGAGTGGACTCCTGTTAGCGACACTGTTTTCACTAGCGGTGGTGTACTAAGATACTATCAAGATCCATCAATCCACGCAGATAATGGTAAGGTACATCAATTCATTGATGCTGCAACAGTCACTGCTAACCCTGCTATCTACAATGCTGCTGGAGATATTCAGGGTTCTGAAACACTTAACCACCAGACACCTCCAACAGCAACCGTAAGTCAATATGCGGTTGGTGATACAATCACTGCTTCTACAGGTGGTGCTGAAGGAACTCCTCTTGATGGTGCTTCTGCTGCTGCTCTCTATCCTGAATTGGAACCATACACAGGTGAATTCCTCTATGTTGAGAACAGAAGACTAATCACCCGCGCTATCGACCAGATTGAAGACATCAAACTAGTTATTGAGTTCTGATGTAATCCCTTATGGGGCTATAAATAAGGTTAGGAAACATAAGTGCATAAAAATTTAATATGGCACAGAATACTAACCTTAATGTAGCCCCATATTTTGATGACTATAGCGGGGATAAGAATTTTCACAAGGTCTTGTTTAGACCGGGATATTCTATTCAATCCAGAGAGTTAACAACTCTGCAAAGTATCCTTCAGGATCAAGTAGAACGATTTGGTAGTTACCAGTTCAAGCAAGGTCAACTGGTAATTCCTGGTGAAGTTGGTCTGAATACCAGACTAGACTATGTTAAATTAACTTCAGTTTCTGAAGTTGCTGTTAATGTAGATGGGGAAATTGTATTCCAAAAATATGATATTACTCAGTTAGTAGGAGAAACTTTAGTAGGACTTTTGTCTGGAGTTCAATGTAAAGTTTTAGACGCACAATTACAAACATCGAGTTCTGCAGATACACTTTTTGTTTCCTATATCAGCAGTGGAGATTCAAATACAGAAGAGACTTTTAGACAGGGCGAGACTGTCGAAGTTGTCAATGGAGTAAATACACCAACTTTAGTTATTGGTACTGACGGTACTGTTGCACCAACTTTTATTCAGGTAGATAATTTAGATACAGGAGAGTCTGAATTTGTATCTAGTCCAGCAATGGGATTTGCTTCTGCTGTAAAAGTAGAATCTGGAATTTATTTTGTTAATGGATTTTTTGTCAAAAACTCAGAGCAGTTGGTAATTGTAGACCCATACAATAATAAAGCGTCTGGAAAAGTAGCATTTGATATTATAGAAAGTATTGTTACTCCCGAAGAAGATAGTTCGCTATATGATAATGCTAGAGGATCATCAAACTTTGCTTCTCCTGGAGCGCATAGATTAAAAATAGAACTAATTGCTAAAAAGTATGGATACTCAGAAGCATTAGATAGAAATAGTATAGAACTTCTTTCTATACGAAATGGCATTGTAGAGAAAAAAATTCGCCAAAAAGACTTTAATTTACTAGAAGATACTTTAGCAAGAAGAACATATGATGAATCTGGTGACTATGTAGTATCTAATTTTGATTTTGATATTAGAGAATATTACCAAAAATCTAACAATTTAGGTTTCTACTCATTAAATTCAAATACTGGTCTTGTAAACAATTTACCCGTATCTGAAGCAAGCACTAAGTTAGTTGGAACTATTGGTCCAGGAAAAGCATATGTTAAAGGATACGAAATTGTAAATAAAGAGACTAAGTATATTTCTCTTGACAAGGCAAGGGATGAGATTACTAGAGCAAATGTAACTCTTAAGAGTCCCGGATATAGTTCATTTTATATTACAAATTTATATGGTTCTCTACCAGTAAATGCTGAGGGTGTTGAGTTGACTCAATATCCAACAGTTTATATGTTTGCATCATTCAATGATGGAGATGTAGGCATCAACGGATTAACAAGTGACTACGCATTTACATCTGATTTTAGGGGGTTATTACCATCAAATATTCCCAACAATGTAGACACAACTGAATATGATGACCTAGGAGCATATGAACTTGCTGTAGCAACAGCAACTGATTTAAATTTACAACCTTCTGAAGTAGCATTAAAAACTATTGTTATTGAAAGAAGTCTTAACTTCCTAGGATTATCTGTTGGTGGTACAATAAAAGATCCAGATCAACCCGTTATTCAGGCAGGAGATGGTTATCAAGTAGACGATCAAGTTATTGCTCTCGATGGAAATGGATTAATTATTCAAGTCACAGAGGTTGATGCATTTGGAGGAATTGAAGATTATGTTATAGTTGAAGCGGGTATTGGTTACAGTACTGGAGCAGTTCAGTTATCATTCTCCAACCCTATTCCTGGTAGTGAACAGGCAGTTATAAACATTATCGTTACTAATAATTTAGTGCCTCCTGTAGGTTCAGATCTTTGGTTCATTAAATCAGTTACCGCAGACGGTCAAACTACAACTCCTGTTACTCTCCTAACAGAAGCAGTAAGAGTTGTATCTTCTAAGATAGTAAAATCTGAAAAATTAGATGCAACTTTACAAACAGATTATGTCGAATGTGTTGTATGTGGTAGGAGAGATATTTTAGATTCTCTACTTTTAGAGTATGATGCTGAAGACCCTGATGGAAGAAGAAGAGTATTCCTAACTGGGAAACTATCTACTGATGATGCTTTTATCGTTAACGCTATCCCAGCAAATGCTTTAGGTCAGGAAAGGGCAAATTATTTCTTTGGTAGTATAGTTGATTATTCTGATACCTTCAATCCTTTGGTGGGTATTTCCAAACCGAGCAATATTTCATTTATTGAAACTGGAGATGGATTTAATCCATTATCTGACAAAGTTCTTTCGAAAGGATTATCAAACCAGGGACAAGAATCGTATAATGGAGTTTTCAAATACGATTATTTTAACCCAATATTCTTCACTAGATTAACTTTATCAAATCCTTCTTCACTTGGATTTACTGAGGGCAAATATGTATCCGGTAGTAAGAGTGGAGCATTTGGCGTAGTTGAAGGTTCTGTTGGTGGATACTATAGTTTTGGAAATATCTTGCATCTAAGAGTTCAACAGGGAAGTTTTATTCCTGGAGAAACTATTGTTGATGAAGATGGATACTCAGCAAAAATTGCAACTAATAATACTGTATCACATTTTGTAGTCCATAATCAAGGATTTAATTACACAGCTGCTTCTACTGTAAAATTAGACGGTGTTAGTTTCGACAAATCTAAAATTTCTATCAACACTGTTGGTGGTGGAACATCTATTCTAAATTTAACAATTGAGGATGATATTGTCCGGACAAAAGAATACACAAATCCACCAACTGTTATTATTACAAATGGTTCCGCTGCAAATGTAACGGCAGTTCTGTTTAAGGATACTGTATATACTTACAGTTTGTCTAATGTAAATTCATTTTATTCTAGATATGGATCTGGAACATCAGGTTCTAATGTATTTACAGCAGATATAGAAACCCAAGATTCCAGTTATGCTACTATTGAAAATATTACTAATTTTACATTTAATGGATTACTAGGTGGAGACTACTTAGAAATTAACGCATTAAATGTTAATCTTGCTGCATATCTTTCTAAAGGAGACGTAATTCAGTATTTACAAGATGATGGTGTTGTTCAGAGAGGAATTGTTAGGTACGCAACTACTTCTGTAGGTAACTTAAAATCTAGAATATATTTAAGTTCTAGATTACGAGGTAAAGTAACAAATTCTGTAGTCAATAAAATTACACCAAAAATTGACAATCCAAATGCATCATTAGTTTTCCCAACAGGTAGTAAAGGCGTTTCATCTATTGTAGATGATATTACAGATTCAAAAATAACATATTACTTCAAGAGAGATTTTGTTGCTACTGGTTCTGGTACTTCGGGTCCCATTACATTTGCAGCACAACTACCATTTGGAACACAACGTTTTGTTACATTCTCTCCAGAAAATTATGTTCTTACTGTATTAGATCCTGGAGAAGGAACAGAAACTGCATTTGACACTGGGGACACGGTAGTAATTAAACCAGAATTTGTAAAAATTACAAGTTCTACAGATGAAACAAGCGGACTAGTTGCTGGTTCTATTACTATAACATTCCCTGAGGGATATTTTGGATCTGGATTGACTACATTCCCTAAAGTTAAACTGCTTGCAACTCTAGAAGTTTCAAAAGCAAAACCAAAATTAAAAACTTCAGTTGTAAATAGAAGAATTTTAATAGTTCCAAGTAAAGATAATGTAATTCCATTAAGAGGTTCAAATTTTGATGACGACAGTGGAATAGGTGTCTCATCATATTCTGATGTTTATAAATTACGTTACATTTACGAAGGAACTTTAACTGCACCTCCTAGTGTAGATGCAAATGGAAATTTATTAGAAGGAAAAAATATTACTGACGACTTTATATTTGACGATGGTCAAAGACCAAGTTACTATGATGTTGCTAGGATTATTTTAAAACCAGGAGCAAAAATTCCTACAGGACAAATTGTTATTGGATTTGATTACTTTGAACATTCCCAAGGAGAATTTTGTACAGTAGACTCATATACTCATGAGTCTGGAGTACCTATTGATGAAATTCCAGTATATAAATCCCCAACTGGAAATATTTCATTGAGAGACGCTATTGACTTTAGACCTAAGGTAGATAATACAGTTGTTACAAGTGGATTCCAAGATCAACCATTACTAGGATCTGCTAATTATATTTCTTTCAATGGTGAGGGTGGAGCTCCATCAGTTTCTATAGCTCCAGATAATAATTTAGAATTTGCAATTAAGTTTAATGAGTCTAGTTTCTTAGACAGAATTGATGCTTTAGTGCTTGACAAAAAAGGAAACTTTATCGTTAAAAGGGGAAATTCATCTAAGAATCCATCAAAACCTGATGCAATTGAAGATACAATTCCATTGTATTACATCTACTTACCAGCATTAACTGAAAATGTTGCGGATGTAAAAATTGTTCCTGTTGATAATCGTAGATATACGATGAGAGACATTGGAAAATTAGAAAAACGTATTGATAGATTAGAGTACTACACGGCATTAAGTATTTTAGAGCAGCAAACTCTAAACATGCAGATTAAAGATGCGTTTGGATTTGATAGATTTAAGGCAGGATTTTTAGTTGATAATTTTGAAAGTCATGGGGTTGGTAAAATATCCTCTTCTGAGTATGCATGTTCTATCGATTCTCAACAATCAGTTCTTAGAGCTCAGGTATATGAAGATAGTTTAAAATTAAAGGAATCCAATACAACATCTGTTCAAAGGGAATTAGATGGATATGTTATTAACAACAATGTTGTAACTCTTCCATTTACAGAGCAAGAATTGCTTGGAAATATTTTTGCTACTAAAACAGTAAACCCAAATCCATTTGTGGTCTTACAATATGTTGGTGATATTCATATAGATCCTGTATATGATGATTGGTATAATCAACAATTGGTTCCTCTAGTTACCAACAATAATACTAATCTATACAGTGTTTATATTTCAAAGTCAAATGATCCCGACAATGCGTTTGCATCAATATACGATTCATTCTTAATTAACTGGAAAGGTGTTTCTTCTTCCTTCGGAACTATCAATAATCTATCAAATTTAAATACTTTAACTAGTGAATCATTCTACAGCGAAAGTTCTATTGCTAGTTCTTCTAATGTAAGTCCAAATAATAACGAACTTGCGAAAGGTGTGGGAGTAAAATCTTCTGGAGATGTATATGTATCTAATGATATAACTGTATTTACTAGGAGTATTCCAGTTTCATTTGTAGTTACAAGAATGAAACCAAACACTAGAATTTATCCATTCATTGATGGTAGAGATGTTTCTAGATGGGTTGTTCCTGATTCTAGATTTACTGGAATCGCATCTTCATCATTAACTTCTTTTAATACACCCGTAATTACAGATGATAATGGTAACGCAAGTGGTATATTAATTGTTCCCGCAGGATTCCCACCATTACAAGGTGTTTCCTATTCTGGAGACATTACAAAAATTGATTATGATATTACTTCCGAAAGAATTTATCTTTCTTCAGGACAAAAAACAATTAAATTTACTACCAGTTCAACTAATGCACCCAAAGAAACTGTAGACTCTTATGCTGAGATCAATTTCTACTCTACTGGAGTAAAACCAGAAAGTCCACAATCTATCGTTTCAACTCAACCTTCATACTTTAAATCAAACGAAGGTGTTCAGTTTGTTGAAAGTAATACAGATGTATTAGTAAAACCAAATCCACTATCCCAAACATTCAAAGTAGAAGGGTATGAAGGTGGTGTATTTGTAACTTCTCTCGAATTATATTTCAATCAAAAGAGTGATAATATTCCTTTAAAAATTTACTTATCTGATGTGTCAGTTGGTAAACCAGGAAAAAATATTATTCCCGGCACTGAAGTTGTTGTTCTCCCCAAAACATATATTAGAGTGTTCTCTGATGGTTCAACTACTTTGAAAGTTGGCGAAGATGTTATTGGTTCCACTTCTGGATGTATAGGACCTTTAGAAAAAGTTCTAGATAAAAACGGAATTGAACTTAACTTACTTCAAGGAGATTCATATAATATAACTAATGAACAAGTATATACATTGGTTATATCTAATCATAACGGAAGAGAATATTTCCAAGGGGAGACTATTACAACAGCATCAATCAGCAATTTAAATAATATCAGTAATTCAAATATTACTGTCAAAGTTGCAAATGACTCCGGTAGATTAAAATCACTGTCATTAGAATCTGGTGGATCTAATTATGAAGGTGCTGTTATAACTGTAGAAAGTCCACAACTTCCTGGTGGTGCGGTTGCTTCAGTAACGCAATCCATTGCTGACGGTTCATTCTATGATGTTGATATATTGATTCCTGGTAGTGAGTATACAAGCCCACCTTCAATTGTAATTCAAGGTATTGGTAATGGTGCTGCTGGAGCATCAATAAAATCTGAAATTGAAATTGTAAATCCTGCAGTAAGAATGGGTATTGCTGTAGATGACGGAACAACTTTGGACTCTAAAACTCCAACCAAGTTTAAATTTGATTTCCCTGTATATCTTCTTAATGATTTTGATTATGCTATTCAAATAGAAACAGATTCTGTTGATTATAAACTCTGGACTTCACAACTAGGAGAATTTGAAATTACAACAGGTATTAATGTTAGTGCCTCTCCATTACTAGGATCGCTATATAGGTCTCAAAATACAGATAGTTGGGTAGAAGATTTATTTGAAGATCTCAAATTTAGTTTGCATAGAGCAAAATTTGATAACACACTTTCTTCTATATTAACATTAAAGAATGCCCCTGTTCCAAATCAAAAATTAAAGACCAATCCATTTGAAGCAGATGCAAGTTCAAATAATAATGCTACATCGGATTTATTCCGATCTAACAATAAATTATTGAAAGTTACTCAAAGAAACCACGGATTTGAAGATAGAGGTTCTTCCTATGTGTTCTTCAATAATGTATCAACTTTCTCTGGAATCAATGGTTCTAATTTAGTTAACTCATTGTATAAAGTTGACTCTTCTGGAATTGACACATATACAATTGATGGACCAAACAAAGCAAGTGCTACTGGAAGAGGTGGTGGAGATGAGGTAATCGCATCTAAGAATATTAAGTATGAAAAATTATTTGCTGACGTAGCAAATCTTCAAGCACCAGGAACTTCTATTAATTCTACAGTAAGAACAACTAATATAGTTCCGGTAGATTCAAATACACAAAATTACGTTTCTTATAGTAGTTCTGATTTTGAAACTACATTCTTAAATCAACAACAATTTTTTGAAAATCAGAAAGTTATCGCTTCCCCAATTAATGAACTTAAGAATTCTATTGATAGTTCAATAGAATATCGTTTATTATTAAGTTCGGAAGTAGATTACTTATCACCTGTTGTCGATTTAAGAAATATTAGTGTCAAGACTTCATCACAAAGAATAGAAAATTCTGTAGGAAAAGAAGATAGATTTGGTCAAAGAAATCAGGTCGTAAAATTCTGGCCTTTAGTTCAATTTAAAGTTGATAATCTTTCCGCTGCTGTTGCTATAGAAGTTGGTAAGAGTATTAATGGAACAAATTCATTGGCAAGAGGTGTAATTGTTAAGACAGATCCTATTCAGAATACTCTAATTACGGTTAGATTACAAAACGACTCTGAGTTTATTTCTGGAGAACCATTACTATTCGAACAGTTGGAAGGAGCGGGAGCAAATGATCCGAATTTAGCAGGATCAATTTCAACCAGTGTACTAATTAATAAAATTGCTCCTAGTATTCAACCATTTGATGCTATGAGAGTTTATAATACTACTTCCCAATTTGAATATGTCAATGTTATTGACGGAAAAATTCTTGAGTGGGATGCAATTACGGAACAAGCAATTGTAAAAAATGAATACATCCCAATTGAAAATAACTACACTGGTCTTTCTACAGATGCACGGTATGTTAGAAATTCTATTTTATCAGAGCAAGAAAATGATATTTTTAGAGTTGGAGATTTTGTAGTATTTTCTAGAGAAAACACACCACAATATGATGCAACTACGGATAGAAATTTCCAAATCAAATCTATAGAATATACCAATGGTATTGATTATAGAGATGATATAGAAATTACACAAACATCCTCAATTGCTAAATATCTCACAAAAGATATTTCGTTAAATATACCAGCTACTTCTCTAGATGTTAGAATAAGTGCAAACGTTTTTGATACTTCTAATGTTGTTGTTCTGTATAAAATTCTGGAAAGTTCGTCTCAAGAATTACTAGAAACGCTTAAGTGGAATTATATGCCATTATATACAGAGAATAGACAGTTTGAAAAACCAGATACTATTGCCGCAATTACTGAAAAACAAAATAGATATAGAGAATTACAATTCTATGTTAATGATTTACCTGAGTATTCTCAGTATGCTGTTAAAGTTGTTCTCAAATCAAACGACCCAGTATTTGCGCCCAAATTGCAAGATCTAAGAATAGTTGCTTCTTTCTGATGAATAATTATATTAAAGTCAAGGGTCACGAAAATCTCTATCGTGACCCCAATACTGGTGCAATATTTAATACCGAAAAACCCGTTAGGAACAAGCTTAAGAGTCATCTTGATTCAACAGCGGAAGACATAAATAGTTTGAAGGAAGATATACGGGAACTAAAACTTCTGTTACTGGAGCATATAAAGAAACATGGCTAAAAGAGAAGTAAAAAGATCATTTACCTTTGAGCAGCAGCGACAGGAAATTAACCTGCTTGCGGATGACGCAGGAGATAAGCAGCAATTAAATACTCTTTCCACTGAAGGTCAGAATTCTCTTGTTGAGGCGATTAATGAGGTAATTTCAACTCCAGAAGATGAAATATTTGTAAACGAAGTTGATACATCAACAGAAGAGCAAAGAATTATATTTGCAGAGGAAAGTACCAGAATTATTCCCGCAAACTACGAAACTTCCGGTAAAGCAGCAGGAACAAATCCTTCAGGTGATGACTACACCAAGCTATCATATGACTATGGTAGAGGAACAGAAGCAGACAGATTTACATACAACTCCCAAAACAATCTTCTCAGAGTCAAGAACGTCAAAGCTGACATCAGAAACAGAAATAATGATGGTGTTCTAGAATCAACAGGTCAGGATGTGCTGACTGTAGGAACTGATGCCGATTCAATTTATAATAATGATACAGCGCAGTATACTGGTCGTTTACGGACAAAACAAAATAATCCACCAATTGAGATTCAACAAAAACTTCTTAAATTAGAAGAGCAAGCTAAAGTTACTCTTGCCAATGAGTCATATATTGATCTAGCAACAGGGGTTGATATTGGTGCATATGTAAATGTAACTAATAACAAAAAAATTATCTATGTTAGTGCGGATGATGAGAACGCATCAGATCTTCCAACTAACGACGGCAGTAATATTAATAGACCATACAAGTCTATTGAGAGAGCACTGGTAGAAGCAGCAAAGAGATCTTATGTAGGTCCTGGAATTGGTATCGAAGAAGGTGAAGAAGGTGCTGACTTATTCGAAAACTTTACTATTCTATTATTTCCTGGTGAGTATATTGTAGATAACAGACCAGGAACATCTAACGGAACAAATACAGGTACACCTTTTGTTGCTGCCGACATTTCAGAAGAAACTAAGACAAGATCTGGCGAAGCATACGAAAGTACAGCATCAATGGCAAATGAACTTTATAAGTTCAATCCACCTCAAGGTGGTGTTATTGTTCCTAGAGGTACATCTATTGTAGGTCTAGACCTTCGTAAAACTTTAATTAGACCTAAGTATGTTCCAGATCCAATTGATGAGGAGATTACTCGCTCAGCAATTTTTAGAGTAACTGGTGCTTGCTATATTTGGCAGTTTACAATTAAAGATAATAAACTAGCAGGAAATTTAGAGTCTTCTGGTATCTATAGTCACCATAAATTAACTGCATTTGAGTATGCCGATTACGAGCAACTTGAAGATTATTACAGAAAGATTGATAAGTACAGTAGGACTGACGAAGGTAGTTCACTCCTTGAAGCTGATAGAAATAGATTCCTTGACGCACAAAATCTACTCCTTGATAACAAAGAATTTATCGCTAACCTTGCGGTAACTAATGCATATGTAGATACTCCATTTACTTTAACGCCAACAAATACCGTTAACTATGAAGGTGATACTATCACAGCTGGCGTTGCTTGTGTAAGAGATACTATTTCTCTCATTGAAGAAATTGCGTATAACTTGGCGTATGGTGGTAATGATAGAGTATCTGCAGCAGTACAGTTATATCTAAATGATTGGGCAGGCACTTTACAGGATGAAGGTCCTGACGCTATCAGAGTGTGGCAGGAAGCGAGTGCTATTTGTCAATCTATTGTAACAAACACAACAGTAGATGTAACAAATTTTGGGGGTTCTTTCCCAGCAATTTTAGGTACTGCGGGTATTAATAATGCACTTACTCAGACGTTAGATCTATCAATTAGTGCTGATGGTGGTGTTAATCCTAATGATAACACAGACCCATCTAACTGCCAGAACGTAAGATCTGGTATTCAAGTTTTGTGGTTAATTCTTACGGATACTGTTCAGGCAGTTATTGATGGTGGTAACACTCAAGGTGCTGCCGATGCTGCCAGTATTGAACTAGATCATATCAGTTCAAGTTATGTACTAGTCGCTCCTGCTCCTGATGCTGGTGCCACCGTAGACGCATCAGCATGGGAAGATGTTGGTGGTGATGGTGTGCCAGATAGTCCTTCTGGTTCCGCAGATTACAATCAAAGAATTGAGGAAAACAGAATTGTTGGATTCGTCCAGAACAAGTATCTGTCTGACACTGTTGCTTCAGCATCTCCATATGTATTCAATATCTCACTACGCTCTGTATGGGGTCTGTGTGGTCTTGAGAGCAACGGTGCTCGCTCTACTGGTCTTCGCTCTATGGTGCTGGCACAGTACACTGGAATCTCCTTACAGAGGGATGATAGAGCTTTCATTTTAAATGGAGTAACTACAGTAAACGCTGAAGATCCAGACGAAAGACATACCGCTTCTCTAGCAGAGTATAGAGAAGATTGGAGACATTTCCATATCAAGTCTACCAATAATTCATTCCTGCAGATTGTGTCTGTGTTTGCTGTGGGTCAAGCGGACCACTTCACAACAGAAACTGGTGCAGACCATTCGATTACTAACTCTAACTCCAACTTTGGTAATCAATCTTTGATTGCTAAGTCACACAGAACTGAGATATTCAAACAGGACAATGGTGCATTTATTGTTGGTCTAGTTCCACCTAGAGGATTAGATCCAAATAAACAAAGTAATGTCAATATCTATGATATAGACTATGGCACTCAACTACAAAAATTTGAGACTGCTGAAGTTACAACAGCAAGTACAGCAGATTTTGAGAAAATTTACGTTAAGGTAAACGGACAGTCTCTTATCAAAGAAGGTGACATTCCAGAATATTTCTCAAAAGTTCCAGGAACAGATAGAGACCAAGCAGAATTACTTCTTGATGATGTAAATTATTTGCTTGGTAAGAGAAGATATCTTGGAGATTCATTCCCAGAAGCAATTTACGCAAGACTACCTAAGAATGCTTCTGAATCAACTTTATCGACTTTTGCTGCCAGACTTAGAGATAATGAATCTGAGGATGTGGGAGATCCAAATAATTATGATCCTAAGGCAGAATATTTAGAAAGTGTTATCATTGACGACAGTGTTGATGGTACATCACAACCAGTTGCGCCAGCAGCAGATATTTTAGGTCCAATTAAAACTTGGTGGATTTTAGATGGTGCCAGTACAGAAAATCCAAACACCGGAGCACCAACACTTTATACAGATGCTACAGGTTTTACAGCTAGTGCTACACACCCAGGATTACCAACATCAATTCTTGGTGGGGGTTCTAAGTTTAAAATGGTTCGTGGAACTGGAGGAGATTTCGTAATAGCCGTTCAGGAAGCACCAGTTGTCGATTTCGCTATCGAAGGAACCGCTTTCCCA
>Ga0255768_10004553_pt1 | contig 13508 bp, 2 predicted proteins | sample 071ome_33_FD_179983 | JGI IMG/M metagenome (GOLD analysis project Ga0255768, IMG submission 179983) | Coastal salt marsh microbial communities from the Groves Creek Marsh, Skidaway Island, Georgia - 071412AT metaG (version 2) | ecosystem: Environmental > Aquatic > Marine > Intertidal zone > Salt...
AAACGTCCATGCCTCCTCCGCCTAAACCTCAACAACAACAACAACAAAAGCCGAAGAAAACTGGCTGGGCTCCCGTGGAATCCGTCCAGCCGGTTAACGTCATGTCCGGCAAACCATCGTCAAAATCACCGGCGCCTAAAAAAGACGAAACGCCTCCGCCGCTTCCGTCCAAACCGGTCGAGGCGACCAAGGCGAAACCTTCCTTCGTCCCGAGATCCGCCGCGCGCAAGATAGCCGCGAAACCGGGAGCCGCCGCCGCTGCCGCGAAGAAACCCGCCGAGCAACAACAAAAACAACAACCGGAGGAGTTGCACTTGTAATCAAACGACGACGACGACGACGACGACGAGAGGAACGATAACGAGGGAACAGAGAGAGAGAGAGAGAGAGAGAGAAAGAGAGTCACTAATTTATAGTTTTGTGTTGTAACATTTTTTCAAAACCCTAAATAAATTCTTTTCCGTATCCAAAGCAGTCTCACCCACAAAAAAAAGATACACATTCACGCACCCGAAAATATTATTCGAGATGTCAGCGATGGGAGTCTCCACCCGCTCCGCGGTATTGGCGAGCTGCGCGACGATGGCGAGCACCGCCACGCGAAGAGCCACTAGAAAAGCAACGACGAACGCCATGATTAGCAGCAACAGCATGAATACCAAAAGCAGCGCGAAAATGATGATTACGACACCGGCGTCGTCGTCACCGCTGATGACGATCTCCTCGGGTCGCCGCGCGAGCGCGTTCACGAAGAGATCGTCTTCGTCGTCCTCGTCTTCGGTGCGAGTGAACGCGATGTTCGGAGGCGACGAGAGCAACAAGAGCGATTCGGGAGACGAGTTTAAGAAAATCGTCAACGACGTCGTGTACGTGGACCCAGTGGTCGGGGCGAAGCGATTCTCGAATTACTTTTGGGCATCGGTCGTGACGGCTGGCGCGAGCGGGTTTTTAATCACCGGCGCGAGCGCATATTTCAAGCACAACTTGGTGTTTTTCTTGGATGCTTCGGACATTCAGTTCTTTCCGCAAGGGTTGGTGATGAGTTTTTACGGCATCGCGGGTTTGTTGTTGGCGACGTATTTGTGGTTGACGATCAACTGGAACGTCGGCGCCGGGTACAACGAGTTTAACAAAGAGGAAGGGATTTTTCGAGTGTTTAGGTATGGGTTTCCAGGGAAGAATAGACGGGTGAACTTGTTGACGGATTTGAAAGACGTGACGGCGGTGAGAGTGGAGATTTCGGACGGGATCAACCCGAGACGGGTTGTGTACGTGAAATGCAAAGGTAAAGGCGATATCCCATTGACGCGCATCGGCCAACCGTTGACGCTGGCAGAGGTGGAGAGGCAAGCGGCGGAGTTGGCGAAATTTTTGCAAGTTCCGATTGAAGGGCTTTAAGCATACAATGTTGTTATATTATATAATTTAAGTTTCTTTGATGATTGGCAATAAAAATAGAAATAGTATTGTATCGCTCGTCTTTCTCTACTCACTGAGTTGTGTCACCAGCGCCACTCCTCTTTTAATCCAGTGTTCCGCGGGTTCTTTCGTGGGTATTTTGACGTGCATGACGAAGTTTGTTGAGTGTCCAGTTGTGGCAAGCGTACCTCTTCGTTCTGCCGTTCGATAGCAAGGGCAATCGTACCTTGCGTTTTGCTTGATCTCGTCCGCTTTTCTGGGCTTGAACCAGAATGTAGGAGCTTTCGAGTGCAAGACATTTTTCTCCGATTCGACCAGATGCATGTTTTCCTCGTCCCATCCGCATCCTTCTAGAAAGAGACCAGAGACGTACACTCCAGCCTCAGGCGGTTCGGTAATATCGCTCGCATCGCCTTTGATTGGCTCAAAATCGAACGCTATTTCATCCACGGGGAGTTTGTGCTTACGGCTGTAGTTCTGCAACGCAGCGGTTAAGAACGACTGAGCAAAGAAGAAACCAGAGATCCAAAACACTACGGGTGGTTTGCCATTCCTATCCCAAGTCTCGAGCATGTTAAGACGCTCCAAGAGGTCGTCAAAATACGAGGAGAAGGGCTTGAGCGACGGATAACTAACTTTTTTCCAGGCTTCCGGAACGGCGTTGCGCTCAATTGCTTTCTTCGACGCTTCGGACTCGGCCGAAAAAGCCGCGCGTCCGGCGAGAGCGGCCTCAATTTCGTGTAAAGACTTCCGAATGTTGAGTAAAAGTTTGTTATATCGAGACATTTCTTGACACAAAGTTGTTCCGAGGGAATCGGCATAGGCATCTGGGAGCTTTTCGCGAGTCTTTTCAACATTAAAATTGGACGGAAGACGGGCGATTGCGTCGTTTATGACCTCTTTTATCGCAGCGTTGGATTCTGCCGCCTCATTACTGGTGGTACTAGATGAATCTTCTTCGCTATCTTCTGTTGCTTGTTCACCACTTTCTTCTGTTTCGAGACTTGTTTCATCGCTTGCACTATCGCTGGACATTTTTAGTAAATCTCGACACATCACCTCTGCATCCGCGCGATCCTTAGAGACATCGGCGTTCGCGTGCAAACCAAAGACCTCCGGTTCTGGTAAGGCGGGTAGCGCGTCCACGTGTTCGAGAAGCTTCGCTCGACTTGGATTTAAAACGGATGGAGTCGCATATTTCCCAGATACGGATAACGCAAAGTTATTCAAAGACGCGGCTTCTTCTGAGTAGCACTTTTGGAGTATAGTCGCGAGCAGAACGCGGTCGTTAGCATCTGTTACTCTGCCTCCATAGTTACACTCACCGGCTAAATAACGTAAAGCCTCAAGGGGTAGCTTCGAGACTGCTTTCGATACAAGCGCTTTTTCGTCTTCATCAGTTGCAGCACAGGCACCACCGGTTGGTTCGCCTTCGATGCCATAGTCGTCTTCATCTTCGTCCTTTTCATCGAGGAACATCTTGAGCTGTCTTGCAGAAATCGACAAGTCACCATCATCGAAGCCATACGGAACGTTCCAACCAATAGGCCCAAAAGCCCGCCGTTCTTGAACGTTGGCATGAAAAAAACATAACGAAAATAGCAATCGCTTGAACTCGTTGGGCTTTGCGCATTTATCAAAGAAGTCATCATCGCAAAGTGGCTGCACACTTAAAGCGCGTTTTACGTTCGCTCGGATCCCTCTGGGCGGCTCGTTTGTCATTTTCACTGCGTTCTGTAAAATTGTCATCGGAAAGTCTTTCGACGGATACGACGTCATCCACAATCTGAACCTATCGTGCGCTTCGCCTTCGCCAGCGACTAAATCTTCACATATCTTTTCCAGTGATTTCATCCATGAAGGTGCGAGATGACAATTCTGTAAAACAACCCAGCCGCCATTAACTCGAGCTTCATCGATGAGTTTCTTTGCTTTCGGGCCTTGGCCTTGACCGAGCGATATTGATTTCACAGCATCAGCCTCCCCTTTTGACGCCGCAAACTGTAAAAGTTTTGCCATTGGATCTGAACCAGCAGATAAGACGAAAACTAGCGGTGCACGCGGCCCCGCGTCTGCGTAGCATTTCTCCAAATCGAATGATGGAGGCGTTATAAACTGTTCGCCAAGAGTAACGCCGACGTATTTACGAGCAGCCGGGATAAGTTTGTCCGGGCGTAAACATCGAATAATACACAAACGACTGAATTCAGAAAGCGTGTCGTAAGGTTTTGGGAATTCAGCTTCGTGCGGAGTAGGACTGTCATATGCAGCTTTCCATAATCCTTGCGACTCGGCATTGGTTACATCTAAAAGACTTTCACAAATATCTGAAAATCTTGGAAGAAACGACAAATTAGCAAAATCATTTGCACGCTTTTCGTCAATCCAGTCCACAGTTTGTAAAAGTTTTTCCACGAGATTCTTGTCAACTTTTGCTCCAATTTGAATGCCTGTGAGTAGAAAGTTCCACTCTTGTCCGTCGAGCTTCCCTTCGTCTCGAGAAATGCGCGAACACAGTGAGAACGAGAACAGAAGTTTATCGCATTCAAAGAGCGAACGGCAGACGTTGTCGTAGAGACTTTTTGTGAAGTGCGTTTGAATATCTTTCAGTCGAGTTTCGACAGAGTCCTCAACGGTGGTCTTCTCCTCCCCTGCTGATGTTAACGCAGCTTTTTCAATTTTAGAGCTTGTTACGGAGGCAATAAATAATCTTGAGAACCATTGCAATGAATACTGATACATGGATTCAATAGCAGCCAAATCGGATATGCAGAAGAATAGTAAAGCTGCGTAAGACCCGGAACTTGAATACGCAGATCTTGCTGCGTTGATGTCTTTTTCTGTCTCTTCTGCTTCAGCTTGAGCTTGCGTGACCGATTCAGAAACCGACTTCGAGTCTGTGATAATTTTAATTGCGCGTTCGTCGTCGAGGATGTTGCCGTCAGAGTTTGATAAAACCTCCAGAATTTGATCCTCCAGCTGTTTCAATTCACGAGCATTCTTCGCGGATTGCGTGACTAGCTCATCTTTCTGCTTTTCTAGATCTGGGCGCTCTTTTGCGACAACCAAAGCGAGGAGTTGATCGCTCAAACCTTCTCGTGTAATTGCAAAGTCTAGCAAGGTCACTTTCACTGCGGTCTCTGGTAAATAGTGTGGGTTTCGAAGTTTCGTCGTAATGTAAAGTCTAAAGTCTTCCGAATACTCAACTGTTGCATCACCCAAACGCATACACGTTACACCGCCGCTTTTAAAAGTCTGCTTCAAGAGTAAAGGCTCTAGACTTGGATCGAGTTCTTCTCCGACATTTTCTAGTAATACCGGCGTACCAAACTGAATGGCGTTCTCAAGTTCTCGCATATGAGCTCCATCTTCAGACAGTTTCACAACTCGGAGGTTATTTTTCTTCTCCATATTTTTTATCCAGGCGTTTGCTTGCCCTTGCGGATCAATCATAAGAGGCCAACGCCTCGCATTTTCGATTATGATGGCGTTTTCAATTGAAAACTGATCGTTCGGCAACGCCGCAACTTGCCATTCCCTAATTCTGACGGGGTCGCCGAGAATGTCAATCAACTCGCACTTGGTCGAACAGATTATGTTCGCTTTTCTGAGCTCTTGCATCCACATATCATGCATCTCTTGCCTGTAAGACATTGGAAATGCACCTAAGTATGCGATAGTGCCAGCGGACAGGATTGCGTCGCCAACAATATTCTCATACTGTCGACCAAGATCTTCGGCTTTTTTCTTCCATCGAGCGCGCTCGCCGCCTAAACCTGAAATCAAACTCTCTGCGCGTTGTAACTTCACTGCGCACAAATTAGCTTCTGCTTCGAGGTTAGCCTTTTTATCGTTCTGTTTCTTCAGCTCTGTTTCCATGGCTTCGAGCTTATCTAAAATCGTTTTCAAATCCGCTCTAGTCGCGTTTAATCCCACCATGACTTCATCGTATGCTGCTTCGGCTTCCTTCAACGCTGCTTGTTTTGGGGCGACGATTTTCGCGACTTTATCGTACTTATCCATTGCACAAACCCATTTGCATAAGCCCTCAGCAGCGCTCGATGCATTCGCGGCTTTTTCGGGTGTAAACAACGGATTCGAGATGTATACGGATCGAATTTTCTGAATGACTTTTATCGGTATGTTATCTTTGTCGTACGATTTGAGCGTTTCCAGGAAGTCTTTGTCATTCAGTAATCCGCAAGATGGTTTCCAGTAGTCATCGACTGTGCGCCCCGTGTCGGGATCCTTCGCCCGTGCTGGTTTGACTTCTAAAATGACACAGACAGCTTCAAGGACGAGTTTAATAATTGCCGGTGGGTTTTTCAACTGTTTTACGTAATTAATATCGGCCGGCTTTAATGTATCCAGGGCGGCAATGGCGTCGTTTAGAATAGGCATAGCTTCTGCTAATATATTCTCGCATTCTTCTTTAACTCCATTGGCTTCTTTAGCCTTTTCTGCGGCGATCGCTTCATCAGCTTCGACAATCTTACGTTTCGGCTCCACTACTGTCTCTTTTTCGTTTTGAATTTCTTTCATCATTTCAGCGACTTCAATTGCAGACTCTTTCAGCTTTGGTTGCAAAGCTTCGAGCTCACTCTGCATACCGGCAACTTGCTCTGCCGAAGATGCAAGCTTTTCCAGACCAACTTTGTATCGCTTCTTCAATCGAATAGTTTCCTCTCTTCGCTTGCCCACTAAACTCGCAAATGTGCTCAAAAGCTCAAGATAACTCGTTGGCGTAACGTAATTCTTCCGTCCCGTTCTCGCGTAATACCGTTCGGATAATTCTGCCACGGATGAATGCATGATACCACAGACAATCGTGAGCGCACTTGCGGCTTCGGCCGAAATATCATCCACAGATTCGCGAAGAATCTTACCTGCCACAGCTTCTAAGGCATCTTCCGGCCACGCTTTGAACCAATCAATAGTGCAGCAATTGACTAACGAGGGAAATTGACGCAAGCGTTCTCGGAAAGCCTCACCGGCTGGGGATAGGCACAGAACGACGTGGAGCTTACGGCGACACCTAGAAACGAAGTACGCCCACAGCTCTGATTGCGTGGCGTCCTCTCCAATTTCTTTCGTGGCGTCTTTTCGAACCATTTCTAATACTTGAGCCTTCTCGTCCGTTGGAAATGCGTTTGGAATTTCCCCAGCGTTGAGTAAGTTGTTTATGTCTTCTATAAACGCTTCGTCCTTGATTTGCGCGTCGCTGAACAAGAAGACAACGTCTCGATTCTCGCCGCCAGCCATGCGGAGCATATTTTTCAAATCTTCCCTCCATTCGAGCATACCATACGTTTTCGTCATTTCAATTTCTTTCACAAACATTTCTCCACTCGCGTGCGCAGCGAGTCTAGCGAGCGATTTGCGTCCCGAACCACCGACTCCAACTAAGAGAGCGTGTCCACCAGGCTGCGCTAAAATTCGGCAAATTCGTGAAATATGTTCCGCAGCATAAACAAACATGGTAATATTCATCGGCTGTTTCGAATAATGATTATAATAGTTCAAATGCTCATCCATGATTGAAACCCAACCATGAGCATCTCCGGAGAGTTCTTCGTAACCGGGAGAAGTTATTTGTAAATCTAAATCATTCGCGTCGTCGTCGTCGTCTTCGAATTCATTGCGAATTTTCGGTGGATTTGCGTATTTACCGAACGCCAAAAGCTTCGTATCGTTCATATTCAAGTGTGAAAATAAGCTGTCAAAGTTTTCTTGAAAATGTGTTGACACTGCGACCCGCATGGAGTCAAACAGTACTCTTTCATCCACTGTGTCAACTAAGCGATCTCCAAAGACCCTCAATATTTCGTGCGTCCATAGTCTCGTGATTCGAAGACGGCCAAAATCGCTCTCGTTCTCCACTTGCGAGAGTGGTAACATGGTCAAACCCTGCGCGACTCGCGAAAAATCTCGCAAATTGAACGAATAGTGCGATTTCTCTGGGGTAGGAAGCAACTTCTCGAGGCAAGTTTGGTATACAATCAGAGTAGCGGATACGGCGTCCGGAGCCATGTTGACGATAGAATTATCAAAACCGCAGTTTTGAAAATGTTGCGATAAAATAGCGTTATAAATTCCTTTCAAAGCTGATTCGTCGACTTCTGGAACTGAAACAAGCGAAAAGTGACGCAAATACCGCTCCGTCACTGGATTTCTACCGCCGCCGGCCGGACCCATCGCGGCTACGAATTGAATATCTTGGAGACTTCTGAACGCGTTATCTCTTCCGTACCAACCTCCATAATCGTGGAATTGTCGAAGAATTTCAATAGGGGGTTGTGCACCATACGATTCACGTTGCGGCATATTAACATCGTCTATGAAGAATACACCCTTAGCACCTGGAATCGGCCCATATACACCTTTTCTCCTCTTATCGAGACGTCCATCCACCTGCGCTTGTGTAGCATTCGCAGATGTTCTCGCAGAAAATCCAATTGTTGTCGGTTGCCATTTGCTTTTATCCAAGGAGCGTAGTCTGCGCTGTACAATGGTTGATTTTCCAGTACCGGTGGGGCCGCAGAAGAGTATTGGGTACCCATGGCGCAAAGCACAATCGAGCAAGTGATCGCACGTCGCGGTTTCTTTCGTTGGAACAATGGTTGCATCAAAAGGGAGGTCTTTTGGAATAATTCGAGCTTGCGCCGGAATAGAGTCAATCCATTTTTGCCACACAATCCCGTGCAAACGTTCAACCCCGGCTCCTTTGGGAGCACATATCTTGAAATCGTAGACCGTGGCACTTTCGTCGCACCACAATGTTTCTGGACACGACAAAGAGTCATTATTAGTTGCAATCGCAGATTTTAAGAACGTATCAAATTCGGATCTACTCTTCCAATCGACGCATCCGCCTACAGACCATACCAAGGCGAATAAGAATGAGGCATCAATCGCAGAAATAGGAGGGTTAAGATATCGAGATACGACGCTTAACTCAGCTTCATCGTTCGAAATTTCAGCCATTTGAGCATCATCTTCGATAGTCGAGTCAGAACTAGAGTCATGTCCTGTGATTAAATCTTTCAGCGTCGCGTCAAATAGGCGGGTAAGCGATGCTGTTAGGTTTCCTTCGCCCGCCGGAGAGATCTTCTTTAGCTCTCCAACTTTCTCCACCGATGCTGGGAGATACATTTCAAATAATGACGATAATCGATCGTGCGCTTCGTTTCCATAAATGTTACGTGCTTCGGACACCCATGAATTGAATTGTGGTCTCCATCCGACTTCGGCGGGTTCCATGTAAACCATACCACATCGAGAGACCGTCGCTGGACTTGCCACGGCCAAATCGGCAACCTCAAAAATCAAGTTCATTAACCCAGTCATCGCAATAATCTCGGAATTTGGCAAGCATAATTTTTTGTTATCATCTAAAACTGTGTTCATGTTCTCGATCCAAATCGCATCTACGGGACCATCCATAACAAGCCATTTTCGGACGTGGGTTTCGCGCATATTCGCGAGTTTACGGAAGTGTAAACCCAACACCCCTTCTCGCCATTCCTGTGTCACGGTATCTGTTTCACCGTAGAGCTGGCCCATTGTTACTGCCTTTGGGTTCAAATACGTCGCAATAACTTCTTTCTCATCGTTTAGTCCTTTCTCGTGTAAATCTGTAAGGGCACCAGCTAATACTGCCAATGCAGATGACTTTCCACTCATCGTTTCACCGACTAACATCAAACCGTGTCGAACCACGATCATCTCATACAATTGCGTAATCTTAGTCAAAAAGTACTCCGTGGGCTGTAAGTTCTTCGCTGTACACTGATTAATAACAGCCGCGTGTAAATTTTCATAATCCGTCTTTGGAAGAACAACCCCAGGGAATAAATCGCCCACGATGCCGTAAAACAAAGGAACGTCGTGGGCGAGAAATTTACACAAGTTCACGTCGATGATGGCACGTAACGTCAAAACAAATTCACATTCGTCCGGGTGCTTTCTCTTTAAGTTGCCCGCGGCCCTGAGCACAGCAATAACGGCACGCATGCCATAGTCGTAGTGATCCTGAGAAGAAAGCTGTTCAGAACACAAACGATACGTTGCTACAATCTTTCTAGCACACGCTCGCGCGTTCAGATAACCATCAGAATAGAGTAGAATCTCAGAAATCAGCGCATAGTCAGGAACCATCATAGCTACTGTTCGGAAAAGCGCTTTTAGGTTATCAGGAAGTTCGGATCTACCTGCATAACCAGGGTTCATAGTGATGAACACGTTGCACGTCGGACGCAACGTAAGTTCTGAACCTTCGAAGAAGAATTTCTTCACGTTATTCTTCACGGCGATTTGAATCTCAAGCACTTGCTGCGCAACAACGGAGAGTACTTCCAAATCGATGCGATTGAACTCATCGAAGCACGCCCACGCACCGGAAGAAGCCAAACCTTTGAAAAATCTTGCCATCGTCAAATAGTCCAAAGAATCAGAACAGTTGAAAACCACGCATTGCCTCGCAAGCGCTTTCGCGAGATCTTTCGTCGTTTCTGTTTTACCGGTGCCGGCTGGACCCTCTGGTGCACCTCCCAGGTTGAGATGAATTGCTCCCATGAGTGTTCGATAGCAGCGATCGGTTAATGGCGTAATCACAAGGCGCGACGAATTTCCTAGGTATTCGTATCCATATTCGACAGAGGCATTCATCATGCGCAACATCACTGTCTCTTTTCTATCGTAAGAACCATCCTCTTTCTGCACTTTTTTCAGCTCGTACGTCGCTCGCAACTGTGATAACCACGAAAAATCACGTTCAGAGGATATGCCATCTTCTGCGAGCTTACGGGCCACGTCTCGATTGTGCACGTCCATAACTACCAAAGCAGAGAGCGTTTTACGCTGCAAAGGAGTAAGATCACCTCTCACTAACTCTATAATCTCTTTCAATTGCTGATCACACTTCTCTGCGGCTTTCTTTACGCTTCCTGGATTGGACTTTTCGTTTCGTAAAGCTTCGGCAATGTCACGAGTCCAATAAATCTGTGATCCGAGTAATACCACTTGACCGGGCCATTCTAACACCCATTTTTTTCGCTCCGTGGTCGCATACGCGCGAACACCGGCAGCGCACTGTTTCTCAACTGCTTCTAACATTGACGACTCGACTTCGCATAACCATTTTTCTACGGCGCCGTTAGCCTTCGCGGGTTCTATAAACGTGTTGAACGGCACTTCTTCGCCTTCGACAGAATTCATGGCAACAATATATTCTCGATCGTCTTTTTCATTTCTTTCAAACGTCACGGAATCAATACCTTCAAAGCACTTTCTCAAATGCGGTTGCACTCTGTGTGGATCTTTTGTTTCACTTAATATCTCGAGCATTTCGTCGTTTGAGAGAAAAAAAAAGCGCGGGAACGCGATGCGCTTCAACTCCAGATATGATTGTAAACCTCGCTGGATTTCATCGAGTAACTTGTTCGCGGCTTCTAAACTTTGTAGTCGCGTTTCATCTCTTCCGCACTGTATCGCTGACGGATTCTTTGCAGTTGCATCCACGACGTTGCGGTACATCTGATCCACAGACTTGAACTTTTCCCCTTCTACCGGCATCTGCTTAACAATATCTTCAGAGGCAAAAATTGGCTCCAAGTATTGCCACGTCGCTTGACACGATCCCCACTGATCGAGCGTATCTTGCAAACGTTGGAGCGTGTCGCTCCAAACCAATGCGCGGTCGCCAAACGGCTGTGAAAACGGGGACGCACGGATTGATTGAGTCTTGACGAGTTGATCATCCAGAAGTGCCTGAGCATCTTCTGTTCCGCCAAGGACGCACGTGCCGGTATCCTTGTACGGGGTACACACAAAATCTATGCCATTCCAATCTTTTTCCATTTTGATCAAGGCAGACTCTAATGCATTTTCTTTCGAAGCGCGTGTGACTATGTCGCGAATAACATCGATTTTCGATTGTAAACCGGCTTCCAGAGCTTTTTCCAAGGTGAGCGTGGAAGAGGAGCTCCTTTTCGTCTCTGGTAACCGCTCTGTTGATGCCGGTAACTCTGACGAAACAAACTCTGACGAAATAAACTCATCTTCCACAGCAGCGCTCGATTGCACTGCATCAGGTAAGTTATCATCGACTACATTGAGCAGTCCTTGGATATCTTTCCAGTGCCGTTCTTTCAGAGCGTCACTCGATAACGTTTCAAGCGCCGGTAACGTTGCCTCGAAGTTTTGAACACACTTATCTAAACGTAAAACTACTTCGTCGCGTTGTTCTTTTCGCATGCGCTTCAACTTCCCCAATTGTAGCTTTGTCTTCTCAATGTTTTCGAGAACGCTATCTACGTTAACATCTACGATGGCAGAATGCATCCACTCGTTCGAAATGGATTGGAACGCATTCAATTGTTCCCACGCGGTTTCTCTTATTGTCAATTCGCGATTCGCATCGTCGAGAGATCGGAAAGTAAATGCATTCGATGCGCTATTCGCCTCCTCCATAGAGTCTCTTGCATCGATGTCAACGGAAGATAGGGAGTACGTTTCAGCGTATGACTTCAACGCCGTGGCCCGATCTCGCATACGGTCTAATCGCACTCTTGTTTCTTTCAATAATTCAATCACCACAGAAGGAAGAATGAGCTCATCCATAATCTCTTCGCCAGTTGGCCCTCCTGGTAATTGCTCAAAAATGTCTTTGCCACTCTTCTCTAATCGTTCGGACTCTGACTTTAAAATTGCGATATTTTCTTCGTCGTGCTCGTCCAGGTAGGTTTTCGCGTCTTCCAGTGCCTTGGCGTGCTCCTCTACGGCAACGCGCAAATCATCAAGTTTAACTTGATCGTGCGCTGGAATCTTTACCGAATGCGTTGTTGCGAGTGAGTACATCGTTTCAATCGAAGTAGACTCCATTTCGAACGAAGGGACACTTTGAGCTGCTTTCACCACACTACGTTTATAGCGGACGTTCTCGTCCAGCACCTCTGAAACCACTTCTGCTCCACCGTCATTTCTTGCATCCGATGTAACAACTTCCGCATCCATACTCATCTGATCATTCTTTCCTCCTTTGTTGCCTTCGACGTCTATTTTTCCATTCACATCGTTATTTCTCTCTCGTCTAGTATTGGGATAATCACGCAACACCTCCGTAGACGCTTCCAGCGCACTGAGCAAGGCTACTGTTTTTGCTTTTGCGGTCGTAATTAATCTTTCCTTCACTTTAATCGCTGCCTCAGTACATATTGGGGTTACTATCTTCTTAATATTAGACGTGTCGACGCGCAGCGATCCTATTTGACGCGATTTCTCGATAGAATCTATATTAACCGTCCATGCAGCGACGATCGAAAGCGCGGAAGTAAAGTCCTCCGTCGATGGTGGCTTATTTTTGCCTTCTATTTTCACGAGTTCTCGAGTCGGGTTCGTTTCGCCGAAATCGTATATAGCGCGAGCATTCACGAATTGCGGTTTTGCGCAATACTCTATCGCTTTATCGAAATCTTTGCGAAGTCTAATCCTTGCCTTTTCCATTGCTTCCAGCGCTCGTTCACTCTCTTTAGCTATCTTTGACGCCGAAAACGTTTGCGCCAGAAACGGTACGTCTGCATCCGCTGGAAGCGACGTTGCAGCAGCGCTCAAAATTCTCGGCACAGCATTCACCAGTTGCAACGAGTGTGTGCGCGAAGACTTTTCAATATTCTCCAACAGAACATCAAACTCTGGTGTCAATGCGGCTGTGACTCCAGCGGTAGCAGGGAACAGAGCTTCTACGACAAACACACCGTCATTGTTATCCCCGTCCGCTCGTACCGCGTTTATCTCATTTAAAACCGTTTCCGATACTTTGATGACATTTTCCGCGAGTTGCGAAGTAAGTACTAAATCGCAAAATCTCGTAAAATGACCCAATCGATTCTTCTCCCTTTCAAGTATTTTCCGCGTTTTCTCGCGCATTCGCATTTTCGAAGCTTCCTCTGCGAGCGAAGCGGATGAAGATGTTGACGAAGGCGGTGCCATCTTCAATGCCGATGCATACTCTTTATCTTCCTCCTCTCCTTCTTTTTTTACAATACAATCCTCTTTATAGTCGGTCTCTTCTCTTCCTTCTCCTTCCTTCT
>Ga0255768_10004555_pt1 | contig 13507 bp, 18 predicted proteins | sample 071ome_33_FD_179983 | JGI IMG/M metagenome (GOLD analysis project Ga0255768, IMG submission 179983) | Coastal salt marsh microbial communities from the Groves Creek Marsh, Skidaway Island, Georgia - 071412AT metaG (version 2) | ecosystem: Environmental > Aquatic > Marine > Intertidal zone >...
GAGATTCGAACTCTCGATAGACTTGCGCCTATGCCGGTTTTCAAGACCGGTGCATTCAACCGCTCTGCCACCCTTCCGTTTAAATTATTTATTGCCGTTCAATTTCAACATATTTTTTATAAATTTCTAAATTAGGAATAATATCTAAATGATCACAAACCTGTAGATATTCTGCTTCATTGTTTATTAAATTTTCAAAGTCAAGGCAATAAACATTTTTACTTTTTAAATCTTTGGATTTTTTATCCCAATTTTCTAATGTAGTTTTAAAACTGTTTTTATAATGAATACGTATTTTATCTCTATCTATATTACTATTCCATTTTTTTTCATGATCTGCTCGTTGTAAAACATTATTTTTATATCTCTTATAATTTTGAGTTTGTAATATTTCTTTTCTAAAAACAATGCTATCTGTTTCATTTCTTAGAGTATAATCTTCCATTGAGTTTTCAAATGCAAGTATTAATGTATTAACCATTTTATCAAGATAGTTTTTATTACTGTTAACCAAAAGAACTTTTGATTCTTTAAATAAATTATCATAATCAACATAATGTTGATGACCTTTCATCAATAGTTTTTTGTCTTTAAATTTTTTATAAAATTTATCATTCCATTTTTGTTGCCATTGTTTCATATACTCAGTATCTTGATCATAAAACAACCAAAAAGGATCATGTTGATAAAGGTTAATTTTTTCTCCTTCGACCACAACACTTGTATAATCTACTTTTGTTTGATCTCTATGCCATTTACTAATTTTATAAAAAGGATTTGTAATTGTACTTTCTGTTGGATACTCATTAAATACATTTTTTGATTTTAAAAATAATTCCCATAGAAAATGACCTTTGTGACCAAATGGAAATCCGATGTATATTACATTTTCTGAATTAAAAAAATTCTTCATATTTTTTAATATTATCTATTACCTGTTCTTTAAATTGTTTACAACCTTTGGCTACATTTTTAGCCCAATCATCTGGAGCATCGCCATCTGCTAAATCAGAAATATATTTAAAACATAAAAAATTAACTTTGTGTTTTTTACAGATTTTTGCTATAGCATAGGCTTCCATATCAACTATATCGCAATCTATTTTTGGTTTTTCTACAGCAAAGGTGTCACCAGATCCACACACTAATATTGATGTACCTAATAATATGCCATCTTCAGATTCAAAAGGAGTTTGACCTAATTTAAATCCCTGCGGTGTTGCATCCATATCTCTATCAACAAATCCTGTTGCTTGAACTAATCCAGATACACTAGGATTTACAGCACCTGCTGTTCCATAATTGATAATTAAATCTGGTTTATATTCTCTAATAATTTCTTCTGTTTTAGAAGCGGCATTAATTTTACCTACTCCTGTAAAAAATATTTCTGTATCGTAGAGACCTTCTACTTCTTGCGGCAATGCACAAAGTATTATTGTTTTTTTCATATTATGTAAATTTTTTAATTGTCTGTAATAAACCAAATCCAGCAATACCAGCCATAATTAAATGTCGCATACAAGGATCACTCATTAGTCCGTCAAGTAATCCTGCAATCGCGGCATTGGTAATTCTTTGTATCGCACCTGCTAGATTTGCCAAGTCTGCTAGTATCATTTGTGCAAGTTGAACTATGTATCCAATTACTCCCGTAATAAGATTTAATAATCCTAATGCTTGTCCAATAAAGCCTAGTATTTGACTTAATATACCTGCACCTTTTGATAACGCACCAAATATGTCATCAATAAAAGCACAAGGACCTGTGCCCACTGCGGCCGCGGCTCCTAATGATGTATTAAGTGCATTTATGCCTTGCCCAATTGACAACATCTGTCCAATTGGTTTTGGTAAGTGTCCGTTTGGTAAACTAAAACTAGGACCTCCACTTACTCCTAAAAATGAAAATGGATTTGCTTGACCATAATCTGTTTGGTCCACTCCGCTTTGTATGTTTGTATGTTTGTTGAAGTCATTTAATATTCCATCAACTTTTTGTAGATCTAAAACTTCACTGTCAGTCATAGGACGACCTAGTTCTCCAACAGTTGCTCGTGTAGATGTGTTTGGATCATCCCAACCTGCTGGCAAACTGTTTAACCCATTCCAGCCAACTCCATTACCATCATATAAATTTGTTTTAATCTGTGAAATTGTTTCAGTGTGTGGATTTTTAAATGCTGGCATAGTTTTGATATCATTGCCCCATAGATCTTTTGCATCAGATAACTCAAACAAACCATTTTGTAAACTTTCTTTTGCAATTGGTCCAAGACTTTGAGTGATTGCTGTGCCTTCAAAATCTTTGAATAACCCTTGGTCTTCACCTGGTAATATTGTTTGTGCCATTGTTTTTATTCCTAACTGTTTGCAATCACATTTGGTGATCCTGCATTTACTTTAATTCCACATCCGTATGCATCACCTATTCTTCCAATTGGTTGGTTATTTGCATATACATTTGGAGATCCTGAAGCCAATGATGTTACATGTGGCACACAAAATATAAATCCATGTGGTGTATTTGAATCACCAACTCTGTGTACTGGTATGTTGTTTGCCATTACATTAGGTGATCCTGTTGCACACGATCCTGGTGAACACGGTGGATGGTTTGTGTCTGCATCTCCAATTCTTGCTACATTTGGCATTTGTTTCTCCTATTATAATAGTATTTATTATACAACTATAGAAGGTGTACTAGGTGTAACAAGTTTAGATGTACTTTGTGTGTATGCATCTTTGGCCTGTTTATTGGCTAAAACTGCGGTGATCACTGTGCTTTTTAAAAACTCAAAAGTTGCTTCAGGATCAGCCATAATCATATATGCTGTCATGCCAACTCCTTGTTGAGTCATTGCTAGTGCTAGTGGTTTTGATACTTTGTAAGATGTATCGGTTTCTTCAACTAATTTTGCAATTACTTCATCACTACCAACAGTACGAAATACCACAATGTCATCTTTGTTTAGTTTTTGTTTTAACATGTTTTACTTTCTACTTTCAAAATATGGAATAAAAACATCATTAACAAGCATTCTCCAGTATTTGCTGTCTAAATGCATTCCATCTGCTAGAAACCTTGTTTCTAAATTTGGTTTATAGTTTTTAACAACATAATCACTTAATGTTTTATTATTAATTATCTCATTAACACATTTAACATTATAATGTCTAAATAGATTTATGTCAAACTCAAAATCAGTTTTACTATTAGAATTGATATTAATATTAGGTTGAAAATCATAATTAAACCATGCATAATTAATTTTATTGTATTCTAAATAATTAGATATCATAATCACTTGAGAAAAAATAAAATCAATATAATATTCTCTATTTAGATATACATTTAATGATGTTAGACTTTTTATTGACTTTGAGCTAAGACCTTTCATTTTTACTATATCTAAATTTTTAAATTTTTCAAAATTCATCGGGTCTAATCCTGTATCGCCTGGACCATAACTATATAAATATTTTTCAAGTTGTTTTTTATTATCTAAGTGCCAATAATTATTAGTAAATGCATCTTTATGTTTGTATAAAGTTGTATCAAGTGCTACCTCAAATCTACCATAACATGGAATTTCTAAAAGTAACATATCTGGATTTATATTCTTAACTATCTCTATTACTCTTAATGAGTATGTGTTTATTCCATACCCTCCTAACCCTTTATTAAAATAATTTTGATATCCTAACTTGTCTGAAAGTACATTTGACCAAGTTTTTTCTTTAGCACAATCAATGTAGTAATCAAGTTTGTTTATTCTTTGATTACTATATTCGTTAATACAAAAATTATCTTCTTTGTTAAGTGAATTTGAATTTGCAAAATTTTCATGAACGTGACTTGTTCCAATTGCCACAAAATTTTTCATAATTAAAGTTCAAAATCTTCAAAAGTTTTATCATCAACATCTTGTTTTAACCCGCCAATAATATAACTTTCAACTTCTGTTTCTTGTGGAGCAACCTGCATGCCAGCACTTGATAACCAATTTGCTGTCCATGGTAAAGGATTAGCATTTGCTGGCTGATCATAAATTGGATCATAACCAATTGCTTTTAATCTTTTGTTTGCAATCCATTCTACATAATTGCCTAGTAATTTTTCATTTAATCCAATGATTGATCCATCTTTGAATAAATGCTGTGCCCATGCTTTTTCTTCTTCTACACATTTTTTAAACATGTCAATTACTGTATTATCTAAACCTTTAATTGCTTTGGTCATTCCAGCATCATCACCTTTGTGCCAGTTTTTGATAACCTGTGTTGACAAGTTTAAGTGTGTTGCTTCATCACGTGCAATAAGTGAAATGATCTTTGCTGATCCTTCCATTAACTTTAATTCACCAAAGGCAAATGTACAAGCAAATGATACATAAAATCTTAGTCCTTCTAAAATATTTACGTTAATCATTGCAAGATACAATTGACGTTTAACATCAAGTATATCGCCTTCGCCTTTAACAAAATAATCTTCTGCCATTTTAGAAAACGTATCATAGTTTTCTGTAACTGATACTGCTCTCTTTAATATTTCTTCATCATTTAAAATTGTGTCAAATACTTCAGTTGGATCAGCATACACATTTTTCATAATGTGTGTATATGAACGTGAGTGAATTGTTTCAAAAAAGTCCCAAGTAACAATACAACCTTCTAGTTCTGGATTTGATACATACGGTAAAAAAGCCAAACTAGGACCTCTGCCTTGAACTGAATCAAGCAGTGTTTGATATTTCAAATTTGATGTAAAAATATGTTTTTGTTCAGGACGAAAATTTTGATAATCAGCACGATCTTTTTGTAGACTTACTTCTTCTGGTCTCCAAAAATAACCAAGCATGGTTTGATTGAGTTTGTCCAATGCAGGATATTTAAAGACATCATATCTCTGCACACTTTGATCTTCTCCAAAAAACATTGGCTCTTTGGTAAAGTCTACTTCATTTCTATTAAATACTGTTTTTGCCATAGTTATATTATATACTCTTTCTTGTGTGTGTCAATATTTATTAAATCGTACATGAATCACATGCTTCTTCGTCTTGCTGTGATTGATGTTCTTCAGCACTGGCAATTGCCTCATCTAGTGTGCTTACATTTTCTTGGTCAGTTATATTTGGTTCTTCACCTTTAAAGTCATAGGTGTTTTGGTAATATGATGTTTTCCAACCAAGTTTGTATGTTTGTAAAAAATCTTTGGTCAACACACTCATAGGAACTTCATTGTTTTCAAATTTTGTTGGATTGTAACTCCAGTTACCTGAAATTGCTTGATCAAAATATTTCTGCATTGCCGCAACAATATTAATATAGCCTTCATTGCTGGGCATATCCCATAATAGTGTGTAGTATTTTTTGTATGTTTCATACTGTGGTACTATTTGTTTTAGTGGACCTTTTTTGCTTTTCTTAATACTTAAATATGCTCTTGGTGGTTCAATGCCGTTGGTTGCATTGCCTACAACACTGGATGACTCACTTGGCATTTGTGCAGATAGTGTTGAGTGTCTTAACCCATGCTCAACAATATCTTTTCTTAGTTTTTCCCAATCCATGGTTAATTTTGCAGATACAATAGCATCAACATCTTTTTTATATGTGTCAATTGGTAGAATGCCTTTTGAATATTTTGTTTTTTTGAAGTAGTCACAGGCACCCTTTTCTTTAGCAATTTCGTTTGATGCTTTCAATAGATAATATTGAAACGCTTCTGTTAGTTCGTTTACCAACTGCCATGCTTCTTTGTCACTGTACATCACTTTGTTTTTAGCCAAATAGTGTGCAAGTCCAATATATCCAATACCTAAACTACGTCTTGCTTTGGTTGAAATTTCTGCCGCTTTAACTGGATATTTTTGATAGTCAATAATTTGTTCTAGTCCACGCACCGCAAGATCACACAGTGATTCTAACTCTTTTGTATCTTTGAGTGTGCCAACATTAATAGCACTTAAAATACACAGTGCAATTTCACCTTTACCATCAATGTGTTGTAGTGGATCAGTTGGTAGTGTAATTTCTTGACATAAATTACTCATACGCACAGGATCAATAAATGAGCTGTGATCATTTGCGTGGTCAACATTCATAATGTAAATACGACCTGTTTCTGCACGTTCTTTTAGTATGTCTCCAATTAGTGTGCGAGCCTGAATAGTTTTTTTTGGTATTTTTTTGTCTTGTTCATATTTTTTATATAGTGCATCAAATTTTGGTGTACCAAATGCTTCATACAAGCCAGGTACTTCATGTGGTGAAAACAGTGTAATGTCTCCACCTTTGATAAATCTTTCATAAAATATTTTTGACATTTGAATTGAATAATCTAGTTTTCTAACTCTATTATCTTCTGTGCCTTTGTTATTTTTTAATACAATGATATCTTCAATCTCTTGGTGCCAAATTGGGAAATGCACAGTAGCACTACCACCACGCACACCATTTTGTGTACAACATCTCACAGTTGCTTCAAACTTTTTTAGAAACGGGACAACACCAGTGTGGGCTACTTCGCCTCCTCTGATACGTGAGTTGATTCCACGTATTCTACCTGCGTTGATTCCAATACCAGCTCTTTGAGCAATGTATCTGCCTATGGCCATGTCACTTGCAAAAATACTATCTAGTGTGTCATCTACATCAACAAGCACACACGAAGCAAACTGTCTTAGTGGTGTACGCACACCTGCCATAACAGGTGTAGGAATATTAATTTTAAATTTTGAAACTGCATCATAATATCTTTTGATGTATCCCATTCTTGTTTCTTTTGGATAGTTAGCAAACAGTGTAGCCGCAATCAACATGTACATATATTGAGGTGTTTCAAATACTTTACCTGAACTTCTATCTTGTACAAGATATTTGTCTGCAACCTGTCTTAGACCTGCATAGGTAAAATTGTAATCTCTGTCATGTTTGATATAAGAATCTAATGTTTTAAATTCTTCATCTGTGTACTGTTTCATGATTGCTGAATCATATAAACCCTTTTCAACATTTCTACCAACTAGAAACTGTAGTGGTACTTGATAAGCATGATCAATGTGTTTGCCAAAAACTTCTTTTCTAATTGTAAACAATAATAGACGTGCCGCAACATATTGATAGTTAGGATTCTCTAGTGTTATTAAATCGTTTGCTGATTTGATTAAAATTTCTTGAATTTGTTGTGTGGTCATTCCATTTGAAAACTGTAGACCAGAATTCATTTCTACCAATGATGAAGACACTCCTGACAGGCCATCACATGCGGCTTCTGTCATTTTGTGTACTTTGTTAATATTTAGAGGTTCCTGTTGTCCGTCTCGTTTAATGATAAAGATTTCTTCTTGATTTTTTAGTGCATTCATTACGTTTTGTTTACCTTAATTCTTTTCTTTGTTGTTTTTCAACACAATAATAATTATACTTTCATGTTAATCATAAAAGCAACATTTAATTTCATAACAATAGAAAAAATCTGTTAACAACCTGCGGTTAGGCTTGTAACCAGCGTTCTATTTTGTATGATAAGTTAGCGTCAGAGGCATTAGCGTTTGCAAATCTAAACTGTAGTTTAGAACTGTTAATTGCCGCTGAAAAAGTTACATCAGATGTTGATGCAGTTTCAACGTGTGTATCATTGATTGCTGTTATTGTTCCATCTGTTGTGATGTGAATTGTTCCAGTTCTAAAATCTGTTCCTAATTTTAAACTGTAATCAATTTTGAAAACATTTGATTCTGTTAGTGGATATTCTAAAATTGTACCATTGGTACTATTTGTTAGAGTTTCAGTTTGCATTGAAGCAACATATTGGTTAGTCTGATAACGTGGATAACTTGCTTCAGTAAATATTTCAATATTACTTGCCACTCTTGCAGGATATACACCTGCAGATGCACCATGTCTTTTGTTTATGAATCTTGAAATATTATATGCTTGTTGTGGTGTGTCTAGATCAACTTTTAGATTTGAATCTATTTCAACTTCACGAGAAGAATGAATTGTAGTATGCTCTCCTAAAAATGTTCCATATGTAGAACTAGGATTGATCGCTGTTGGTTCATCTATTAAATTGATTGAATCACTTGCATTTGCTGTTAGCAAATCTGTTTTTTCTGTTGCTGTTACAAATTGTACAAATCCTGTGCCTGTGGTTACATCAACATACACTTGATTGTTTAGTAAATCTCCCTCTTGCCATTTGTAGTAAGATGATACTGTGTTATCACTTGCTTCCCAACTAGCACGAGCTCTTAGGTGTTCTGTAATTTGTTCTTTGGTCCATTTAGATACTACCAATTTTGATCCAACTTCTGGAATGTTTGCATCAATAAAATTCAAGTAAGTGGTTGTTGCATTAAAAGATAATGTGTACTCACTAGGATCATAGGTATATGGTATACCATTTATATATTTGGTAACTACTAGATCTGATTCTTCAAGACCTCCTGATATTTTTGGATGACCTGTTGGTAAACCATAATTAGTTGTGTTATAGGCAAGAGCAATATTAGCCGCAGGGCTTACTACTTCAGTGCCTGTGATATTAAAAAACAAAATACCATTGTTTGTAGTTGATGATGTTAAATTTCCTAGATAATCGTCAACTGTAGATTGTGCATTTAAAAATGGTGTAACTTGTACATCTGTGTTTAGTAGATCTTGATCGCCAGCACCAATATATACTTCACGTGTGTCTAGTGCTAGACCAATTTCACCATCAGCAAGAGGCTGTGGTAGGTCTGCTTTATTTCCACGTCTATTTTTGATTCTAGTATATGTTGTTGCCATGTTGATCTACTCCAATATACTACTATTTATTCATTTTGTAATAAGTTTCAACTCTATCTAACCACTTATTTGTAAATGACTTAAATTCTTCGCCTTCTACTACAAATTGTTGGTATTCATTATCATGTGTAACCATAAAAATCACACCTTTTTGTATATCTGTACCATATACTTCGTTGTGAGCCAGTGCATACGCAGATGCCTGCATAAAATAGTCTTCAATCCATTCTTTTTTCTTAAACTTACGTGATGTTTTAAAGTCACCTATACTAGGCACTCCTTCATGCACACAAATTAAATCTGCTGTTCCGCCGTACAATCCTGGAAATGCTAGATGTGTTTCTATACCCCAAACTTCATCAACGTTTTTAAGCCCATGCTCAATCACAGTTTCACTTAGATTCTTTGCTTGTACATATACTTGATTTGTACCGCTGGGTCTTTCTACACCTTCAATATAACATTCTAAATGTTTGTGCATGATTGTACCTAAATTTGCTGATTCAGTTACAATACGTTGTGCTTCTGAGGCGCCTACTCGTTTTTTCCACTCATTGAGAGCCGTCATATCTTTGGTTTTAGAAAGTATAGAGGTTACTGACGGCACCGGATCGCCGTCAGCATTTACATAATATCGTTGCCCATCAACATTTTTTCTTTTGAATTGTTGATATTGGAATTTTTCTACTAATAAAGATTTATTTTCTACTTTTTGGTTTTCGTCCAACATAATTTTTAATCACATTCTTCTTTTTTGCTGTTGCTTTCATTTTAGCAACTTTTTTTGAAGAAGCCTTTTTTACTGTTGGAGATTTTTTAGATTTTGTTTGTTCTGGTTTATCCAGAAAAAACAATCCTAATAACCAATTTACTACATTTGCCATTTGTTGTACTCCTCTTAATTGTGTTTAGTATAGCACAAAAACAGAATCTGTCAATCACAGATTTTAGTTAAGAAATATAGTATATTTTCCAACATATTTAATTATTATAACAATTTAATGTGTAAATGTCAATTAATTATCTATGCTAGATTTGGCCGCTTGTGAGGCCATTTTAGAAACTGTATCCGCTGTATCATCTTGATTGCTAAATGATGAATTACTAGCAGGAACATCTAGTATTATTTTATCGCCAGTGATTGATTTTATTTTTCCGTTATTGAGTAAATGTGATCTTAGTGCTTGACTATCAACTGTTGACCCTAGACCTTGTAGTTGTTGTTGAAACTCGTCTAGAGAAATTTCAGATACATCATTAGCCATCATGGTAATGATTACTGTGTTAATATCAGCATCTAGTTGATTGATGTATTTGTCTTCACCTATGACTTCTAGGATTTTCATTGGTTAAGCCTTTTCGGCTCTACCTAATGGATTTTCTTCTGGGCCACTTGCTGAATCATCTCCACCAGTTAAATCATCTGCTGGTGCTTCCAAATCAGTACCTGCATCTGCGTCAGTTTCCATGTCGCCTAGATCTGAATCTGCTGGAGCCATATCTGACTGTGCTGGTGCTTCACCAGTTAAAACTAATACTTCATTGTTGATTGCTTCTTTGGCTGACTTTAATGAACCAAGTAGTGTCTCTAATTGTGATGCAACTGATTGATTAAATGCTGATGCCTTGTCTGCTCCGTATTGATATGACATTTGATCAACAACTGCTCCTAATTCATCGTTTTGCATTTTACCAAGTTGCTCAATCATATCTTGTAATTCATCTACAAGACTTTTTGCCGCAATAACAATTTCAGCTTTTTCAACTTCTTGCTCTAATAGTGCTTTTAATGATGCCACTTTTTCTTCTACCTTGTCTTTTGGTTTGTTGCCTTGCTTTTTAGCAATTGCTTTTTGTAATCCTGCTGGTAACTTTTTTTGTTTTGCAGTAAGCTCTTCATTGGTACGTGGATCGCCTTTCATGTCTTTTCGAACTCTGTCCCAGATGTAAGCATAACGTTGGCCATGTGTTTTAATGAATTCTGCTTTGCTCATATGTTCAGCATCTTCTTCCATTTCAAGTTTCATGTTTCCAACACCGCCTTCTTTAACTTTTTTGCCCATTGCTTTTTTAATAGCCTTGTCTTTGGCCGCCATATAATCATCAGAGTCAATATCACCATCTTTATCATGATCTTTTTTCTTGGCTTCAATCATTTTGTCAACTGCTTCTGCTAATAATAAATGTTTCATATACTTTGCATTTGTTGAATATGCATTAAAAGGCATTGATGACTCAAGCTCTTGTAATTTTGTTTTGAGATCTTTTTTGACATCATACAATTTTTTAATGTCAATAGTGTCGTACACTTTGAAACCATATAGGGTATCAAGTGTTTCATTGATTTTTGCTAATTTTTCACTAGCGGGTTTTTCAAACTCTGATATATTCATAATGTTTCTACCTTACTTACTTTATTTATACTTTTCTTTATTTTTATTCGGTATTTTTTTTGAATAAATCTGTAATCTTAGCCTTGCATTCCAGTGCTAGATCGCGATTTTTTTCAAATTCCAACTGATTTTTTGCTTCTTTTGATTGCTCATCACGTTTTTTAGCGTCAAAATACATTTTTTTGTAGTGTGATGCTGTGTTTGAATACTGTACATATTGATTGTATATTTCATGTAGTTCAATCATCTTAGGATCAGTATATAACAGTTCATCGTTTAGATAATTTACCAAACAAAACGACATTTCGTATAATTTTATGTCTTTTGATACTACTTCATTTGTTTCTAAATTAATAACGTCATACAGATATCTTTTTCTAAAAGGTTTTATTTTGATCAAATAATGACCAACCTTTACACCGTGGTCTGTTTTTTCGGTTGTTAGTGCTTTTTTAAACTGTGAGTTAGCAACACCTACCTGCACTATTTCTTTAAAAACAGTGCCATCTAGTCTGTCAAGACTTTTAACAAGTGATTTAGCATCATCTAGATTTTTTTCTTGTTTTTTCTTTGTTTCGTTTTTGGATAAAATTTCTATTTTCTTCTCAACTATTGAAAAAAATTCTTTGCTTTTTTTTACAGGTTCGCCCCAAGTGTTTACTAACTTCCAAAATCTAAGGTGTTCTGTTAGATCGCGAGCTGTCATGCCATCTATTAATTCTTCAACATGACTGTTGACTTCGTATCTTTGTTTTCTTTTTTGTCTAAACATATATTATTTTTTGTTTTTTGCAATTATATCTGCAAACTGTACTATTTTAGCAAATTCTGGATCTTTTTGCAACTTTTTTATTGATCCTGAAATTTCTTTATCAACATTTTTCATCATGTCTTTTGCTTGATCTTTTGCTTGGTTTGTTGATGTCTGTTGAGTTGCTTGTGTTCCTTGAGTTTTTTCTGTACCTGTGGTTGTTTTTGGTGCAACAGCAGTATTGCCTTTGATATTTCCTGCTGACGCTGTATTTTTTGCTACAGTTTTGCTTGTATATTCATCTAGTAAACCTTGTGTAGCATCATCTAGTTGTTCATATTTAGAAAGTAATATTTCTTTTGCACTTTCTGGATCTTGTTCATCAACTGCTTTGGCTAAGTTCATGTAATCTTTAAGACCTAGTGGTTCTGTAAGTGATTTTACTATACTTGTAGGCATATGAACTAGTTTACTAACTTGATTAGTAAATGCTTTTGGATCATCTATAGTGTTTAGTATGTCGTCTTTTAGGCTCATGATAATATTTACCTTCTTCTCAGTGCTTTGTTCATTTGTTGTACACGTCTTGATGCTGGATTAAACTTTTTTGTACGCAGTGCTTTTCTTGTGATTCTAGCACCCATACGTGATCTTGTTTTTTTAAGTGTAAATCTTTTTTTAATATCTAATGGAGCAGAACATACACTGGGGTTTGCTACTATTCTGCCTTTTTTTCTACCAAAAGTACAACGATATTTTTTAACCACCTTGTTTCCTTTGCGGCCAAAAATCAATCTTGATTCTAATATACCAATCGTGTTATCAATTTCAGCAATGATCATTTTTATCCTGCTCTGTATACGATTGTGAATAGTGTGGTTAATAGTGTAATGAATAGTGTACCCATAGACCAAATAATAATTCTTTCAATTTTAGTAAACTGTCTATCTGTGTGTTCTTCCATTTTATCCATACGTAGATCAACTTTGTCAAATCTTTTTTGTATTTCTTCATGCCTTTCATGTGATACAACCACATGTGTTTCTAAACTTTGTGTTTCTAAACTTGCTAAACTGGTGTGTGTTTTTTTGTTTGGTTGATTATCCATGTTATAGTGTCTCCGATTGACTAAATTCTAAATTTATTGCTCCAGTTGTATTTATAGTTCCGCCATTTAATACAACACCATCCATTGATTCAATTAATTTACCTAAAGGATTACCATTTTTAGCAAAAACATCAGGATGTTCTACTGCAAATTTAAATATCCAACCGCCGCCTGTTAGTGTCGGAGCTCCGTTGGTATTTAGATCAGCAACCTGAACAGGATCATTTGAAATAATTACCTGTGAAAACATTGCAATCATTTGTACAAGAGAATCAAAATCTTTTTGTGTAGCATCTTGATAATTACCGGTTTGTGTAATATCAATTGATGTGTACATGATATAAAACTGTAGATTGCTACTGATAAACTCGCCACCTCTTGCCGCTCCGTTTATTCTAACTGCCATTATTTTCTTTTCCTTGCTCTTAGATCTAAATTTTTAACTTTATCGGCATA
>Ga0255768_10004557_pt1 | contig 13502 bp, 9 predicted proteins | sample 071ome_33_FD_179983 | JGI IMG/M metagenome (GOLD analysis project Ga0255768, IMG submission 179983) | Coastal salt marsh microbial communities from the Groves Creek Marsh, Skidaway Island, Georgia - 071412AT metaG (version 2) | ecosystem: Environmental > Aquatic > Marine > Intertidal zone > Salt...
CATCAACTTGTAGATTTCCTTTAATTTGAACCGTTCCGGTATTATCACCAACTGCGGCAGGGTCAATTACAAATGTTGCGGGACCGCGAAGTTCGCCCGTTGTAGTAATATTTCCAGAGTTAATAGTGCTAAAAGTTGGAGTTGAAGTGCCGCCATCAAGATAACTTTCGATTTTTGTATTAAGAGAAGCGGAAACCGCTTGATTCGATGCGTTTCCAATAAAAATATCGCCATCATCAAGATTCGGAACAGCATTGCTTCGACCTGCGCCTACAATAAAGATGCTGCCACTTGAAGCAGAGCGAGTAACTTTACCTATTTTTTGCAAAGCTGCGCTTTCGCCCGTGGGAGGTGTCGCTGTCAGCGTGCCAGCAGTTGTAGATACAAACAGCTCGTCACCTTCGCTGTAAGAAGATGTATCAATGCCGGAAAGAATACCGTTTGTGTAAATATCGACAGGATTGCCCGAAGATGCCGCTGCTGCTACAAGACCAAATGCAGGCATTTTACTTGTATCGTCTGCATCTGCTTTTGATACGATTGTAGTGTTTCCAGAGATTCCAGAAATATATACTACTTCGCCTTTTGCAAGAGTTTCGCCAGCTTGTGCTTTGAAGAGTACTGCGCCTCGAACGTCGCCGATAAACTCGTCTGCTTCAACATCGCCGGTTACTGTTAGTCCATCTACATTGAACTCAGCAACAGTTGTTTCGTCTTTTTGAATAAGAAGGTCGCCAGTTCCAGTTTGATTAATTACAGAATCAGTTGCATTGTGATAAATCTCAAGATCCTGACTTGTGCCAAGTCTTAACTTCACGTTATCAGGAAGATCAAGATCACTCAAAGTATCGAGTGTAACGACACGATTGCCGATTTCGACTTCAATTGCAGTGCCGGTGGGAGGAGCAGTAGAAAAAGTAAGCGTAGTGCCGCTTACAGAATAGTTGGATTTGACTGATAAACACCATCGATAAAAACGCGTGTATTGTTTTCATCGCCTGGATCAAGAGAAAGAGTAAACGCAGTAGTTGAGTTATTTCCACTAAAAGTGTCAACTGTAGTTTGTCCCTCTCCAATTTTCTTTTTAAATGCAAAAATTTGAAGAAGGTCAGAGGTTGTGGCACCACTTGCAAGAACTACAGTAGTTCCATTCGTTGCGGTATAGTCAGTATCAGGGTCTAATAGAACACCGTTGAGAAATACTTGTATAGCTTCCGCGGTATAGGAGAGCGTTAAGCTGTTATCGTCAGACCCACTAAAACTTGTTTGTCCGCTGGTTGCGGTATAAATATACTCTTCAAAGATTGCATCCGCAGAAGTAGCCCCGCTGCCGATTTCAACAATGGTTTCAGTGCCTCCAACATTCTTCTTGATGTACATTTTGCCATCATAAGTATTGATAGCAACTTCACCAAGTTCTAATTGAGAGGTAGTAGGTACTGCGCCCGAAGTGCCCGAGCGCTTCAGCTTAATCGTTTGTGCCATATGGCTCCTCCTAGTCTATGCGTATATACGCAGGAGATTAATTAGAAGGTGCCGCCATCTAGTGTATTCGCCCAGCTTGCTACACCGGAAGTGTTCATGCTTAATATATAATCAGAGGCAGTCGCATTTCCGGAAGGCTTGACAAGTCGTGTATATCCACCGTTGGAAGCGGCACCTATCAATAAGTCACCAACGGCTGTTGCTGAAATACCCTTGATTCGTAAATTATCTGAATTTACTTCAAGAGTAATGTTATCATCGTTTACATTAAGAGTGTTTCCGCTCTTTGACAATGCATCCCCGGCAGTAATTTGACCAGCACCAGAGAACTGAGAAACAGTAAGAGCAGTAGTACCAAGAGTTGGAGCGCCATTATGGGTAAATACATATCCATTATCTGCTCCAACAGTACCTTCTTCTACAAAAGTGAATACTCCACCAGTCATCTCTGCTGAAACATTTGCATCATCTGCGCGAGTAAGTACCCAAGCTGTAGAGCCGTCACCAAGTGTAGTAACTACATAAATACCGTTTTCTGCTGCAGAAGATTGATCTTTAACAAGTACGCGATCACTCGCAGCTAAAGTAACTCCGTCTAAAGTGAGAGCTGCAAGTGTTCCAGAGTTAGTAAGAGTGCCTCCGGCATTATTATAGTTTGCAGAAAGATTTGCAGTAGTGGCAGCTTTTACAGAGTCTTTTACATCAAGTGCTTGTTTAATTGCATCTACATACTCTTTTGATACAAGAGAATTTGCTCCAAACCCGGTACGGTTCTTATAGCCAGAAGGAACTGTAACTGTTCCCGTACCGTTTGGAGAAAGAAGTAAGTCACCATTAGTATCAGTAGTGGAAATAGTATTTCCATTTACTTGAACATTATCAACATCTAACTGAGTTAAGCCTGCAATAGCTGTAGTAGTTGCTCCTGGATTAAGAGCAGTGCTGCCAAGAGTGATTGCATTTACAGAAACAGCCCCAGAAGATACGGTAAAGTCAGTAGAATCGAAAGAAGCGATACCCTTTGCACTAGTAGTTGCATCATCTATTGCAACATCGCCAGATGTTACAGTAAAGTAAGAAGCTCCAAAAGAAGCAACACCTTTATTACTATCTGTTGCGTCTTCTCCTGCAATAGTAATAGTATTATTACTTACAGTTGTATCAATACCTTCACCGCCGGTAAAAGTAAGAGTATCAGTAATAAGAGAAACTACATCGTCAGAACCAGAGTCTGCACCTACAGTCAATTCTGTAGAAATAGTCGTAAAACTTACAGTACCTGAACCGTTTGTAATAAGTGCTTGGCCATTAGTACCGTCAGTAATAGGAAGAATATATCCATTTGCAGCAAGATTTCCAAACTGAAGGGCTTTATTGAAAATAATCTTTTCATTCGAGTTTGTTGTTTGAACTGTAATATAGTTAGTGGATCCTTCAGTAATTGTAAATGCAGTACCACTATTATCAATAATTTCAAACTCGGTTGCTTGAGTACTAAGATTAATAGTACCAGCATTAATATCAAGATTTGCCGCAGGTGTCAGACTTAAATCACCAGACTGAGTAGAAATAGTGCCATTATCTAAGTCAAGATAATCTACTTTTAAGTTATCAATCTTGCTATTGGAATCAACAATAATTGCGCTTGACGCAGTAAGAGTACCTGCAGTGTGGTCAAGCATATCTACGTAAAGCTTACCACCGATTGCTATAACAGCGCTATCTGCAGGAGCACCTATAAATAACTTATCACTATTATCCGAATACGCTAATTCACCTGCGGAGAGAGAAGTAGGAGAAGCAGTTGTTGTACTGCGTTTGATTTTAATTGTTTGAGCCATTTAAAAACTCCGATTTGCCTTTAAAAGGCTCCTGCGTCTAGCGTGTCTGAGTCTGGCGAGATATTTCCTACCATTATAGGAACCCACTCGAATACCCCTGAACTAGTTTCGCGGTATACTTTTAATTGATCGTCATCAGTATCGTACCAAGTATCTCCCTCTGCAAGGGTGGACACTCCTCCAATAATCGTTCCTGTTGGAGCGTCGTCTGAACGAAAGTTTTGATCTGCGAGTTGTTTTAGTGCATCACTTACATTTGTTGCTGATAAAGTATTGTAAGGTGAAAAAACAACATTTGCAGAATCCTGATATTGCAAAGGAACTGCAAAGTTATTCACAGTAATTGAAGTAGAATCATCACTTAAAGTTATCGAAATGTCATTTGTATTCGATACAGTTAAGTCTGTTACTTCTTCTGTAATTATTACTTCTGTAGTGACTGACATGGGTTACCTCGTAACTTCTTGGTTTAAAGTAACCTTTCCTTCGAGTAATCTTTTTACTATTGCATCGCTTGGTGTAAAAATTTCCAAGTCATAAAAAAACATTCCAGCCTCCATCGCAGATGAAGTGGTTGCTGGTAATTCCATCTTCAAAAGACCGTTTGAAGCATTAGTAATAGTGCAAGTAAAAGTAGCCGCTACAGTAGAAGATGTTTTAGTTGTGCGCATCTGAGCCCTGGCAGAGTAGCCAGTTAAGTCTTTTGCGGATCCAGATTCTTTGATAGTTAAGTCAATCGCGAAAGTCGATCCTTGGTCAATCACTAAGTCATAGTTGGCTGCACTCATTAAATTATCTCCATGTTGAAATTATAGCAAAAGGGAGGTTGCTAGTCAAGAACTATTTTTTAGATGGTGCTACCTCCATCTCGGACCTTCCATCCAGCCTACCAATGAGTTTCTTACCCCTTTTTCTACTTTTGTTACTCTGTGTACTTGATGACTTGCAAATACTAAAACAGAACCTTGAGTTCTAAAATTAACAGGACTTTCGATACTCTGAAATTGAAACTCTCCACCTTCGTATTCGGAAGGGTCACTTAGTTGAATAGATATAGACAGCTTTCTATCATACATACTGTCAGCTTGCCAGTTTATATCATGATGCCAGTCATAGAAAGAGTTTTCAGAATACTCTCCAAACTGAATCGAAGGCAGATAGTCTACATCAAAATTAAATACTGCTCTATTTGCTTCAAGCAGATAATGTTTCGCTACATTATATATTCTTTCATTATCTATAAAACCTACCCTAGTATCTCTTATATCTAATCGAGGCTTATAAGAATCGCTTGAAAAAACTGTTGCATCTGAAAAAACTACATTATCATAACAAAGTTGCTTAATTTCTTCACATTCTTCTTTGGGAATAACTCCTTCCCATAGTTGCCACAAAAGTCTCATATTACCATGCCTTTCCTACAGTTACTCCATCTCTGTTTTTCTCAGATACCCTGCTTTCAGCGATTGATCCAAGTGCAGTTACCTCATCTGATCCCAAAACTGCTTGTACCCAACTGAGCGCTGTTTCTTCGGTTATACTGTTGTAAGCGGTGAATGAGGACAGATCTGTAATATCTAAATTCACTAAATTATTAATAGTGCAAGTATTACCACCATCAGTGTGGGAGACAGAAAACTCAATAGCATAAACTACATTTTCCTCTCCGCCACGTGAATCATAAGATAATAAATTATCAATAGTCCAAGTTGCCATTTTAATCTCCTGTATTAAAAAAGAAAGTTTGAAATAACCTTCCATCTTCTTTGGTGTTACCAAAGCCTGGTAATAAACTACGATGGTAGGAGAATCCGTTGTATAAAACTAGTCTATTGTAAACGTTTCCTACAAAGTTAATTTGTTCCCAATTATCTAAATTAGTTGCTTCATCAGATTTATTATAGTCTACTTCTGAGTCTGCCGTCCATATTGAGACTTTTGTTTCAGCATGTCTATAAAAACTTGTTCCGCTTTTTATAGGAGCGTCAGGGGTTAGATATAAAACTCCGGCCCATCTAGTATCATCGTGATGGACCCAGGTTGTATCTTCTTTAGTAGTATATTGATATGCCGTATTGTATTCAGTTGGCCAGTATACGATTTCTTTATTCAATATACTTTCAAAAAACTCTTTCAAATAAGTATGTTGATTTTGTGGCTCAGGATCTGTTCGAACCCCTGGATAATTCCCATAGATATAAAAGTTCTGTTGAAGAGCATAGTCTCTTACTTGGTCGACATTAGTATAAAAATCGTCGAATACAATAATATTTGTTTCCAAAATTTAAGTCCTTAAATGTGGAGGAGTATAGCTATTTCCTGAGTAAGTGTACGCAGGAATTGTAGATGAGTTCGACGATTTCCATGTCAGCCAATTATCTCTTGTGGCTTCATATAGCTTAGAGGTAAAGTTATTTCTTTTACTTAATCTACTATCTGTTTCGGTTTGATAACCTCTAGGAGATAAATGTTCTGAATCTATCCAAGTAGTATATGAATTTATTTCCAAATCATCAAAAAAGATAGCATCTCTCATTAAAGTTGCTTCATTTCTATACCCTAACTGCCTATGGCTTGGATGAATTGCAATGTGCATAACTTCTACTTTTTTACCTGTCAAAACAGTAAATTGATTAAAACCAATAGGAGTATCATCAGAAACTTTACAAATTGTAAGTAGCTCTCGAAACTCGGAAGTATCTGTATAAGGTCTATGAACATATCTATAGCTTGTAAATAAGCCTCTCATATATGTTTGAACTTTTTCTGTACTATAAGGAAATACTTCCCAGTCAGCTAAGGTTTCAACATAAGTTGATAAGTCAGAAATCTTAGCCTCCCGTAAATAAACATTTGGTCCTCTACAAAATTCCATTTTTATTCCTCTGGTGGCCAAGTAGGGTATATAGTATACTCATAATTGACGAAGTTGGGTGAAGCTTTATAAGCCTCCCAACCCGCTCTGGTAAGTGTTGTTTTTTTGTGCTCTACTGCTTTGAGTCCAGGCCCCCGTCGTATTCCCTCTGATTCTAGCTCTCCTCGTATATGCTCTAAAGAAGCGAAATCTGTTCTTAACTCTGCAATAGTTGATTCGCAGCCCCATACATCCCATGCAGCTTGATTTACAATTCCTACTCCTTCGTAAAAATATCCGTCTTGCTGATAATCGGGATGTATGAGTGTAAGTAAAACAGTAACATCATATTTATAAAAACTTGATCTAAATAAGCCTATGGGCAGGTCATTTGACCTTAAACAAAAGAAAGCATTACTTTGCATATCTGTATTTTCATTCAAAGGCCATTGACATAATCGACTATTTCTAGCCCATACATTGCATAGCTCTCTTGCTTCTGGTTCAGTTAGTGGAAAATCTTTATAATCTCCATAAATTGCTTGTAAATGTTGCCAATCTGTTTCCTCAATATGTCGAGTATAAATTCTTGGCCCATATATTCTTACGGTATTGTCATAAATTACTGACATTATTTACCTCCTAAATCTCCTAAATTAAGTGCAAAAGCCGTAACTTTTGCTTCTGCGTTACTTTTTGTTATTGTGGCACTCGCGCTGGAAGTTCCATTTCCTGAGAAAGAAATACTCGGACTACCAGAAGTACTTGAGCTTGACATTGTGACATTTCCTGTCGAGTCATTCAGAGTACCTGTAATTGTAGTAGATGCAAGAGTTGTAGACCCCTGTTTAAAAGTTACAACAGAACTCTGAGTACCGCTAGGCGACCAGTTACTTCCATTATCACCGGAACTCCATGACATATAAGGCTGCGTATTCGAAGTAGTAACCCCCGCAGCTCCTTGTGGGCCTGGAGCTCCATCTGCTCCATCTGCTCCTTCAACAACTATAAAGAAAGTAGCAGTGGCTTGAGAATTGTCCTGATTCCAAGTACAAGTTACAGTAATTGCATTATCCGCCACCGATCCTGCTGCAGAAAGTTGCCCTGCGTTTACAGCATTTGTACTTAGTGCACTAACTGTACTACTCCAACTATCTCCACTACGAGTGACTCTATATCTTTCTCGGGCTAGTACTGAACCTGATCTACTTACTGTAAATTCACAATCAAGAGTACTTGCGCTATAACTTCCTGCTTGATTTTTTGTAATTGCATTAGTACTTATAAAAGTGCCTTGCATGAAAGCTCCAGCAGGTCCGGCGGGTCCAGTAGCGCCTGCTGTTCCTGTTGGGCCCGTAGGTCCCGCAGGTCCTTGTGGGCCTTGAGCTCCAGGACTTCCTGTAGGTCCAGCAGCTCCTGTTGGGCCCTGAGCTCCTTGAGCTCCTGTTGGGCCCTGAGCTCCAGTCGGGCCTTGCGGGCCGGGATTTCCCGTTGCTCCAGGATCTCCCGCAGGGCCCGTTGGTCCTGCAACACCCTGAGGGCCTACGCCCCCCTGCGGGCCTGTCGGTCCTGCCAATCCTTGCGGACCTGTGGCACCTGTTGGGCCAGGAGGGCCGTCATCTCCGGCTGCGCCTGTTGCTCCTGGAGGACCTGCTGCACCTTGTGGGCCTTGAGCTCCTTGGAGCCCTTGCGGACCTGTAGCTCCTTGTGGACCTGTAGCTCCCTGAGGGCCTGTAACACCCTGAGGTCCGGGGTCTCCTGTCGGACCTGTTGGGCCTGGAGCACCAGCAGGGCCTTGAGCTCCTTGCGGTCCAGGCGCGCCTTGTGCACCAGTTTCTCCTGTTGGACCAGTAGGACCAGTTTGTCCTTGAGTGGATTGCGGAGATCCCATACTTCCAGATGTTAGACTATTTGCTGCGCTACCGGTACCAATAATAGTATGTGTTACCGAAGTAACACCTGATGGAGGCACCTGAGTAGCGTTTGCATAAAATCGATTCGCAGAACTATTACTAATAACATTCCAATAGTTACTGCCCGTATTATAGAAAGTCGGGGTAAGAACAGTCATATCGCTAATAGCTGCGGAGCCATCAGCAAAAACTTGTACCCATCTAGAAGTATCAGACTCTGGATTTGTTGATATTCCTGAATGTGCAGAAATTGCTGCAAATACTTTACTGTTGTAACTTCTTACATTTCCTAAAGCATATGAAGCTCCAGACGACCAAGCACTAATTGAAGGACTTGTATCTAAAGCATCAACTGCTGCTCCACTATAAAACAGAAAAGTACTTAATCCATCAGGGCCAGGGCTTCCTGCCGACCCAGCAGCTCCTGTTGGGCCCTGAGTACCTGTAGGACCTGCAGGTCCTTGAGGTCCTGTGGCTCCTTGTGGTCCCGCAGGGCCAACCGGTCCTGTAGCACCTGACGGCCCTTGAAGACCGGTATCTCCTTGTGGACCATCTGGTCCTGTTGGTCCTGTTGGTCCTGCTGGTCCTTGAAGACCTATATCTCCTTGGGGTCCTGTTGGGCCTACTGCTCCAACGGGACCAGTTGGTCCTTGAGGTCCGGTGTCGCCATCAGGCCCTTGAGGGCCGGGATTGCCTACAGGTCCTTGAGGTCCTTGAGGTCCTGGGGCTCCATCTGGGCCTTGTGGTCCTGGGTTTCCTACCGGACCTACCGCTCCCTGTGCTCCCTGAGGCCCATCGTCTCCTTTTCTTGCTTTTGTAAATGTCTGACTTCTTTCAAAAGTACTCTCAACACCCAGACTATTTCTTACTTTAATAGTATAAGTAACTACTCCCACATCCGCGGACATAGCAGATATATTGTCTAAAGCATATGAATTTGCTGAGATTGTAGGAGTCGAGTCTACTGTTACGCCGGTTGCTGATACGCTAGAAACTCTGAAAGAAGGTTCTGCATAAGGAGATGTTCCATCATAAGTTAGCTGAGTAGCCCCAATAAATGCAGTAATAGTAGTTCCGCTATTTGCAAAAGATGTAGGAGTTCCTGCCTGATTCGCAGTAATAGAAACATTATCATTTGTCAGGTTTACTGTTGTACCGTCTACTCCTCCGTCTGAAACTCCTTCTACGCCGTTTGCATTGGTTGCTGGATGATAAGAAGAAAATCGTTCTTTTGGAGCAACAGAGGTAGTACCCTGTGTAGGAGTGTTAATAGAATAGCGAATCCAGTAGTATCGAGTAGTCCTACCCGATGCAATAATCTGATCAGTATACGTATCTCCTTTAGACGTACCTACTAAAGTAGCTCCGCTATAGCTTGCGGATGAGTTTCTCCAAATCTGAACTGTATAAGTAGCTGCATTAAAGGTGCTAGAGTTAGTCCAGTTGAGCTCAATTCCGCCACGATCGTTGGACGTAGCTGTTAATCCGGAAGGAGCAATTGGAGCCGCTGCAGGAGCTGAAGTGCCTTCTGCAGCTACAAATACTGGACCTCTATTTTCTTCTGTGAGTAAAAAAGCGTCGTCATTGTGCTCTTCTGCTGCAACTTGTACTAAGCAGTCCTTTTGAAAGTTAAGATTTGAAATACGAAACTTCTTAGAACTCCACCCAAAACGAGGATAAGTAATTTGAATTATTTCACCAGCAAGAAGCAGTAATCCTTTTGGAGGCATTGTAAATGTAATACTCAGTCCATATCTGGAACGCTCTAAGTATTGTTTTGCATTTAGTCTGCCATTAAAATAGTTTGTTACATGAGGAGTTTTTATGTCTCCCTTCTTTGGAACATTTCGATCTTCTTTTAGGTAATCAGAGTTGAAGAATGTAATACTTCGATCTTCAAATCTATTTTGAGGATCGGGAATACCTACTGTGACAGTATTAAAAGTACCTTTTTGTCCTGCATCTTCTACAGAAATTGCTCCGATAATATCATCTTCTGTAATTACCGAAGGAGTATAGGTTACGCTATTGTATGTTACACTATCTAAATTAGCGGGAGAGGCTCCTGCTACTTCTAAGCTATATAATCCTCCAGAATAACGAAGAATACCATTAAACTGGGCAAGCATTCCATTAATATTATCAAAAACAGGACTGCTAGTATTTATTACAGCGTTTGTTTGATGTCGAGTTACATGTCGCTGATCTTGAGAGTCCCATCCAAGGTACTTCCAGTACTTAACTTCGTCTGCATCGTATAAACTATATCCCGAGATGTATAGAGTACCGTTCCACTTTTTAACTACTGGGTTACCTTCGGGTGTCTTTTTACTATCCGACCAGCTTGCACCATCTCTATTAATATCTATCGAGATTGTAGAAGAGCCATCAGAGCCACTAACTTTTGTTAATGAAAGAGAAGTTTTTTCAGAAACTCCAGATCCAAAACCGCTAGGAATTGTTCCTGCGCTGCCAGTTTTTTCATATAATTTTCCGGCATACCAGACTAGCTCACCTACCTCGTAAGATCTCCAATCTTGCCATTTCTTTCCAAGCTTTCCAATTACATCAGTAAAAGTAATTTGTTCGTCAGTTGAATTAACAATTTCTACTTTATTTACAGTTCCTTGGAAAAGAATTTCACCCGCAGAAGAAGTATACTTATATACATCTCCAGATGCATTTACTCCTCCCGCACTATTGCTTGCACTTATACTAGTATTTACAACACTAACATCCGAATGAGTATCGCAGTCACGAGCAGCAAGTAAAAATCCTTCCAGGTCAATATCAGTTGCTAAGTCTAATCCCCTACCGTATCTCTTTTCGATTAAATAATCGAGAAGTTGAATTGCAGGATTTATTGATACTCGTTTGTCCCCTGTTGTTTTTATTTCATACGTATACTTACCGCCGCCTTCGGGAACGTTGTCAGCATCCCAAGGATAGTCTATAGACGCAATTTTATTAGTACCATCATAGTCAGTAATAGTTCTTTCTTGCTCAAAAGTACTGCCATCTGTATCCGTAAATGTCAATACAATCTTTTTATCATTATAAAAATCGTTAGTAGAGCTTGCTCCTGAGGCTAATTGAATTGCATCTCTTACTAAAACAGTATCAAGAGTTGAAGAGTTAAAATTAGTGCTCGAATCTGTTCCGACATTATTTGCAGTACCTGTTGCGGTATTCGTATAAGTATAATATGCCCGAACAGCTTGTTCAATTTGTTCTGGAGTAAAAGAAAAATCATATACAGAAACAGAGTTCGAGATTGCTAAAGCCGCTGCTGTTGCAGAGCTTGTATTTACATTTAGAGCCACACCGCTACTTGCACCAGACGCGGTAGAGGTTATTGTTTCCTCTAGTTTAGAAGGCACTGTTCCAGAATGGGCTGCGTGATTATATGTTTCAAGATAGTACTTATTTGTACTTTTCTGCATATAAAAAGCAGTTTCCCCAGAAAGACCCGGATCAGTTGCAAAGCGCACCTTTTGAACACTAGATCCACTCTCATCAAGAAAAGTATAAATGTCTGCAATAGTTATTGAAGCCTGAATACTTGTATCGTCGCTTGTCTTTTTAAGTGCAACAGAATCCCCAATCCCAAAATTACTTATATCAGCAGAAGTATTCCCAGGATCTGTTCGATAAGAAAAATCATAGTTGTAAGCCTCTATTAATTTCCCTCGAACAACAAAATCTACGGAAGGAATTGTAGTTTCACCTTCACCAATAGTATATTCTGCTACTACATATGCAGTGTCAAGAAGTCGGTGGTTTGGACCCCAGTATTCAAGGCTTCGACTATAGTAGTCAGACTGAACCTTAAAATTATTTCCGGCAGAGATTGAAGTCAGTAAAGCATCTGCTTTCTGTCCAGCTTTTCCTGTATGAAGCACAAAACGAGCATCAATTGGTACATCAATTGTATGACCTTTTTCATGGATCAGTCCTGCACCCGCTGCTGCAGGAGTTATAGTAGTACCGAAATTAGTTTCAATATTGGCAATCGGATACTCTGTTGAAGAAGTTTCTGCATGAATTTCGTCTAATTTTTCACCATTCCAACTCTGAGCGCGACCTCGCATATTAATGTTGCCATCAGAATATAGATCTTGAAAAGTATTCGCATTTACAGTTGTAGCTCCTAAAACATCTCCTCGATCCATTCTTCCTTTACAAAGAACATCAATTGTTTGTTCATCAGTTTGTGTGCTTCGAGTATCAAAGTCATTTTTGTCTACACAAATTGAAGAAGTATCGTCAAAGTACATATCAAATACTCCGCCAATTTCTCCTTCACAGATTGCATAGGCTACATATACTTTTTTCGAATCTGTTTTTAAGGTATCAACAAATACTGGAAAACTATCTACCTTTTGTACGCCGTAGACAACCGGAAGATATTTAGCATCAAGATTAAAGCGTAAGTCTACATCACGATCTACTTCTTCCTGATATTCAACCTGTTTATATTTTGAAAAACCAAGTAGTTTCTTTTTCTTTTTTAACTTATACCTAGTCTCCATTACTTGATAAATAGATACTAAGTTTACTGCCTGCTCTGAGTGAAGAAATCCTAAGTCATCTGCATATTCTTTTCGGATTAGAGCAGAAATATCTGTATTTCCGCTTCCATCAAGTGCTCGATGATGCTGATCTGATGTCAGTCGTCCATTTACTGCTACAAAGTCACCCCAATGGCTAGTAATATTCCACGTAATGGTGGCTTTACCGGTAACGTCGTCCTGCATTTTTGCAGACGCGATAATCCCTTTAAATAATAAATAAGGGGAACCAATTATTGCTCCAGTTTCCGGATTGATATGAGCTTTATAAATCTTAACGTCACGATTAATGTATCCGGCATAAGTAGTAGAGTCTTTATCCAGCAAAGGACCAGTTACTTCTGAAGACTCATAAGAAAGAGTACAAGAAGCTGAAGAAGAAACTGTAGAAAGAGTATCGTCAGAAAGAGTAGTATCAATTATAGCGGTTTTGTTTGAATTTGTGAAAGAATTAATTTTAACAAATTTATTGTTGTTAAAACTACTGTCATTCGTAATTTTAATTCGATCGCCTTCTGCGAAGCCTGCTGCTACCAAATCCGTATTAGTAACAATTTGAGAAGAAGTAGATGTATAAGAAACATTTACTGAAAGACTCAAAGCCGTAGAGTCTAAAGTAATACTAATACTTGATGCACGAGCCTCTACTGTTTCTGAAACAGTACCGACATTTATTACTTTATTTGCAAAATAAGTACGAACTCCATTTGCATTTCCACTTGCATCCGTACTGCCATCATTAAAATTTATATCATGGCCTGCATCAGAAACATACGCATAGTCTTTTGCTCGTCTTGCAGAATCACCTGTAGATGTTTTTATAGGTTTTTCAATTTTT
>Ga0255768_10004565_pt1 | contig 13488 bp, 14 predicted proteins | sample 071ome_33_FD_179983 | JGI IMG/M metagenome (GOLD analysis project Ga0255768, IMG submission 179983) | Coastal salt marsh microbial communities from the Groves Creek Marsh, Skidaway Island, Georgia - 071412AT metaG (version 2) | ecosystem: Environmental > Aquatic > Marine > Intertidal zone >...
AAGCTCACCCAAATCATCAGACTTAAACTTCACTAACCAACCATCATCATAACAACTTGAATTGACTAATTCAGGTTCATCTTCAAGAGATTCATTCACCTCAACCACCTCAAGATCAGATGGGGCATAGACGCCACTAGCTGCTTTAACAGATTCAACAACGCAAAATTCGCTTTCAGCTGAAATTTCATCTCCTGATACTGGAAGCTCAACAAAAACCATATCACCGAGTAGCTCCTGAGCATGATCAGTAATACCCAGAGTAAAGGTGCCATCTCCGTTATCCATTACCCATTCATGGGTTTTGGTATATTGTCTGTCGTCTCTAATATCACTCATTTCTGATAATACTCCAATGAAAATTAAACAAGAATTTTTCCATTTCTGACAAATGGAGGTTTCACTATTTTAGCTGAAAGTAACTTATTTCTTACTTCAATATTGCAATCACCAGAACTCTCTTTAGGTAGGCGAGCCAAGGCGATAGATTTTCCTATGGTTGGAGAAAAGCTTCCTGAAGTTACTTCACCTTCACCTTGATTAGTTATCACTTTTTGATGATCTCTTATAACGCCTTTATCGTTGAGAATTAACCCGGAGACTGTATAGTCCACTCCAGCGGATTTAAGACTTTCAAGAGCCTCTCTACCGATAAATTTTCTATCTTTATCATTGAGATCAACAGTCCAACTCAAATTACATTCAAGAGGTGAAACAGAATCATCCATCTCTGAGCCATATAAGCTCATTCCCGCCTCAAGTCTGAGAGTATCTCTAGCTCCAAGACCACAAGGTTTAACTCCAGATTCTAATAGCATCTTCCAAGTGAATTCCGCAGATTTCTCAGGAAAAATAATTTCAAACCCATCTTCACCAGTGTATCCGGTTCTAGCAATAAATAATGAACCTACTGATACAGCATGAAAAGGTTTTAAATCTCTACAAATCTCCTCAGTTCCTGGGATTGCTTGATAAGTTTTAGAAATCGCGTTTGGTCCTTGAACAGCAATCATTGCCAAATCTGTTCTATGATTAATTGATACATCAAATTTTTCACTTTGATTTGATATCCACTCTATATCTTTTTTAGTAGTTCCTGCATTGACAACTAAACGATAGAAATCATCATCTAAGTAATATGTAATAAGATCATCAATTACACCACCATTTTCATTAAGCATGCAGCTATATAGCGCTTGACCTTTAGAAGTTAATTTTTTGACATCATTAGCTATAAGGAATCTAATAAAGTCATTAGATGATGCACCTTTGATATCAATAACACACATGTGAGACACATCAAACATCCCTGCATCATTTCGAACACAATGGTGTTCATCAATTTGTGATCCATAGTTTAGTGGCATTTCCCAGCCACCAAAATCGACCATTTTTCCACCAAGTTTAATATGTTGTGAGTTTAAACAGGTCTTATTCATTTTTTTTAGGTTTTATGTATTTTGAGATCATCAATAAAGTAATTATTAAGATTAGAAAAGTTAAACCCAATGTTCCGAAAAGTTTAAAGTTTACCCATGCATCTTCAGTTTTTTGAGCAATAAAACACGCATCAGAATAAGGGGATATGGAACAATCCACCTCTTGAAGTTCTAACTCTCCAGAAATATTTGCAGCACTTAAAAAGTTACTCCTAGCCACCAATGCTGAATTAACATAAATTGCGTTAATTGCGGAAATAACCAAGAAACCTACTCCCCACAACCAAGTGACAATTTTCCAAGTATTTTGTGGGATACTTATTTCTTTCCCAAGCATTCTCTGAAGCAAAGTCTTTTCACCAATGAAAACCGATCCGATTAAGACTAGAGCAAAAATTATATAAAGAATACTTACCTTCCACATGATGAATGCGGGGTCATTAAATGCCAAGGTTATGCCGCCAAAAATTACCAAAAGGGCAAAGGTAATCAAATGAGATTTTTCATATTTACCTGTTGAGATTTTAGTGTACAAAATTTGAAATGCTGTGGCAGCAATCATGGAGTAGATAGCAGGATAGATGCCGTAATTTTTGTAAACAACAAAAAAGAGAACAATCGGTAAGAAGTCAATGATAAATTTAAGCATTTTTTGAGTGCTCTAGGCTGCAAAAGTATTTGTTACTGACCTTAATTGCAGAAGCAATCGGAATATGCGTTTTACAAAAATTGCATGGAACTATTTTTTTGTTTAATTTTTCATCATCCACACTTTTTAATCCCAACTTGAATTTCGAATACATCTTTAGAGCTGCCCATATAAATATAGCTATGATAAGTATTTTAGCGATTCCCATATTATTTCAGAAACAATAGTTTTTCAAAAAATTTTACCAACCTATCGTATATAATTCACACAATTGAAATACTTATAGGCCCGGGTGGTGAAATTGGTAGACACACAGGACTTAAAATCCTGCGGAGGTTAAACTCCGTGCCGGTTCGATTCCGGCTCCGGGCACCAAACTAACTTTTAAACTTAACTGGTTTCCCTTTTTTTTGCATTACTTGACTGTTTACCTTAAAAAGTTCAGGATCATATTTATATAAATCAATGAAATTTGAAAATGAGTTATATAACCCATTACTTTGATAGTAATTTAAAACTTCTTGAACAAGAACAAAATCCTCAATTTCATCAACCGTTAACCTTACAGCAGAATAACCTTTTGGGTCAATTGGCAAATCTCCACATTTGAAGATGCTATTTTCAGTAAAGTACCCTCCCCAAACCTCTGTGTCAATCTCTTGTTTAATTTCTATTGCTTTTTTAACTGCAGAAATCGCGAGCGCCCAACTAAATGTTCCCCAAGGGAGTCCCATGACAGTTGAGTAGTCATTATTAGATTTAATATGATAGTCCATTAAATTATCAACCCATTCAGGGAAAATCAACGGATTGTCAGCAGTACAATTTACAACATGATCAAAACTATGAAAACTGGCTGCTTCATAAATTCTCAGCAAAACATCATCTGGATGGCCTCTGTAGATTTCAATGCCATTGCCTACCGCGAGAGATTCTAGCTCATCATCGCTAGATAAATTTGAAGTAATCAAAACAATATTAGATGAGAATTTTGTTCTTTGAAGTGATTCAATAAGATGAAGAATCATTGGTTTGCCAAGCATCGGCCTTAACACTTTTCTTCTTAATCTAGTTGATTTTAGACGGGCAGTAATCAATATTCCAATTTTTGGAGATTTAGTCATTCAAAATCCTCATAATTTATCGGTTCGTTATAAATTACATCCCTTTTTAATTTTCTCCCGAAAAAGTCAAATATTTGCAACTGCTCAATATTGGTTTTTTTTGCTGTTCTAATAAAATCTATACTGCCTCTATCAAGAAGATCTCCTGCTTTCATATTTTTAGAATAAATTGGCGCTAGCTTCATAAGACCCTTTTCTCTATATTTTTTTTCTCCTTGATTAAGTTCAAATTTACCATCTCCAAAAGCAAGTTCAATTTTGTCAATATTTTGTTTTATTTTTTTAAAGTCTTCTAAACTTATTGCACTATCAAAATCACATCTTTTAATACCCTTATTTAAAGTAATATGTTTTTCAATATATGAAAAACCATGCGTACCTATTGATGAGGTAATAAAAATATTATCTGGGTCATCCCAACTTGAGTGATCAGCATATGCAAAATCCAATTTTTTGTATATATCCTGAATTTTCTTAATTTTATTTAAATTAATATTCTCTTTAACTGTTGGGTAATTCTGAATTCCAAAAAATAGGATTTTTTCATGATGCGGGTATGAGTCAATGGCCGCATCAATTTCTTCAATACTTGATCCTCCAACACCAATTGCAACTTTGGTTAAAGTATCAATTTTTTGATTGATTATTTCTTGCATAGTAAATACATTAAGAAGAACACTATGTAGTTCAATAAGGTCAACATTGTAATTTGTTGCAAAATCAATGGCCTTCTTATCATTTACAAGAAGCATTAACCCCTTACTAGAACTATCTACGATATTTACAACATCAACCCACTGGCTTTCTGTTAATAACCATTTTTTTTGCATAGAATAATTTGGATGTGTCTTATCCATATATGAATCAAAATCAATAGTTACATGAAGTTTAACTATATCAACGGTATCAGATTCACACAAAGCGCTAACCAAATCTTTTTGATAACCAAAATCACCTTCATGATGCCATGCTGTTTCAGCAATATATTTCATATATCCATAAAGTAATTAATTTAACTCACATTTTAAACTCATGGAAATTTAAAATATAAACATTGTCTAATTTATATACTGTTAATGAAAAATAAAAAAGTTATTAAAACCAACAATGCTCCTGCTGCAATTGGTACATACTCTCAGGCAATAGCTATAAGTCAAGGGAAAACAATATATCTTTCTGGTCAAATTCCTCTAGTGCCTTCAACAATGGAAATAATTGGTAACAATATTGAAGACCAAATCAGACAAGTCTTTGAAAATCTAAAGTCAGTCTGTTCTGCTTCTGGTGGTAATGTAAATGATATTGTAAAACTTAATGTTTTTCTAACAGATTTGTCCAACTTTTCAAAGGTAAATGAGATTATGGCAGAATATTTTGATGAGCCCTACCCTGCAAGAGCTGCCATTGGTATTAATGAGCTTCCTAAGGCAGCATTAGTTGAAATGGATGCGATAATGGTAGTTAGTTAGTCGGCTAAGTGTCTTATATACAAGATTCAATTTTATCGCTGCATGGAGTTGGATCGAAATCGCAATCAAGACTTAATCAGTTAGGTATATTTACGCTTGAAGATTTACTTTTTCATCTTCCCATTAGGTACCAAGATAAAACTAAATTCCATTCATTGAATTACGCCCAGGTTGCAGAAGAAGTATTAATTGAGGGCGAGATTGTAAAAATTGAGGAATCTTTCTCGACTAATAGACATTTAATAGTCTCTTTAAGAAATGACTCAAAAAATGAATTAACTCTAAGATTTTTTCATTTATCTTACTATCAAAGAAAACAGCTCTCCAGAGGTGATATCATTCAATGCTTTGGTGAATTAAAACTTGGTAAATATGGTTTTGAGATGCATCATCCAGAATATCGAAATATAACCAAAGGTCAAAAAACACTTATTAGTAAATTCTTCACTCCTATCTATCCGTTGACTAATGGAGTTTATCAAAACCAAATAAGGGGGTGGATTATTGAGGTTTTTAAAGTGCTTAAAAAAGATTCCATCATAGATTATCAAGAAAATCTAGTTTGTCTTCCAAGTCTAGAAAATGCGCTTGAAATCATTCATCAACCAGAAACAGTTGCTGATATCGAGCAAATAATTCAGAAAATCCATCCTGCTATCTTGAAATTAAAGATTGATGAATTGGCTGCTAACCATCTAGGATTAAGAAAAATAAGAGAGATTAGAAAATCAAACCTATCCAAGTCAATCAAGATAAAAAATCATTTCAGATCCAAACTTATCTCCTCACTCAACTTTGAATTAACTAGAGCTCAAAAGAGAGTGATTGATGAAATACTCCAAGATCTCTCAGGGAGTGAACCTATGTTTAGACTTCTTCAAGGAGATGTTGGTTCAGGAAAGACCATTGTTGCAGTAAATGCTATTCTAGAGGTAATAGAGAATGGATACCAAGTAGCTCTGATGGCGCCTACTGAGATTCTCGCAACTCAGCATTATCATTCACTGCAAAAATACCTCTCTCCATTTGAGATTAATATAGGCTTTTTAACTGGCTCACAGAATCGTAAAGAAAAAGAAACTGAGCTTGAAAATATATCATTGGGAAAATCCCAAGTAATTATTGGAACCCATGCTTTGTTTCAAGATGGAGTCAATTTCAAAAATCTAAATTTAATCGTTATTGACGAGCAGCATAAATTTGGAGTTCACCAAAGATTAGAACTAGCGAAAAAATCCAAAATAATTCCTCATCAATTATTAATGACAGCCACTCCAATTCCAAGATCTTTAACTATGAGTATATACTCTGATCTTGATACGTCAATCATTGACGAACTTCCATCCAGTCGAAAATCGATTGAAACAATTGCCATATCATTTGATAGGAAAGATGAGATTATTAGAAAAATTGAAAATGTATGCAGAGAAAGCAAACAGGTATATTGGGTGTGTACTCTGATAGAAGAATCAGATAATTTTAATGCTGAATCGGCAATTGAAAGTTTTCACTACTTAAACGAAAGACTGCCTAAATACTCAATAGAGTTAATTCATAGCAAAATAGACAAAGCTAAAAAGTCTAAAATCATGGAAAAATTTTCCAATGGTGAGATTGATATCCTGGTGTCAACAACAGTCATAGAGGTAGGTGTCGATGTTCCAAAATCAACCCTAATGGTAATTGAAAATGCTGAGAGACTTGGCTTAGCTCAACTGCATCAATTAAGAGGAAGAGTTGGAAGAGGATCTGATCAAAGCTATTGTGTGTTGATGTATCAATCACCACTGAGCAACAATGCTTTTGAAAGGATAGATATCTTAAGAAAAACTAATGATGGATTTGTCATTGCTGAAAAAGATCTTGAGCTTAGGGGTCCAGGAGAAATTTTAGGTACTCAGCAGTCAGGAATCGTAAATATGAAAATTGCCAACATAGTCAAAGACTCCAATTTACTTCCCAAAGTTCACTCCTTGATAGATGAACTACTAAAATTACCCGAAGAACAACAGAATAATTTTATTGCTCGTTGGATTAAAAGCGATAAAAGTCAGTATGGGGTGTTGTAATTTACTATGATAGATTTGTCTAAATTAAACTGGCATGATATTGATTACTTTGACGATATTCCAGAGAAAGCTCTTTTCTGGATCAGGGATGATCAGTCACTAACCCAGAAACTCAAAAAGAGGTATCCAGATTTTAGGGTTGAAGTTGACAAGCAGGAAGAGTTAGAGATATACAAACATGAAATCAATCTGCTTGGAAATGAAGGAAGATTTATTGTCAGAGAAGTGTTTTTATATGGCAAAAATCAGCCAGTTGTTTTTGCAAGATCAATCATACCGAAAAATCCTATAACTGACTCAATTATGGAAATTGGCAATAAACCACTAGGTGAAATTTTATTTACCGATCCAAATATACTAAGAGAGCCAATAGAGGTAACATTTCAAAATGATATTTGGGGAAGAAGATCAGTCTTTGTTATGAATAATAGTCGCATTTTAGTCAGTGAATTTTTTCTAGAGAAAATCTATGCGTGACGAAATATACAAAGACATAGTAGATATCTCAAAATTTACTTTTGACAAAAAAGTGGTTGATGTTTTTGATGATATGGTCTTGAGATCAGTCCCAGGATATAAACAAATGATTGAGTTAATCGGATTGGCAGGAAGAATCTATCCTGTTAAAAATACAAATATTTATGATCTTGGTTGTTCTACTGGTGCTGCCACCTTGTCAATTGCATCAAACTTAAAATCAGAATCTGTAAATATTTTCTCGGTTGATAATTCAGAGGAAATGCTAAACAAGTGCAAGAAAAATTTATCACATCTCAATACTAATATTCAATATGTTCACGATGATATCTCTAACATAGAATTTAAAAATGCTAGTTTAATCATTCTAAACCTTACCCTTCAATTTATTGATCCTGATAAAAGATCAAATCTTATTGAGAAAATCTTTAATGGCCTTTATAGAGGAGGTGCCTTATTGATTAGTGAGAAGGTAATAGATAAAGACAATAAAACCAATCATGCTCTAATAAATCTTCATGAAGTATTTAAAAAAGAAAATGGTTACAGTGAAACTGAAATCGCTCAAAAAAGAAAATCGATAGAAGATGTACTCATACCTGAGTCTTTAGAAAAACATTTTCAGAGACTAAATAATGCAGGTTTTAAAAATCCTATTTTGCTAATGCAATGTATAAATTTTGCTTCATTTATAGCAATAAAAGAATAATATTTATTTTGCATAACTTCCAACATTAAATAAATGAATATTCTTCTCAATCCATTGGTAAGTTTTAACTAGGCCTTGCTCAAAACTATTTTCTGGTTGCCAATCTGTGTATTTTTTAATTAATTTATTATCTGCAAGAAGTCGGTTGACTTCGCTCTTTTCAGGTCTGATCCTCATCTCATCGGTAATAATCTCAACCTTTTTGCCTGCTATTTGACAAAGCATTTCAAAAGTTTCTTCTATGGAGTACTCAATACCAGAGCCAATATTAATTACCTTCCCTTCAATATTCTTAGCCAAACTAAGTGCAATCATCCCATTTGCGGTATCTGTGACATAATTAAAATCTCTAGTAGGAGATAGAGCGCCAAGTTTTATTGAGGCTGAATTCGATATTAATTGAGATGCTATTGTAGGTATTACAGCTCTAGCTGTTTGTCTGGGTCCAAAAGTGTTAAATGGCCTTGCAGTTACAAGAGGTATATTAAAAGAACAGAAATAGCTTTCAACCATTTTATCTGCAGAAATTTTAGAAGCAGAATAAGGAGATTGACCAACTAAAGGATGGCTTTCGTCGATAGGAGTATATTGAGCAGTTCCATAGACTTCAGAGGTGGAAACATGAATAAGTCTGACTAAAGAGTCACTATCTCGAACTGAATTAAGAATATTCATAGCGCCATTAATATTAGTCTCCACATAAGCATTTGGAGCATCATAACTATAAGGAATTGCAATTAAACTTGAAAGATGAAAAACATAATCCATCCCTTTAACTTGCTTCTGAATGAAACTTGAATCACGAACATCGCCATATACAATTTCTATATTTTGAATTATGGAGCTTTCAAGCTCTTTTAGCCAGCCTATTTCATTCCATGAATTATAGTAAACCAAGGCCCTTACTTTCGCCCCAGCATTGACAAGTATCTCAACAAGATGACTTCCAATAAAACCATCGGCACCTGTAACAAAAACATTTTTTCCATTTAGTTTTTTAAAATTCATTTTTTTCTTTAAACTCCATTCTGGCCTTTTCAAGATCTTCTGATGTTCCTATATCACTCCAATATTCATGAATTGGAAATATAGAAACAGACTCATTATCATCTTTACACTTTTTAATTAAATCAGTCATGTCCCAATATTCATTGGCAGGGATTTTATTTAGTGTATCAGCAGAAATTGCATAAATTCCAGCATTACAAAAAAAACTTTGAGAAGGCTTCTCTTTGATTTGAATAAACTCATAACCTTTCCTTTCGATAACACCATATGGGATATTAACTCTATATTCAATAGCTGAAATAGTTATAGAGGCACTATGATTCTTATGAAAATTATACAAATTTCTAAAATCAGAACTAGTTAAAACATCACCATTCATTACTAATATTGACCCACTATTAATCTCAGGCAACAAAGATAAAGAGCCTGCAGTTCCAAGTTTCTTTTTTTCCTCAAGATAATTAATTTCAACCCCTAATTCTGTTCCATCTTTAAAGTAATCAATAATTACATCTTTAAGATAATTCACTGAAATAAAAATTTTTTTTATATTTAATGCTTTAAGTTTTCGTATTTGTCTCTCGAGAATTGGAAGCCCGTTTATCATAACCATTGGCTTTGGTTTATCAGAAGTATGAGGCCTTAACCTAATACCTTCTCCGCCTGCCATAATAACTGCTGCGACAAAAGTAGGATCTGATTCGTTATCTTTTTTGACCTGATAAATTGCTTTTTGATCAACAGTTCTAACAAACTTTCTTTCACTGTTAATTAATGGGATTGCTTTGACCCCATAATGAGACATTAATTCAGAAAGTTCATCAGCAGATGAATCAATATCGGCAAATATTGGGTTCTTATTCATCGCATCTAAAACTGATGTTTCGAAGCCACCTCCATTTAGAAAACATCTTCTAATATCACCGTCTGTAATGGTCCCCAAAAGCTTATACGAGTCATTCAAAACAACTGCGATTTTTTCAGGTGAATCATTCACAGATTCAATAGCATCAATAATTAATGAATCTGGTAATAAAAAACTCATTTACCTGTACCAACCATTTTTTATTTCGCCTAATAATGTCATTTTTTTCCTAAGAAGCTCCTTATTAATGCTCAAATTAGCAAGAATTTTGGCAATCTTGGTACCAGCATCCCCAATATAGTAGGGATTATCTGTTTCTGTACAATTTTTTCTGAAATCATCATCAAAAAGACATTTAGTAATCGCTTCATATATAGTATTAGAATCATAATCTGAATCAAGAACATTCTGGCCTCTTAATCTACCACTTTGTCTAGAGCCTATATTAACTGTAGGGCATCCAAAAATAGGCGTCTCTTTAATACCAGAAGATGAATTTCCAACGCATGCTATTCTGTTTTTATTATTCCTTGATAGAGCAAGCAATCCATGATAGATATATCTACCTAATGATTTATGAACTTGAATATTTTCAATCTTCTGATCTTGAAGATGTTTAATATTCTTAATTATTTGCTTTGCTCCAGAATCATTGTTAGGATAAGTGACTATAATTTGTACACCCTCTTTGGCTAGCTTCTTTAAGGCTTTTATAGAATAACTAACCTGAGAAGAAGACTCATTAGACTCAGTCGTGACAGAGTGCTGGGTAAAAATAACAACTGGTTTTATCATGCTTAATCCTAGTTTTTTTACAAGTTCTTTCTCGGTTGCATAGTTATTTTCTTTAATCAAATCTATTGCTGGAAAACCGACTGTGTGGACCCTCCATTTTTCTTCGCCCATTGCCAGGATTCTATTCGTTGCCTGCTCATTAGTTGTAAAGTGAATATGTGATAATTTTGACATTGCATGCCTAACGGAGTCATCCAAGGCACCACCTTCAGTAATATCACCGCCCTCAATATGCGCTGTAGGAATGTTCATTTGGGAAGAGGCAATTACAGCTGCCAACCCTTCAAATCTGTCTGCATAAACAATCATAAGGTCTGGCTTTAAATCACCGAGTATTCTTCCGATAGATAAAATTCCAGAACCAATAGCTTGCACATTTGATTGAATTGAATCAGCATCCATTTCAATTTTTGCTTCGGCATGAATTTCAAAGCCGTCATTATTTATTTCTTCAATAGTTGAACCAAAATTTTCATCTAAGTGAGCACCTGATATTATTAATTTATAGTCTAGAAGTGGATGATCTTTTATAGCTTTGAGAATTGGGTACTGTAATCCATATTCTGCTCTATTTCCTGTGAATACAGCAATTTTTTTTACTTTACTTGACATAATTTATAGTTTATTAAATCTGTTAATCCATCCTTAAGAGAGATTTGAGGTTTCCAGTCTAGCTCCTCAAGGGTATTTGAGATATCTAAAATTATCTTAGAATCAATTGGCTTGTCTTTAGAAAAATTTAAACGTTGATGAGATTTATTTAATTTGATAATTAACTCAGCTAAGTTTTTTATAGAAATTCCTTCTCCAGAACCTATATTGTATTTGCCCGCTTTCTTCTTAACTATAATTTCTTTTACAGCTGACATTAAATCTACAATATGCAAAAAGTCTCTAATTGGAGATCCAGAGATTAAATTAATTGTTTCTTTGTTTGCCAATTGACTAAGGATATCACTCATTACATTTTTTTTTGACATTCCGGGTCCATAAATATTTGCTAATCTTAGAATACAACCATTAGTTCCAGCAACAATATTCTCCGAGCTAATTTTAACTTCTGAATATTTATCATAAGAGAAAACTTTATCTTTTGTTGAATTTGGAACATTACTTGACTCATAAACAACAGAAGAAGAAAAGTAAATAACTTGTCTAAAATTCTTTTTGATTAATGAATTTAAGGTTTTTGCAACATCTGAAGCATAGGTATCATTTGAATGATTGTTCACCCAATTTCTATCATTGCACTCAGCACAATGAATCAAAACATCTCCGGTTGGAGACTCAGAGTAATTATTGACAATTTGAACTTCAGAACTTGGAGTTCTGGACACTCCAATACAATCAAACCCCTCGTTAGATAGGTAGTTATTTAGAGATTTGCCAATAAATCCTGATGCTCCGGTAATTACAATTGTCACATTAGGTACCTACAATCTGTTTTTTTTTGATTTGATAACCTTTTTTAATATTCTCAGCGGCAATTTTGCCATGCAATTTATCAAAATCCTTTATATCAAAATCTCCGCCACCTGGTCTCATAACCCAAATATTTGACTTATTAAGTTCCGAACCGGCTTTGATATCCTTGGTTGCAACAACAGAAGCAAATGCAAATGCGATTGTGGGTTGCTCTTCAATTACAGGCTCTTTGGCATTGCCCCTTGCAGAATATATAATTTTTGATCCAGTAATCAAGTCTCTCAGTGCAGAAGGATCCATAGAGCAAGCTATATCAGGACCCTCTCGATCCATATTATCAGTGAAATGCCTTTCTAATATGGAGGCTCCTAAGCCAACTGCAGCAAGACAAGTATGATTTGAAGTTGTATGGTCAGATAGCCCAATCACTGCATCGGGAAAGTTATTTCTTAAAGTCTCAATTGCACCAAGTCTTACAAGATGAGGGGGTGTTGGATAAATATTTGTACAGTGCAATAATGCATATGGTATTTTGGCGGACTTTAATATATCTACAGCAGGTTTTATAGTTTTGATAGAATTCATACCTGTGCTAACTATGACCGGTTTACGAAGTTTTACAATTTCTTTAATTAAAGGGTAATTATTACATTCGCCCGAACCAATTTTGATAGCTGGAACATTAAACTTTTTTAGTCTTTCAACCGCTAATCTTGAAAAAGGAGTACTTATATAAATTGATCCCTTACCAACTATATGATTCATAAGTACTTTCTCATCTTTTTCAGATAATGCACATTTTTGCATGATTTCATAAATCGATTCATCAGCATTTCCTGGGATGATTTTTTTGGCTTCATTTGACATTTCATCCTCAATAACATGAGTCTGATGTTTAATAATTTCACACCCTTGCTCAATAGCAGAATCTGCAATTTCAATGGCAAGGTCAAGATCTCCGCCATGGTTGATACCTATTTCAGCAATAACTACAGGTTCATGATTTTCGCCAATTAATCTTCCTGCAATGTTTAATTCATTCATATTTTTTTAGTCTGTTGTTTTATTTTAAGAAACTCATTATGCTTAACAATAGATAATGATTGGATAATTTTAAACATTATTAAGTAAAATAATTGTCATGCTTTTGATGATTGATAATTATGATTCCTTCACTTATAACTTAGTTCAATACTTTGGTGAATTGGGTCAAGATGTCCATACCTATCGCAATGATGAAATCTCTATCGAAGAGATTGAAGAGATCTCTCCTGAATTTATTGTCATATCTCCAGGACCGTGTACTCCGAACGAAGCGGGTATTTCGCTGGACGTTATCAAATACTTTACCGGAAAAATTCCCATTTTGGGGGTTTGTCTGGGATTTCAGTCGCTAGTTCAAGCTTTTGGTGGAAAGATTATCGGCGCAAAAGAAATTATGCATGGGAAGGTTTCAGAA
>Ga0255768_10004566_pt1 | contig 13480 bp, 9 predicted proteins | sample 071ome_33_FD_179983 | JGI IMG/M metagenome (GOLD analysis project Ga0255768, IMG submission 179983) | Coastal salt marsh microbial communities from the Groves Creek Marsh, Skidaway Island, Georgia - 071412AT metaG (version 2) | ecosystem: Environmental > Aquatic > Marine > Intertidal zone > Salt...
TCTAGGACGCCCAGAGTCGCCTGACGGATACCAAATATCCATTGACGGCAATATTGTGACCGAAGATGTGGCAAGAGACTTTGCTGACATTTCGCACAAACTGAGGCTAACCCCTTCCCAAGCCTCTGGCGTTCTTGATTATTATCGAAGCGCAGTAGAGCAATCTGGTGCTGCTTCTTATGAACAAGCATCTGAAATGCAAGAGGCCGCCATTAATGAATTGCGCCAAGAATGGGGCAAGGCGTTTGAGGCTCGTGTTGAGGCTGCGGGGCGTGTAGCCCAAGAGTTTGCCAACCCTGACATGTTTAACATTCAGTTGGCGGATGGTTCACGGCTCGGTGACAATGCTGAATTTATTAAGGCATTTGCAAATATTGCCGAATTCAGGCAAACTGTGACGAGCGAAGACACTGTGCCAGAGAATAGTCAGACAATGATGATGACTCCAGCACATGCCAAAGCAGAGATTGAAGCCATTATGAGTGATAAGAGTCACGCATATTGGGACAAGAAAAGCCCAGCACATCACTCCGCAGTGGAGCATATGCAGGGTTTGATGGGGATGCTTCATGGATGAGGTATCTCCAGCAGAAATTAGGATGGAGTGTTTGCGCCTTGCGGTAGAGTATGGCAATGCACGAGACCTAAAGAATCCTCACCTTCTCGCTGATGTATATTACGAGTGGGTGATGCAGGGTAGCGAGGAGACTCGTCCTGAAGACAGTCGGATAGACGGCAGCCTAAAGAAGGCTCAAAAGTCTAGGGGCGTCCGAAAGGGTAGCGCACCGCAAGTTCAAATGTAATCGTGTAAACAAAGGAGACATAACATGTCTACACAAGTAACCACGGCATTTGTACAACAGTATTCTGCTAATGTGCAGATGCTATCACAGCAGATGGGTTCTCGTCTGCGTGATGCGGTACGCATTGAGAATGTTGTTGGCAAAAATGCCTTCATCGACCAAATCGGTTCAGCAACGGCACAGGTTCGCACCACACGCCACGCTGACACCCCACAGATTGACACCCCACATTCACGGCGTCGTCTGACCCTTGCTGACTATGAATATGCTGACCTGATTGATGACCAGGATAAAGTACGCATGCTCATTGACCCAACCTCCGCATATGCTCAGGCTGCTGCGGCTGCAATGGGCCGTGCAATGGACGATGTTATCATCGCCGCCGCACTCGGCACTGCTGCTACTGGCGAAACTGGTTCTGGTTCTGCAACCATTTCCAACTCAATCGCCAACGGCAACACCAACCTCACCCTGGCAAAACTTCGTGAAGCGAAGTACATGCTGGACTCAGGTGATGTTGACCCATCAATCCAGCGTTACATTGCTGTAGGCCCAAGCCAAATTCAGGCTCTGTTGGCAGACACCACTGTAACAAGCAGCGACTTCAACACCATCAAAGCCTTGGTTCAGGGCGAACTCGATACCTTTATGGGCTTCAAGTTCATCATGACCAACCGCTTGTCCACAAGCGATGGCTCTGAGACTGATGACGTCCGTAACTGCTTTGCTTGGGCAGAAGATGGCATCACCCTTGGCCTCGGCAAAGATGTATCGGCTCGTATTGATGAGCGTGCTGATAAGAGTTATGCAACTCAGGTTTACTACTGCATGACTCTGGGTGCTGTTCGCATGGAAGAAGCGAAAGTAGTTCAAATCGACTGTGATGAGTCACCCGACTAAAAACTAGAGAGGGGGCGTTCATCGCCCCCTCTTGCTATGGGGGAAGGGTTGCGGAGTCTTGGAGTTTAACAGCAACTTCAAATACGATTTGAAGATAGGCCAACTGCAAGAGCAATGGCTGGCTGAAATTCTTGACTCATCAACCCTAGAAGTAAAAAGAGATTTTAAGGCTTCACAGACAGGTAACGTGTTTGTGGAGTTTTTCTGTAGAGGCAAGGCGTCAGGCATAGCCACAACAGAAGCAGATTATTGGGCATTTATACTTGACGAAGAAATTGTGGTAATATTACCAACCAGTAAAGTTAAAGCCTTAGTTGAGGAAGCCCAAGAAGAAGGGCGTGTAGTAAAAGGCGGCGACAGTAACTTGAGCGAAGGCGCTTTGATAAAGATTGAAAGGTTGTTGAAATAATGCCATCCGTAGTAGACATCTGTAATGAAGCAATGGATTTGCTCGGTGCAGCAACCATTACATCTTTGGAAGAGAATAGTAAGGAAGCCCGACTCTGCAATCGCCGCTACGAAACTGTACGCGATTCTGTACTTAGAGCGCACCCTTGGAACATTGCGGTAACGCGCAAGCAGTTGGCTAGAGACAGCGAAGCGCCAGCATTTGGTTTTACCAAACAGTTTACGCTGCCTACTGACCCATATTGTTTACGGGTTATGTCTTTGCATACATCTAATGTTGATGAGAATGTAGCGCCATACGACACGCAGACTATGTTCAAGATTGAAGGCCGCAAGGTATTAACTAATGAGGACACCTGCCGCATTGTTTATATCGGGCGTATTACAGACACCGAGCAATACGACTCGCTTCTTTCGTCCACCGTTGCCACAAAACTGGCCGCTGAGACCGCCTACGCTATCACAGGTAGTATGAATGTATCTCAGCAGATGATGGCGCTGTACGAGGCTCGTTTGCGCGAGGCTCGGTCTATGGACGCTATGGAAGGTATGCCAGATAAAATTATTGCAGATGACTTTATTAATGTGAGGTTCTAGTCATGGCTCGAATCTCAAGCATTATTACCAACTTTAAGTCTGGTGAAATATCTCCGCGCTTGGAAGGCCGCATTGACCTGCAAAAGTACAACGAAGCGGCTCAGACCATTCAGAACATGATTGTGTACCCTTCAGGCGGCGCAACCCGCAGACCAGGCACTTATTTCGCTGGGCGCAGCAAGGATGGCGGTAAAGTTCGCCTAATGAACTTTGAATACTCAGACGAGCAAGCCTATGTGCTTGAGTTTGGCGCTAACTACATTCGCTTTTATAAAGACGGCGGCATCCTGACTGATACTACTATTAGTGTCACTGATGTCACATCAGCAAGCCCTGGTGTTGTTACTGCAACGGCTCACGGCTTTTCTAACGGCGACCGTGTGTTTATTAGCGGTGTCGGTGGCATGACTGAGATTAACAACCTTGAGTTTACAGTTGCCAATGTGACGGCTAACACTTTTGAGTTGTCTGGGGTAGATACTTCGGCATATACCGCTTATACATCTGGTGGTTCTGTAGGCAAGATTGTTGAGGTTACTACCACATATAGTGTTACTGACATCTTTGAGATTAACCACGCACAGTCTGCTGACGTGCTTTACTTGGCGCATAAAGACCACGCACCCGCAAAACTGACAAGAACGACCGCTACTAGTTTTACACTTTCTGATATTGATTTTGTCGATGGCCCGTACCTTGATGAAAACATCACAGATACGACACTCTATGCTTCAGGGCAGACAGGAAGCGTAACAATCACTGCTTCGGCTGACTTATTTACATCTGACGATGTTGGACGTTATATCCGCTTCCGTGAGGTGCTAGAGATTGAACATGACGAATGGGCGGCAAGCACCAGTTATAACGATGGCGATAGCGTTCGTTACAATGGGCATGTATATACAAATGTAACAGGTTCTACGCAGACATCAGGGAATACTCCGCCTGTCCACACAGAAGGAACGGAGACCTACGGTGCTATTGATTGGCAATATGAGCATGATGACACAGGCTATGTGGAAATTACTGGCTATACTAGCGCCACTGTTGTAACGGCTATAGTTAAGGAAGATGACGGCGGCGTGGCTGTGCTGCCTGACCACGTTGTTGGTGCTGCTAGTGCGACAAAGAAATGGTCATTGGGTGCTTTTGGCGGAGACCAAGGTTATCCACGCGCTATAGGCTTTTATGAGCAGCGCTTATACTTTGCAGGCACATCTGCCCAGCCTCAGACAATCTTTGGTTCTGTTAGCGCAGACTTTGAAAACCATACCCCAGGGCTTGACGATGATGATGCAGTAAACGTCACTATTGCTTCTGACCGTGTTAATGTTATTCGCCACCTGCTTCCCGCACGTTTCTTGCAAATTTTAACGACAAGTTCAGAATTTACGTTATCGGGCGGCACAGGTGCTACGCCAGTTACTCCGACTAATGTGAACGTGCTGCGTGAAACGACATTCGGCACGTCTGATGTACGGCCACTACGCGCAGGTAACTCGACTATCCTTATCCAGAAAGGCCAAGAAAAAGTTAAAGAGATTACCTTTGACCTCGACACTGACGGCTTGCTTGGTGTTGACCTGACTATCCTTGCCGACCACATTCCTCGCGGTGGCATGACTGATATGGTTTGGCAGCAAGAGCCTGAGTTAATCCTTTGGTTTGTACATTCTGATGGCCGTCTTATCGGCTTAACGTATGACCGTGCAAATGCGGCGATTGGTTGGCATACGCACCCGATTGGCGGTAGCGGTGTTGTGGAGAGCATCACGGCCATCCCATCAGGCGCAGAAGACCAAGTATACCTGTCAATAAAGCGCACTATTGACGGTGCGGTTGTTCGCCACATCGAATACATCAAGCCTATTAGTTTTAATGGCGTCATTGAGGATGCCTTCTTTGTTGATAGCGGTTTAACCTATGATGGGGCGTCTACCAGCACGATTAGCGGCTTGAACCATCTAGAAGGCGAAACTGTTGCTGTTCTTGCTGACGGTGCTGCCCACGCAGATAAAGTTGTGTCTGGCGGCTCTATCACATTAGACCGCTCGGCTGAGAAGGTTCATGTTGGCTTTCCTTACACCTCTCTGATTGAGACACTGCGTTTAGAAGGCGGCTCTGATGATGGTGTGGCGCAAGGCAAGATTAAGCGTATTCACGGCGTTACTGTTCGCTTTATTGAATCTGTAGGCGCAGAGGTTGGCCCTGAAGTTGGCCCTGACTTAGATAATCTTGACCGTATCCACTTCCGCGACTCTAGCATGGCGATGGACGAAGCCGTGCCAATCTTTAACGGCGACAAGGAAATCTCATTCCCGTCAGGATATGATAGTGACTCGCGGATTATTGTGCGGCAGTCTCAGCCATTGCCGATGACGGTTGTGGCTATTATGCGGAGGTCAAACACCTTCGATGCTTGAGGTCATTAAGTTCCATCCTAGTCACTTGTTTGCTATTGAGACGATGTTTTCATTCGATGACGTGTCGCGCAGGGCTATGAGCAACCACACTGTGGCTGGCGGTTACACACTTTGTGAAGGTGAGACCATAATTGGTTGTGGCGGAGTTCACAAAATGTGGCATGGAAATGGCGAGGGTTGGCTTTTGATGTCTACACACGCTTATAAAATGCCTAAAACTGTGGCGAGATATACTTATAGGCTTTTTGATACTATAATGGCCGATAACAATTTGTGGCGGATACAGGCCAGCGTTCACGCAACAGATGAACAGTCTATTAGATTTGCTGAATGGATGGGGTTTGAGAACGAGGGATTAATGAAGAAGTTTGGCCCAGATGGTTCGGACTATTATAGATTTGCGAGGACGGCATAATGAACCCGATGATGATAGCCGCAGGTGCAAGCGCCGCAGGTAGTTTACTAGGCTTCAAAGGCAATCAAGCGGCAGCCAAGGCTGCCCGTCAAACTGCTGAGTACAATGCACAGGTAGAAGAAAACAACGCTATCCTAGCGGCTCGTGCAAAAGTAGATGAAGAGGCAAATCTGCGCCAAAACGCAGAAAGATTACTTGGCACTCAGCGTGTTGCCACCGCTACGTCAGGCGTTCAAATGTCTGGCAGCCCATACTTAGCGTTAGCAGATACATATTTTAATACGGAAATGGATGCGTTGCGGATTCAGTACGCATCAGATGTTGAGCAAACCGCAGCCGAAGCAAATGCCGCATTAGCCCGTGCAGAAGGCAGAGCAACAGCAAACGCTCTTAAAACACAGTCTTATGTGTCACTCCTTGAGGGTGGGCAGAAGGCCGCAACATTATTGATGAGTTAAGATATGCCACGGATACCGCTATACAACCAAGGACAAGGCCCATTAGTAGAACTGGCTAAAGGTTCATTATCAAGACAAGCCAGCGTTGGGGCGTTTACTGCGCCTGGGCAAGCACTGGCTAGTTTTGGAGAGAAGGCTTCTGATATTGCTTTCCAATTTGGGTTGGCGGAGCAAAAACGTGAAGACGCTCGCGTATCAAGGGAAGAGTACGCAAAAGCATTTGATGAATTAAGCACTCATGTTTTAGAAGACAATTCAACTAACGTAGAAGATGCCGCTAATGCCTTCAAACAAAAAAGCGATTCAATTTTAAGCAAGATTGATAGCGCTGGTTACTCTAAAAGGCGTTCAGAGATTATTAAATCTGACTTAAGCAAGTTGTTATTGCAAAAGGGGTTTGATGCTAAGCAACAAGCGCACAAGCGTGGCTTGATGCAATCTGGGATGGCATTTGATGGCCAAGTGTTAAAAGCGTATGAAACATTGCGTAGCAACATGCCAGGCACTCCACAATGGGAATTTACAACAGACTTGCTTCGGGCATCTGCTGCTGATGCTGCGGCTAATGGCATACCAACAACAAATACATTAAATGCTATTGAAGGTGAAATTCTATCAATAGAGCGAAATAATACACGGCTTGCTTATTCAAATAAAATTTCATCCGCCACCTCTAAAGACCAACTTGATGACATTGAGAAAACACTATCTGACGCGAACCTAACCGCACCTACAATTGACGTTCTTAAAAGTCAGATACAAGGAAGGGAAGTAGAATTATCCAACGAAAAGTTGGCCAAGATTATTAACACAGTCGACATTAGCAATGTTGGGGATACGCAATTTGACACAGTTGAAGAGATTGAGTCTCAGGTAATCGCAATTAGAACGGGTCAAGTTGAGGACGAAGAAGTTAAAAAACTTTTAACCACCCTTACTGACGAGGAGCGCATTGCTCTTGAGAAGGGGTTAGATGCGCGGCTGCAACAAGCAAGGTCAAATTACTCCTTTAAGGAATCTGTAAGGGATAAAGCGCGAGACAAAAGAAATGATGACCTGTATGTGCAGGGGAAAAACCTTATTATGGGTAATGATGCTAATGCAATTTCCGCCCTTCGTGAGTTGGAGTTTGAAGGCGCTAGGGGAGAGGCGTTGCGTGAGCAACTTATTGATTTTGCTGGGCGAAGAGCGCGGGGCGAAATAATAACTGATAGTAAGCCTGGTATTTACAGGGAAACTCAGCAAATGATTTGGAATAATACAATCCAGTCGGTAGAGCAAAAGTTTGTTTTAAGCACTGACTCTGCCGAGGTAAAAGCCAGTGGCGGGAAAAGCATTATTGAGCGCCAGGGCAATGAATTGTCTGACGGAGATGCCGCTGGTTTCCACGAGTATTTATCAAGGAGGTCACGGCAAGATGAAACTGATGAGAACCAGGCTTTTATACGAAACATGCAGTCTTTTAATAAGTTTGTTGATGCGTATAAGGATAAGATTGTTGGAAACCCTGCGTTTGCTAAGTTAAACATAAATAGCGATTCTCGGTTTTATGATTTTACAAAACAAATGGAAGAGCGTTTTCTGTCTGCCATTGAATCTGGCAAGAACCCAAACGACTTGCTAAATCCACGTCACCCAGATTTTATTATATCTCCGAATGAAAATTGGACGCCATCAGATGCCCAACTATTGCAAGAAATAACCGAAACCTTACGGACAAATAACCAAATCCCAACCGCTCAAGAAGTAGGCCCACCGCCAAGGCCAGAAGGCATGTCTTTTGCTGATTACCAAAACACTCCAGAATATCAAGAGTGGAAAACAGGCCCTAACTACACACTATGGCTAAATCTTCAGAACGCTGGAGGCCAATAAAAATGAGTCTGTATGATGATATGCTGGTTATGAAATCAGCAGGTTTTTCCGATGAGGACATTGAAAAACATCGGCGAGAGCAGGTTGCTATAATGTCTTCGGCTGGCTTTACATCTGAGCAAATTGCAGAAGAATTTAACATGCCTTCAGTGAAGAGGGCCGCATCGCCAGCAACTACCGCTGAACTCCCATCAAATGACTTGTTGCAAGACCCGTCTGAATTTATGGAGTCTGAGTTTGGTGTTCCTGTTACGGTCAATAGAGATATGGAGTCGTATTGGCGAGACGTATTGAAAGAAACAAAAGAATGGGCTGTTGGCGATAAGGCTGAATGGGATGAGTACTTTGAGCGGGGTTTGGGTAAGTCTACAGTAAATCTTGCTCTTCAATATCATTCTAAAGGCGAACTTGGCGTAGATGCGGCCGCCGCGCTTTCTTCAGAGCCATCAGATACAGGCCACATAGAAAGATGGCTGGAAAGTATGACAACTATTGGCTCTGACATGCCAGTATTTATTCCTTCATATTTGGCGGGTTCAACGGCAACAGGTGGCAATCCTTTTGCTGGGGCGTTTTCTGCTGGTTTTGTTAATGAGAGCATCAAGTCAATGTATATTGATGCGCTTTCAAAAGGTGAAACAAGCAGTTGGAAAGATTGGTGGGAATCATTTGTCGAGCATGGTTTTAAGGAAGGTATGAAATCGGGCTTGACTCTTGGGGTGGGCATGGCTGCCCCAGGCTGGCTTGGTACTACAAGTTTAGTTGGGAAATACGCAACACAATACACGGCTTTTGTTGGCACAGGCGCTTTGCTTGAGCAAAAGATGCCAACGAAAAATGAACTTATTAATACAGCCCTAATACTTGGAACTTTTGGGGGTTTTGAAGCAAGCCCAAGAGTAACAAGGATGTTTAACGATAGACTGAAAAAGGCAGAAAAAAGTCCTGTTGAAGTTTTGCAAGAGATTGAACTAAACCCACGCATGAGAGAGGATTTGGCAAGCCAGAATATTGAACGGTTCAGAGACCCGATTGAACCGACAGAGGCAATACAGCCATTTAAGGAGGGTTCAAATCCAAAGCGTGAGAAGCCTGATGCTTTGTATGAGGTGTTGCCTGAAGATATTGTAAATATCAGGAATAAAGAAATAAATACAGATAGATACAATAGAGCCAGAGAAAGCGGCTTAGAGCCAATTGATGCTATTGAGTTTGCTAAGCCAGAACCTAAAGCAGCAGAGATTCAAACGTCTGAGCCAGTAGGCAAGGTCTTAGATAGAGTTTCCTTCGAGGTGACAAAGCCAAAAGAAGCGCTTTCTGATGTGCGCTCTAAATTTACTACTCAATGGTTAGATAGGTTGCACCCAGTATTTAAGGCCGTAAAAAACTTTGAAGAGAAAGGCGGTTCATTCGACACAGTAATGACGCCTTATACGCAAATGCGCTTGCAACCTGGCATGATTGGCCGTGGGATGCACTTTCTCCAACATGGCACTTTAGATTTCAAGACTTTAAGTGTTAATGGGAAAAGCCTTATGAACATTCTTGAGCCTATTAAAAATTCTGAAAAGGCATACAAAGAGTTTACGTCTTTTGCTGTCGCTAAAAGGGCATTAGAAAAAAGCAACCAAGGGAAAGAAACTGGCGTTCCGTTAGCCGAGGCTAGGGCCACTGTCGTTGAGTTAAATGCAAAGTATGGTAAGACCTTTAAGGAGTTAGTTGACTACCAAACTCGTGTAGTAGATTTCATGGTTGATTCTGGCGTGCTGTCAAAAGAATTACGAAACGCTATGATAGAGGCAAATAAAGACTATGTTCCTCTTTATCGTGTTATGGATGAAACCGCAAACATGCCGTCAGGCAATTTTAGCAAGGCTGTAAGAAACCCTATGAAAGCGTTTAAGGGCAGCAAGCGTAAGATTGAAGACCCGCTCACCAGCATCCACCTAAACACTCTTACATACGTTGCAATTGCAGAGCGCAATCTTGCTTACAACAAATTCATTGAGATGGTGGAAAAACTGCCAGAAGCCTTCCCAGAAATAACAAGAGTTTCTAAAGCCCGTGGCACAAAGATTACTCCAGAAGAATTGCAAGCAGCATTTGACGGCCCGATAAAGCCTGAATACGCAGATGGTATGACAATCTTTAGAAGGAACGGACAGGTTGTTAGCGATAGAGAGATTGCTATTTTCCGTAATGGCAAAAGAGAAATATGGGATGTAGGAACTGAGATAGCGACTGCGCTGCGAGATATGAACCGCGCTGAAGCAGGCCTTTTGATGAAATTTATTGGAACACCCTCAAGGTTGCTTCGCGCTGGCTCTACCCTTGCGCCAGATTTCATGGTTAGAAACTTGGCCCGTGACGCTTTGTCTGCTGGGATTATGAGCGATAAGGGCTTCATACCATTTTATCACAATGCCATGGGTTTCTGGCACATGGTAGGCAAAACAGATTTGTATAAAGATTGGACAAAATCTGGTGCTATGCAATCTATGCTTGTTAGTTTTGATAGGAACTACTTCAAGCAAGATATGAAGCGCTATTTAACTGCTGGGAATGTTAGGAACGTAGTTACAAGCCCTATTGAGTCCTTGCGTATTCTTTCAGAGTTTTTTGAAAGTTCTGGGCGTGTAGGCCAATACGCTTTAACTATAAACAAACTTAAAAAACAGAAGAAACTTACTGACCGCGATATTATTGACCGCGCTGGCTTTGAAAGCAGAGACATTACAATTGACTTTGCAAAGATGGGTACGCAAATGCAAGCCCTTAATAGAATCAGTGCTTTCTTTAATGCAAGGGTTCAGGGGTATGCTAAGATATACGATGCTTTCCAGCAGCGACCACTTCAAACATCGGCAAAAATATTTTCTTATATTACCTTGCCGAGCATATTGCTATGGTACAAAAATCATGATGACCCTCGCTATCAACAACTTCCAAGATGGCAAAAAGATTTATTTTGGATTGTTATTACTGGCGAAGGAACTGTAGACAATCCACAAGATTATACAGTTTGGCGCATACCAAAGCCATTTGAACTTGGCTTGCTGTTTGGCACTGGCGCAGAACGCATGATGGATTTTGTTGAAACAAAAGACCCTGGCCATCTTAATAAATTCTTGTACGAGTTCGCAAAAGACTCAGCGCTTTCAATGGGGCCAATACCTGATTTTGCTAAGCCATTTATTGAATTTTGGGCTAACAGAAACTTTTTTACCGACAGACCAATTGTATCTCGCGGAATGGAAAACATGTTGCCAGAGTTCCAATACGACCAATACACAAGCGCTACAGCAAAAACAATTGGCAAGGTTGTAAATGAAATTACTTCTGGATATGGGCCTTCAAGCCCACAAAAAATAGACCATCTAATTAGTTCTTGGACAGGCACATTAGGGCGATACGCAATTCAAGCGGCAGACAAAGCCCTAGTTGAATCTGGGCTAGTTGTTGAGCCGACAAAGCCAGAAAAAACATTGGAAGACTTGCCAATTATTCAGGCATTTTTAGTTAGGAAGCCCACGGCAAGTTCACAATACATTGAGGATTTCTATCGGGAATACGAAAAAATATCGGGAACTATGGCGACTATAGAAAAGTTGCAAAAGGAAGGCCGTATGGGTGAGGCTCGGCGAGTATTAAGTGACGCCGAGTTAAACTTGATACCAATGCTTGGATACAGGGATTCGCTATCAAACATTAATAAAATGATAAGGCTTGTTCACGCTGGGCCGCTTGAGCCAAAAGAGAAGAGGCAAATGATTGACCAACTTTATCAATCAATGATTGATATTGCTAAATCTGGGTTGGACTTGGCGTCAACCCTTAAAGTCAACGAGTAACTTTTAAGAAACGCCAAAATCATGTATAAATGCTGTAGGAGACAAACATGACAGTTAGCAGCACCAACACAAAAAACAGTTACAGCGGTGACGGTAGCGTTACCGTCTTTGCTTATACGTTCAAAATCTTCGATGATGATGACATTAGTGTTATCTTGCGTACAGATGCAACTGGTACTGAGACTGTCCAGACGAAGAACACGCATTACTCCGTTTCTGGCGTAGGCGATGCTGGTGGCGGTAACATCACGTTTGTTACTGCCCCTGCTGTTGGCGAAACTGTTGTGCTTATCCGCCAGACGGTACAGACCCAGACTACAGACTATACTCCAAACGACCCTTTCCCAGCCGAAAGCCACGAAAACGCGCTGGATAAACTGACCCTGATTATTCAAGACGTTCAGGAAGAGGTTGACCGTTCGATTAAACTGTCGCGCACAAACACAATGACTTCCACAGAATTTACGGTGGGTTCGTCAGACCGTGCGGATAAGGTGCTGGCTTTTGATAGCAGCGGCGAATTGTCTGTTGCCCAGGAATTGGGTGTATATCGCGGTGATTGGTCAGCAAGCACGGCTTTTGCTGTACGCGACCTGATTAAAGACACAACTAATGACAATATTTATATCTGTCAGACAGCCCATACATCATCTGGCTCACTGCCAATCAGCACCAATGCGGATGCAAGCAAGTGGGAATTGATTGTAGATGCAGCCACGGCTACTTCATCAGCGACAGCAGCAGCGGCTAGTGCTACTGCGGCGGCTGCTAGTGAGACCGCAGCGGCGGCAAGCGAGACAGCAGCGGCGGCCAGTGAAACAGCAGCAGCAGCCAGCGAATCTGCGGCGGCTACATCTGAGACTAACGCCGCTTCAAGCGCATCCACGGCCTCCACAGCGGCAACAAACGCTGCTACAAGCGAGACTAATGCGGCAACGTCCGAGACAAATGCTGCAACATCGGCTACAGCGGCAGCAAGTTCCGCTACATCTGCGGCATCAAGCGCATCAACTGCCACAACTAAGGCGTCCGAAGCATCGACTTCTGCGACCAATGCTGCGACAAGCGCTTCAAGTGCATCTTCTTCAGCCACGGCTGCGGCTACCTCCGCGACTAATGCGTCAAATAGCGCAACAAGCGCCGCATCAAGTGCTTCTGCGGCTGCGACATCAGCAACGGCAGCGGAAGCAGCAAGAGACGCTATTGAGGAGTTTTACCTCGGCGCACAATCGTCTAATCCAACAGTAGACGGCAACGGCGACCCTGTAACTGCTGGTGATTGGTACTTTAACACAACAGACAATACCACCAGAATTTATGATGGTTCTGCCTGGAACACAGTTTCACCTGACCTTGTAGGCGACACCACCCCGCAACTCGGCGGCAACCTTGACACCAACGGCAACGACATCACCTTCGGCGACAACGACAAGGCCATCTTCGGTGCTGGGTCTGACTTGCAGATTTATCATGATGGTACTCACAGCAAAATCCAAGATACAGGAACTGGTGACTTATTGTTGATGAGTGACGGAGCAAATGTCCGTATTCTTAAAAATAGCGCAGAAACTCTTGCCGCATTTAATACGGATGGTTCTGTTAATCTTTACTACGACAACAGCAAGAAGTTTGAAACCACCTCTGGCGGCATTGACGTAACTGGCACTGTGACGGCTGATGCGGCTACCATTGATAACGGTGTTTTAACTGTTAATGACACTGGCACTAGAAAAGTAGAAATATCAGGTAA
>Ga0255768_10004569_pt1 | contig 13479 bp, 17 predicted proteins | sample 071ome_33_FD_179983 | JGI IMG/M metagenome (GOLD analysis project Ga0255768, IMG submission 179983) | Coastal salt marsh microbial communities from the Groves Creek Marsh, Skidaway Island, Georgia - 071412AT metaG (version 2) | ecosystem: Environmental > Aquatic > Marine > Intertidal zone >...
CAGCACCCGCAGCCCTTAGAGCTGAGTTTACTGCACCTGCTGCACGTTCCATACCTTTGAGACTGGTAGCACTGGTACGTGCAACACGTTGCATTCTTTCTAAACGATCGTTTACTCTTTCAATGCCACGCAGTGCTTGTCTTACGTCTGCGCCTATACTAATTGTTGCGTCCACTGCTATCTCCTCGTCTTAGCCCTTTGCATTGCCTTCTTGGTTTCTTCTTGTTCTATTTTGTAGAACGCTCCCCATCCAGCAAATTCAGCAGCTGTCATAGTCATAACGTCTGCTACTTTGAGACCCAAATCCTTTGCAAGTTTATACATGAAAAGTAGATCTGGATCTCCTCTTAGTTTTTTTCAGCTTCCTCCATGTCCACTTCAAGTGTTGAATTCATATTTCCAACTGCCTTGATAAGTGTGCTAGGATCTGCTTCATTTAACAACACTGTTCTGTCCGCTGGTTTGAACATCTTAGTGCCATCTTCGTTGCGAGCCTTGATGATTAGTGTTTCAACAAGTGCTTCAACTGTTTTATTCTTTTGTGCAAGTTCAATTAACCTGCCTTCTTCTTGTAGGGTATTACTATTTTTGTAATAGATTTTTAAATCCCATTCTTCAACATAGATACTTGACATTTCACCTGAGATCTTGTTGCGGAAATGGCCCGTGATTTTATCCATTGGATTGGCTTGTTTGCTCATTTTATTTTTCCTTTTAATTCACGTAGTGCAGGCCCAATTATACCCCTTGGTGCCTGTTTACTTGCCCCCGCTTCTAAGCGTTCTATCCATGGCACTCTATTTGCCACTTCAAAGTCTTGCTTAGTAACCTTTTTCTTCCATTGTGTTCTAGTATAACCAGTTCTTACAGGGGTTTTGGACTTGGCAACTTTCATTGTTTCATCCGCTACCTGACGCATAGTCATTGTCAAAGTCTTTGCCAACTTTGCATTGATTACGTCTGCTCCTGTAAGAACTATTTTAGCCATACTTGTCCTTAGCTAGCAGTATATGTTAGCTGTCCATCACCCTGGAATGATACTGATGCTTCAATCAATCCGTCCATAGACGCAGTGATACTATAACCAGTAATGATGATGTTACCATTCCAGTTAGCGCCAGTTCCTTCTGGGTAAACAATTAGTGCTACACTGCTTGCACCTACTGCACCATTGACTAGTCCATCTAAGTCAACAGTTGTAAAGTGATCTGCATCCCAGTATACATCTGCTGTACCTGAGAAAGTTGACAAACCTTTTACATAAGTTCTGCCACTGTTTGCACCACCCATTGTTGTTGTTTCAATTGTGTCTGCAGTGATTTCTATTGAATAATTGCGGACCTCTGCTACTGCACTACCATCAACAGAGATGACACCCGCATTACCTACTAAAGCTGAATTACTCATTCTCGTTCTCCTCTAAGTTTGCTTTATCATCGTCACCTTGTTCTGAAGAATCTTCAACGGCAGGTGTTTCGTCCGCATTCTTTTTGACTGGACGCAACACTGCGGATACTTCACCCTCACCTAGTGTCCAACCATTTTTTTGTTGTCCCTTGACATCCCAGTCTGGAACTTGTTTTGTTTTTGTGCCTTTGTACATTGTTACCATATTATTACTCCTCACACTCTTATGGGTTCAAACGCCTGTAGGTGTAACCCACCTCAAGCGTGACTAGTATTTCTGCTAGTGGTGCTAGTCTTTCCACCACAGCTATTGAAGTGATTTGACTGTCTCTAACACCTCTTGCGTAGTTCTCTCTGTAACGTTCGCTTTCTAGTGTAGTTTCAATACCTGTGATTAATTCATTACGTGCTTTGTCTAATTCCTTGCCTCTCACAAATCCTCTAATGTTGAATGTGAGTGTGCCACTCTTAATACCATTTGAACCCATAGTGAGTAGTTCACGTGATTCCGTGTCAAATTGTACAAGTAGTGCTGGAAATTGTGTAATTGCTAGTTTGTCAACTTCAAATGGCTCCCTTGTAACCAGGACTGGTTTAGGATCTTCCATTTGTTTAAGACTGTCTATGATGTGTGCAACTATATCTTCTCTGAGACTCATCTACGTAACCTCAAACTTACAACTGGTGTTTTTTCGTTTCTTTCAACGGTGCCATCATCATCTAAATCATACAGCACACCTTCTCTTAGGATAAGATCCATTTCATGCTCAAATCTACCTGAGTAATATTTCATCATAACTGTAAACTTATCTTCTTCTGGCGTAAACTGTGTTAGCTTAGGACAGATGTGATAAGCAAGTGCATGATAAATTGTTGCTTGGGTAAACTGCGAATCTGTGAGCAGTGTTGAATCAAATTCTGAAGTGATGTTTTGTGATTTAGCGTAAGGCAAATACCAGCGAACTTTGAGTACACGATTGATTTCTGATGCTGAACGTGCTAGTTCAGCATCCCAGTCTAATACGCCATAATCTGTTATGGTAGGTTCAACGACAAGTAAGTCATCTATTGTTGCATAAGCCATAGTCAAGTCCTTCTTGAATTTTTATAAGTTCGCTAGTCCTTCTAGCACACTTATTTAGCAAATATAAAAAAGAGCCCTTAGAATCTTGTGAAAACTAAGGGCTCAATCAGGATTTGTAGTAATGTCAGTAACTACAATTTTATTTATTGGTTATTAGTCTGAGTCAGAACCAACAATCTTCACGCCATGTGAGTTCTGTAGGATAGCTTGTCCACATACAGCACTCATCATGATGTCTTCTGCACGAGCAGCAGCTTGACGCTGAGTCTCCATGCGGATTCCACCACGCATTGCGTGTCCAATAGCTGTTGGAGCAAATACTGCGCCTACTGCGTTTAGTTCTGCATCAGCGTCTGTGTTTAAATCACGCTTAACTAAGCTAGATTCAAAGATTTGACATCCTGCAACTGAACCAATGTAGTAACCACGTAAGATGTCGCTACCAATTTCAGAAGCAGTTAGGTTTGCACCACCTGCTGTAGCAAGTTCTTTCTTCAACTGAAGAGCTTGTCTTGGTGAAACAACAGCTGCCAATGGTCCAACAACTTTGTTGTTTCTTAGAGTTGCAACAGCTTCAAAGATGTTGTCAACAGTGATTGCTGAGTCTTCTGTACCTACTGAGTTAGAGAAGCTGTTGAATAGAGCAAACACATCTGTGTCCATCTTTTCAGCAATAGCTCTACCAGCTTGTGCACCTAAGTCAGCGATAACATCACGCTGAGCTGAGTCACGTAGCATGTCAGTAACTTGGAAGTATGTACCAATTTCAGCAAGTGTAACATCTACTGAAGTAGTGTTAGTGTCTGCTGCACTTGGAGCAGTACCTTCAGTTAAGCCAGCGGCTGTAACTGCTGAGTATACTGGTACCTGTAGTACTTTACCTGCATTTGATGGTACATCAAATGGAGTAACGATTTGACGAGCAACTGCTTGCTCATACATGGCGAACTGAGCTTCTGCAAGCAGTTTGGTAAACAGTTCGCTATTGATTGTGGTATTGTTAGCCATAATAATAGTCTCCTTAAAGTGTTAGGCTTAGCCTCGCTGTTTTCTCATTTCAGCATAGGCTTTTCTATGTTCTGGATTTGACATATCCAGTTTGCTTACATCCAATGCCTCTTTGCTATTACTTATGGAACTTTTTGTGTTAGTAGTGCTTGGTGTTGGCTGTACAAAGTGCGGGTTTGATTCTAAGAATTCCTTGACTAAATCGTCTACTCCTAGTGCTTCACCTGCATCATTGTAACGAACACTGCCGTCACTGCTTACAACTTCAACGTTGCCCTCTTCACCTAAACGCACATTGTTTTTCAACAATGATTTAACTTGTTCTGGTGCAACAGAGCGATACTTTGCTGCTGCATTTAACAAAGGTGTATCCACCTTGTATTCCTTAATAATTGCATCACGCCTTTGGATTTCAGCGTCTTTTTTAGCAGCCATTTCCTGTAGTGTCTTTTCAAATTCACCACGCTTTAGTTGTTCTTCTTGGCGTTGCGCTTCTGCCTTGAGTTTCAACTCACGTAGTTCCTCTGGATCACCTAAGTCCTGGTAAGGCTTTAACACTTTGTTTGTTACTGCGTGGCGCATTTTTGCCATTGCTGCATCAAACTCTTCTTGTGTATAAGTCTTAGTTTCTGCTTGTGCCTGACTTTCAACTGTTTGTGCCTGGGCGTCAGTGTTTACCTCTGTGGCTGCCATGATTTCTTCGTCCATGTAACGATACCTCCTAATGAGTAAAAATTGTACAGTTATTTATAAGAAAAATAATCTAGTAGTATTATTTAGATTTCTTCTTACCATAACCCTTTTTCTTTTTGCCTTTTTTCTTGTACATTACTTGCTCCTCTTGGTTATTGACAAACGTGTACGCTTGCCTCTGCGTTTGGCACTTGACTGTGCTATGCGCATTCCTTTGTTAAAACTAGAGCTGGAGCGAGTCAGGCTTCTGCCCCCTCGCCTAAAATAACTTGCTCCAGCCTTGTGTCCACTGCAATCCCCTTTGCACTGGCTTCCCCTGTATGTTGCCATCACGCTCTACCTTTTTTCATATACCCACTCGCACGGGCGGCTTTTGCCACTGCTTGCGCTTTCTTCTTGGTTTTAAATGGGCCTTTTCTTCCCCAGTACCATTTTGTTCCATTTGTTTTTACCTTACGAATTGGCATATCATAACTCCAATAAACACTGCGTAGTATGCATGGAATATCCACTGCATTAATCTTTTACCAATACAATTTCAAAGCCTGCTGCAACAGGACCAGTTGCACCTGCTTTGGCTCTAATTTCTATGTCTGTCTTTTCTGGTATTGCAAGTGGTATACTCCATGTACGTTGGAATGGAGTACCTGGTGTTAATACCAATCCTTTGGTTCTCAGTACACCACCAAATTCTCTCATCATAAGTTTTGCTGTGATGTCTTTGTCTTTTTGTGAACTTAGATTGCCAGTTAACAAATAACCAACATAACCTGCAGGTATAGTATATACAGCCATCATTGTTTGTTGAAAGTCTGGCTGTATTTGTGCATACACTGTGCCACCGTTGTCTATGTCCAGCACACCTGTTGCATCTTGACCATTTGACACAAATGCTCTGTATACTCTAATGAATGTTTGTGTGGTTGTGGCTACACCTAAGCCACCTAGTGTGACTGTTTGTTCTACTTCAGCATAGTCACCATCTAGTCCAATAATAGTTACTTCTACACCATTGTCACTTGCACCACTTGCTGATGTAACAGTCATTGCCACTGCTGATGTAGGATAAGCATAGATTGCACCACCATCCCAGACAGTTTCATAACTTGTGCCTACTGAACTGTTTAATCCAAATTTGTCAACGGGTGTAGCATTGTCTATTTCACCTAGTGCTATTTCCCAATTGGTATTATTAGTTGCTTGTAATTGTTTGATTTGTTTACCCATGTGTCCATCCTTGTGCTGCTAGTTCTAAATGCTGTTCCATAGTATTAGCCATACGTGTTTCACCATTGGGTCCATACATCATGTGTGGTTCAAATGGTTCTTCACTGTATTCTTCTGCTTCTTCTTCAAGTGTTTCAACTACATCATCATCAAGACCCATCCATTCAGCAACTTGCTTGTCAATTTCTTTTATTAGTTTTGGACTGCTAACAGTTTCTTTGGCAATGCGCAACTGTGTGATTTCATTTGCTGTATCACGTATGTTGAAGCTGCCTGGATATTCAATTTCACCATCCCATGCATAACCTTGATACATGGCGTACAATCTCCAGATGTTTTCTTCTGCTAGTTCTAGGTTGTCTGCTTTTTCTGAAAGTTTTGCATTTAGTAGTGCAAACTCTGTTTCCATTGCAACGCCACTCATCGTTCTTGATTCTGTGGCACGGACCGCCCCCGTGTTTGCCATTTTGTCAATGGCGTCAACGCTTGCTGCAATTGAATTATAGATTGAATTAATGTCAGTGCTAACATCCAGTAAATATGGTTTTAAGCCTGGATCCATATCTTCTGGCATGCTTACAACAGCACCTGCTCCACCAACAGCTTCTACGCTTGGTGTTTTAACAAGTGCAGGGTGTCCATTCAATCTAATTGATTGTTCTACTTCAGAGTATTCATTGTAAATCTTCTTTTGGTGATCCGCAATGTCAGAAATATCTGAAATGCCTAATCCACGCACAACTGCACGTTGGTTGTAGGCAATAACCACAGGTACCATACCCAATTGGTTTTCTTCTGTGTATGATTCAATTACTTCACGCTTGCCTGTGTTTACTTTAGTTGTGGTAATTGTTTCATTGTTCCACTCTTTGATAACAGTTTCATCACCATTTACATCTTCAATGTATTTGATGTAGTCAAGTGTGTACTTGCCTGAACGGCTTCTGTTCCAACTCCAATCTGTTACTACTAGGGGACTAAGGATTGATAGGTAAGGACGTACACCTTGGGCAATTTCTTCAGCTCTATTTTGGGCACTTATGTTTGGTTTTGTTACCATTACAAAGCTGTGTCCAAATATGCTTGCGTAAATGCTTACTTCTTTCATAAATGCATCAAGACTTCTGCCATCATAGTCAGCATCTCTTAGGAAATCACGCAATGCTGGGTCATTTTCTATGCTTCCTAAGTCTCTGTATGGCTTGTTTCTAAACAAAAAGCTGATGTACACTGAAATAACACTCTTGCAGTGGTTATCAAGTGGTGTTGCGTCAAGCCTTGCTTGGTATTCATCACCTGTTTCTAGTTGGTACTGTGTCAAATGGGCTGCACGGCGATAATCTTCGCCTCCCACATAACTCTCTAATAGGTATTCCCAGCGTTCCTGGTACCTCTCATATGTTTCATTTGCGCTAATGGCATATACGTAAGCATCTTCTAATAGTCTTTGCATTTTTTATTACCCCAGTTTGTGTCCCCATCTCAGAGGCTGTTCTATGTCTCCATAATCTCGTTTAATTGGGAACAATCCGTCTACACAGTAACCTAGTGCATCCATCATGTGATCCAAGCCTGACTGCTTGTCTGGCTGACTTGTCCCTTCTCTATACGTTTGTTTTTCTAAACCTTCTATGGTGTGTTTACACTTTGGATCCACATAAAGATTTATATCACCTGCATCATTGACTAGTCTTGAGTTGACTGCATTGATTCTGTCACGTATTGGTGTGTGTGCCTTGTTGGCTTTTACTATCCAACCTGCGTTTTGCAGTATGCGTATGTCTGTTACGCCACCAGCTGATGTTTTACGCTGTCTACCTGCTGGATCTGGAAATGCCATGATCCTTGCTCTTGGATAGCGTGTGGTTACTTCATCAACTAATTCATTGGTGTTTGATCCAAATATTCTTACTTCATCAAATGCATGTAGTACATCACCTTCACGACTAAACAACACAGCACTCATTGGATCAATGTTAAAGTCACAACCTAGATAGATTGTGTGTGGTGTTTTGCTGGTGTATTCCTGCACATGACGCTTTCTGTCAAATGCATAGTATACTCTACCTGCATATTCTTCAAATGTAGCAAGGAACTCTTGGCGGAAACTGCGTTCATCTAAGTCTGCTCTTGCTGCTTCAATTTCTTCTAGTGGTACATTGCCACCATCAATTGTTGTGTATTGGAAACTGCGCCACTGTTTGCTTTTTTCTTCCATTAGGTACATGTCGTGTGCCCAGTTTGAAAAGCCTTTGGGTGTGCCAATAAACAATGCGCCACCTTGACGATCTGCAAGCGTTGGACGTAGTACTTCTGCCCATGCTTCCTTTTGCATTTCAGCAAATTCATCCAACACAAGATAGTCAAGTCCAACACCACGCAAGCTGTCTGCGTTGTCTGCACCTTTGAGTGCAATGGTTGAACCATTCTTTAGCACGATTGTAAGTTCACTTTCATTAATTTTAGCTACCCAACGTAGTTTAAGCAGTTTGGCTTTGAGCTTTTGCCATGCAATCAACTTGGCTTGACGGTATGTGGGTGCTACGTACCATACAGTCTTGTCTGGGTGTCTTGCATGTTTGCACAGCTCTCTAATGGCAAGGTGTGTTTTACCAAAGCGGCGTCCTGCCACTACCACCTTAAAGCGGTTGGTTGCATCAACTATTTCTTGTTGTGCCCAACGTAATGCCATTATGCGTACCTTTCTTCACACTTGATTCTAAAGCGTCTTGCTTCAGTTATACCATCATTTGTGGTGATGTTGCAGGTAACAGTGTAGATGTTTTTGTCACTGCCACCACTTAGTTCTACATAGGTAAGCAAGCCATCGCCTGTTATACCTGAACTTTCAATTGCCAGTGGATTTGTGTCTCCACTTATTGTTTCTACAGTGTATGTTACACTTGATAATTGATCGCTTGCAGGCATCCAATCAGTGGTCCAATCCATTTGGTACACCAATTGTGCTGCAGGATCCTTTGAAATATAGGATCCTTTGTGATCCTGTTTGTATCCAGTTATTGTTGTCATATTACGAGCACCCTTGTTTCTTGTTCAATAGTTAAATCTCTATCTTCCTCTAGTATCTTGAGCTGTCTAGACTCCTGTGGTATTAACAGTGTTCTAAACGGATCAATTGCTATTACATCACCAGCTGTTACAGTTACTACAAAGGCTGATAAATCTACTTCTGCACTTACAACCCTATATGCGTTTGCGTAGAATGGATCAAACTGTGCATCTAGTTCCGCACTGCTGAATCTTATTCTATTGCCAACAACTGTTAAACTTGCAGCTGTATTTAAGCCAGATCCTGCTGGCTGTATTCTTGTTACGGAACTAGCAAGTGTAAACTCAGCATCTGTTACTAGTTCAAACCCTTTGGTTTGTGACACAGTTACTTCATCTATGCTTGCTGCTGCACTCATAGTTGCTGCACCTGGGCGTATTCTATCAACATCTACACTTAGTGTGGCACTTGCACTTGCACTTAGATCAAAACTTACAGTATTGAATGCTGTGACTTCAAGTGTAGCTGCGGTGTCTAGTACGCTTGATACTACAGCAGTTAGATTTGGTGTTGCACTAACGGTTGCACTAGTTTCAAGTTGTGTTTCTGTAGTGCGTCTTGCATTTGCAACAGCTGAGAAGCTCATTACACCATCAATGTCTACAGTGGTTGATGTAGTTTTAACTGCACTCACAGAAAGCGTTGCAGAGGTGCTTATTGTAGTTGCACCTGGATCTCTTATTCTCTCAGGACTACTGTTAAATACAGCTGAAGCATCTAACACAAATTCATTGTCACGTGTGCGTTCTGCACTTGCACTTAGTGTAGCAACAGCACTGATGCTTGCTGCTCCTGGACGTAGTAATCCTCCAGTGGCAGCGACTGTGGCTACTGCTGACTGTGTGCTTTCAGCAAATCTTATTCTGTCGCCAGTGGCACTTAGGCTTGCTACCGCTGATTGTGTGCTGCCTGACAAACGTATTCTAGCTTCAGTTGAATCTTGATATAGTGTAGCAACAGCATTTATATCATCAGCAAATCCTGCAATCAATCTTGCAAGTATGCGCCATGTGTATGTGGTATCACTTGCAGTTACATTGAATGTTGAGTTTGTTAAAGTTTGTGTGTTGCTAGCCAATGTAACTGAACTGGGTGAAACACTTGCTGAACTTACTGTAACATTACTGGATTCATATGTAAAAATGCCATCGCTACCAGCGTAATCTTCTGGTGCATAGATTGGGTTATCTTCATCTTCTACTAGTGTTTGTGTTACCCAAATATTTCTAACTTCATCGTAATCACTTGACTGAGGAAATGCACGCCAGTAACCATCACCTACAGTTAGATACCATTCATCCTTGGCAGCTACTTGTGATCCATCGCTTGCTATTGCTTCATCATAGTAGTTTGCAACTTTGGTTCCTGTGTTGTCTAGTACTACTACTTTGCGTGTGTCTTGGTTGATAATAATCACATTGTCATCACCATCAACAGCTATTTTTAGATAATCTGTATTATCTGTATCAGATTCTACATTGCGCATCCAACCATATGAATTTAAGCTGCTGTCAAACTGTATGATGCCTTGGGCATTTGCTGCATTGCTTGAGATGTAAACTAAGAAACGTCCTTGGCTGTCTAGTTCAGCATCTAGTGGTTGAACTGAATAACCTGTATAATCAATTAGTTTTGAAACAGTGTGTGAACCATCACTTGCAAGTTTAGTTAAGAATGTTACACGTTCAGTAGTACCATTAGGTTGTGCATGTGTAGCAAGGAATATATCACCAGAAGCATTTGCATCAATGTAGGTTTCAAAAAAGTCATAGTTTGCAATGTCTAAATCAATGCTTAAATCATTTGTGGTTAAATCACTTAAATCAATTCTTACAACTCTTGTTTCATAAGTTTCACTAATTGAATTACCTGCAATGTACAAATAACCATTTCTTATGCGGCTATTTTTTAATGATGCAATTGTTAGTTGTCTTGCTTGCGCAACTGAACCGTCTGTGATTGATATTTTAGTAATATATGTTCTGTCATCAGTTTCATTTGAAGTTCCATATGTAGACCCTGATAGAACATAGATATGATCGTTATAGTAGTGCAGCTCATGATATGTTGCATAATCAATGTAGTTGGTATAACTCTTCTGCCATTGTAAATCACCAATTGCATTGGCTTTTACAAGCACAAAGTCTGATCCATTACCAATGTCAACACCTAGAGCATAGAAGTTGTTGTAGGCATCATAAACAGTGCCAGCACCTGCATAGGTGTTGTTGGTGTTCAACCATGCAGCCAATCTCATTCTTGGTGGTTGACGTTCACCTACTGTAACAGTTGCAGCCAATGCTGATAGACTTGCAGTGCCTGTTACTGTTCTACCTGGTGTTGCACTTAGTGTTGCAGTGATGTTTAGTGTTGCATCAGCTTCAACTGATTTGATTGCATCTACAGTTAATGATGCTGCACTGCTGATGCTTGCACTGTCGCTTCTTGTTCTTGATGCATCAACACTAAGGCTTGCTGCTGCACTTGCACTTACTGTACCGCCTACTTGTGCAACAGCATCAACACTAAGTGTTGCAGTTGTTTCTAGGTAAGCATCACCTGGGTTGATTGCAATAGTAGTTACTGAGAAACTTGCAGCACCTGATATATCAACAGTTGCACTCACAGTCTTGACTGGTGCTGTGCTCAATGTTGCTGCACTGTTTAGTGTGGCTGCGCCTTGTTCTATCTCTGCAACATCAGCAGTTAGACTTGCAACTGTGTTCAGTGTTGAACTTGCACTAGCTGTGCGCACACCATCAGCAGTTAGACTTGCACTTGCACTTAATGCTGCCTCACCATAGAAGTATTCACTTACATCATCTGAGAAGTCTGTGTCAAAATGTGCAAGCAACACAGTGTTGTTTTGCTGTGCTGTGGTTAGTGCATATGCTTCAGTAGGTGTTGTAAAACTACTGGTGTCAGTGGCAACTAAGAGTTGTGTTGAAATGTATAATTCATCTACAAAGCCAATACCATCTGCTGAGTTATCAAAGTTTCTACCCAAGTCTGCTGAATTGTTAATGTTTGGATATGCACCTGTTGTTGTATCTGAGCTTGGTGTGTCTGAACTACCATCTACCCACAAATGGTATGCACTGGTGCCACGTTCAACTCTTATGTGTTTGAATGCTGTCCAGTTGGTGTATGTGCTTGAAGTATATGTGCGTACAGTGCCACTTACTCGTGTTTTTATGATGATGCGCCACTGTGTATCTGCACCTGAATCAGCCAATCTTAGAACTTTTATAAGGAAAAAGTCGTCTGTTGACACATCATCTTGCTGTAAGAACACAACACAGTTTTGATTTGTGGTAAATGAGTCTGGTTTAAACCAAAAATCCCATGTTTTTGCAGTTTTATAGTCTGCTGAGTCGTAGTATTGTACTTGTTTGTTGGCACCTACCCTTGCACTTGCGCCTCCAAACACTGAATTTGAAGTGTTTATGGTTGGTGAATTAACTGTTACATATGGACGTGGACGTTGATTGGCAATTTGTGCAGCAATTTCTAGGGTTGCTGCACTGTTTAGTGTTGCAGTGGCAAATTCTGCAATGGTTGCATCCACTGTTAAGCCACTAGCAGCGGATATTGCAACTGCAAATCCTACAGTTTTGTCTGCTTGTAGGCTGAGATTGACAATATTGCTTAGTGTTACGTCAGTTCTGGCAGTTTTAACACCAGAGGTGCTGATTGTAGCAACAGTAGATAGTATGCTTTCAGTGGTACGTTGTGCTACTGCAACTGCTGAGAACGTCAAAACTCCATCAATTGACGCACTAGCTTGTTTGGTTGTACCACCTGTGGCAGTTGCACTTGCTGCTACACTTAGTGTGCTGGCGCCTTGTTTTATTTTGTCAGCACTGGCAGTTACACTTGCACTTGCACTGAGTGAGGCGCTGGCTTCTTGAGTAACACCACCAGCAGTGATGTAATCAGTTTGTATATAGTCAGGAATGAAATAACCAGTATCATCTGCAATGTCACCTGAGCATGACAGTGTTGCGCTAGTGCTTAGACTTGCACTTGCGTCTGCTACATAAGCAAAATAACCTGCTTCTAAGTAGCCTTCTTCAATGTAGTACTGGTCCGCCACTGGCTAGCCTCCCTTAGTATGCATCATCTTCAAAATCTGTTGACCCATCAGTGCCATCACAGTGTACTAACAATAGTGTATCACCATCATTGGTAAATGCACTAGTGCTTGGTGTAAATCCACTGGTATATCTTGCTGTGTCTGATACACGAATTTCGTCAACATTACCTACAATACCGTGACTGTTGTCATCAGAATATCCAATCTTTGTGGTTGTACCTGTTGAGAACATTGCCTTGGTATTAGTTTGTGCTGAACCTACTTGTGATCCATTTATAAACACTCTTACATTGTTTGAACTGTCTCTAGTTGCGGCTATGTGATACCAAGTATTGGTTGAGAATCCAGTGCCACTGTAATCAAAGAATAGGAATGAATAACTGCCACCTGTGCCTAGTGCAACATAGACTCTGTCAGGCACTGTTGGGTGTGCTGGAGTTGTAATATAAACCAAGTGTCTAGCATTTGATACCCCTGTACTACCTTGATACAATCTTGCTGTAGCATAGGTTGAGAGATCTGTAAATCTAATCCAACCTTCTATTGTAAATTCACTATTTGAAGTATAGATATTACTTGTTGTTAACCAATCATTACCATCTAGCAGTAGACTTGCCCCACCAAACTTTGATTGTGCAGTGTCTACTTGTGCATCACCGTATGCAGTAACAGTAATTTGTGTTCTCACTGGGTCTGGCGGTCCACCTGCTGCTTTTGCCAAACTGTTTAATCTAAATGCTCCTAGTGGCATAACAACTCCTTAACTAAAGTTAGTGGCTAGATTGGCGTAATAGGTTGATCCATCATAGAACACACTCATAATGTCAACAGCGTTTGCTGTGGTTGACAGTGTGTTGTTGCCATCTGCAAACAACATACTTGAAGTAAGTTCTT
>Ga0255768_10004582_pt1 | contig 13463 bp, 7 predicted proteins | sample 071ome_33_FD_179983 | JGI IMG/M metagenome (GOLD analysis project Ga0255768, IMG submission 179983) | Coastal salt marsh microbial communities from the Groves Creek Marsh, Skidaway Island, Georgia - 071412AT metaG (version 2) | ecosystem: Environmental > Aquatic > Marine > Intertidal zone > Salt...
ACCAACAACTTCAACGTCCTGGCGGCCCACCGCATGCTGTATGTGTACAACGCTGCTTGGTGGAAGTCAGTTGGTTCCACTATGACCAGAGTTCTGGACACTGCTTGTGACACTCAAACGTTGGATTCGCTGGGTCGCACTTGCCAAGATGCAACTTGGCGGGCCAAGTTGGAAAACGCAAGCACTGCAGCGGGACGGGCTAATTTGGAAAGTCGAACTACTGAGAAAACTTGGGTTACCGGCACACACCGTGTGAACATTCCGTTGTACTGTCTTGGTGGCATCTTCGCCACCGACAAATTGCTGCCAGCCAACTTGATGAGTGGTTTGGTCGTTCAGATTACTTTGGCCGACGCTCGCGACGTGTTCGTTTGGCACGCCCCCAAAAACATCACTCCAGGAACGCAAAGCTTTGACATCGCGCAGACCATTCCCATCGCAGCGCACACTTGGCACCAAGCAGAAGAAGACATTGCAGACATCGGTCTTCTGACTGGAGCTGCCAATATTACAAAGATTGGTTTCCTTCCGGCCCACAGAGATGCTAGTGAAATCGGTGTCGGTGACGACTTCAAAGGTTTTGGTAGTGCTCAAATTGGGTTTGGGATTGCTGTCGCTGGACAAAGTCTTCGCTCGGATAATGCTGGGCGTTGCACGAACCTCAGTTCGCAGTTGGCTGTTGGAGACATTATCATCGTCAGAGAACAAGCTGCCGCGGGAAATTCTACTGTGACGCTTGTTGCAGAAATCACTGGCTTTGGTGCTGCTACTGATCCGTTCGACCCTGCATCTGGAAAAACGTACAAAGGTTTTGCTACCGTCAAACCTGTCCATCACGCAGTCCGAGGAGTCACCGCTGCCGACAGCGGGCATACTGAGGTGACCCTTGTAGGAAGAGCTGCAAATGCCAATTTGGGCACAGGGACTGCACAAGTCACTGTGATTCGCCAACACAAGGTGAGAACTCACGCAGTCGGTGCAACCACCCACTTTGGTGCGGGTAACACTGGTGCAACCGCTTGTGAAAAGCGTCAAATGAAAGACGCACTGACCAGAAACGAACTGATAGCGCTGAACTCCTGGGGTTTCGACAGTGAAGGCAAGCCCCATTACTCTAGCGACACAGATGGAAACGTCAGAAACAAATTGTCTACTGTTTTCCAAGCCGGACAAAAATTCGAGACCCAGTACAACGTATACGTGCCCAGAGTCATCTGCCACTGCAACCAGCTTACTGACGCAGCTCAGAGAGCAATCAACGCTACGTCGGCACACAACGGCCTGGAAATCGTTTACTACGACTTTGAAAACACTCAGGCGCCTGCTGAGAAAGAAGAAATGCACGTTGAAGTCAAAAAAGCGGTGAGTCGTGCCATGAAAGCAATTGCAGTCATCAGACCTACCGACACGTCTGCAACCAACGTGTCTACCGCTGTCAAGGTGCACACAAACACTTTTGCTGCCCAGCCGTGGAATGTGAAGGATTACCAGTGGCAGCTTGGCGCTTTGTACTTCCCACACCAGCGGATTGAAGGCAAAGGCAGCGACCCGGATGGTTTGGCTTACACTGCTGCCATGGCGTACTACGAAGCTCTTGACTGCTTTTCGGGTTTTGCCCCTAAGCGCAACTACGCCAACGTGGAGTATGACGAGTTCACCGGTCTGGCAACCGATCAGTCCAGCAAAACGTATCTGGGCACAACTGGCGATTTGGGATTTGCACAGCTTGGCAGTGGACTTGCAACTGCATCTAGTTCGCTTGCCAGAAAAGTTACTCACCAAGATCCAGGGTACAGGTGCAACGGTGTCATTGCCCAATCGCTGGAGCGATCCGGTATCTTTGAGCTCAGTGGGCTGCCAATCAACAACTCCCGAGTTCTTGTTCTCCACGCAGCCTTTGACCCCTCAAGCACCACCGACGCTGACGCTCAGCTTCGCAACGTGGACATTTTCCTGAAATACGTGAAAGTTGCTCGCGTATTCATGCAGATGGTTGAAGTCGAGAGTTAATCTTTTTTTGTGTGGTCATCAGTAAAACAGGCACTTATGAATCATCATTCCGCGCATACTTCTAACATTGTTCACATCAGCAGTTTGCCTGACGGTCAAGCTGCTGCTGTTGTGCAAGAATACAGCACTTGGACCGCAAATTTGCAAAATGTGTCAGGTCTAGATGATGTTGGCAAAGTTGTGCCCATCATGGTGAGTATTCCCAACATGTTCGACAACATCACCAGCTACAACAACGTGTTGAACATCACCATTGCCGGTACAGCTGGAATTATAACTATTACTGTCCCACCTGGTTTTTACGACACAGCCACTCTCCTGTCAACGTTGCAAACGTTGATTAGAGTCCACCAAGCAGATGTTGTAGTACAACAAAATACATCCACTGGGCTAGTCAGTGTAATCTCTCCAACCAACAAGTTAACTATTTTGTTCAGCAGCACGCTGGCCTCAGTGTTGGGGTTTGTCAACTTTGACTATCCCACTGGTGAAGGTGTGTTCAACGGTGTTACCCAACCAGCCAATGGTGTGGAAGCTCCCATCACACCCAACGTCAATACAGCTCCTTTGGTGTTGCTGCACTGCAATCACTCTGAAAACAACTCTATTCATTCATTCGGCAAACGAAGCCACCTCCTGTGTGTACTGGAATTTGGGAACACTCAGCGAGGAGCCACCAAAACATTCACAGCCGAAGACCTCCACCAGTGGGAAGTTGTGTACAACAGCCACCGATCTCTGAGCGCGTGGACGTTTCAACTGACGGATGCCCAGCTCAACCCTGTATTCCTACCAAGCAATTGTTCAGTGGAGGTCTTCATGAAACTCATTTCTACTCAGCAGTCGTAACGACCAATCAAAAAGCAACATTCTTTGTGTCTCTGGTAGTATAGAAGCGCAAAACCAGCTGCAAATGTCAGCCCCACCCGCACCCGAATCCCCCAAGGCTCCCGCTGCAGAGAAGCGCAAACGTGGGCGCTATCCACGCAAAAAAAATCAAAATATGACTCGCACGGCTGAACAGTCTACGTGGCTGCGCTTCTGCAAGAAATACAGAGCAGAAATCACCAACAAAGGAGGCAAAGCTTACTTTCAGACCATCAAACTTCCCGACAAGACCAGACACATGGCCAAAGCATATCTGCACTTCAAAACTGTGAAAGGGCTAGCCGTAGCCCCGCCCAAGAAGAAGCAAGAAGACAGCGAGTACAACACGTACGTGCAGAAGCTAAAGGCAGCTATAGACTCTGCCACCTTTGAGTTTTCGGACAGTGGCAGCGCCGATGCACACGGCTTTCTTATGGTCGACCAACAAAAATAAAAAGTCGAAGTTGCACAAAACAGTGTGTTTTATTTGGATTTCTTGGCCTTTTTGGCCTTAGGAGCAGCAACGTTCTCCTTTTCTGCTGCTGCCTTGCGTTTCAACCCTTCGTACTGATCAAGAGCGCAGTTGATGTGACTGCGTGTTCTGGGCAACAGTTCGTCCCACTTCTGCAGGTAGCGGAGGTAGTGGCGGCGACGCCCGGATTTCAGCATACTTTCCATTGTTTTGCCTTTGTATTTTCCAAACGGCAGAGCCACTGATTTGGTTTGTTCCCACGTGGTCTCTTCATCCAAAAATTTTTCGTCGTCGGTAGATACCACACTGGAATTGTCGTGGTCGGAAACAGACATGGTTGCTGAATCACACACAAGTATACTTCTAGCAGCAGAAAAAATAAAAGCTTTTCATTGGCTGAACAAAAAACCAATTGGTTTTCTTGTTTTTTTCTGTTTTTATATATAAATAAGAACTCCACTGCAATAACATCATGCCTCAAGTGGGAGGAAAAAGTACAGTGTCCTTCTTCCCACGTGCTGATGGCAAAGGAAAAAGAATTACTGTCCATTTTTATTACGACAAACAAACAAAACAAGTTGGAAAGTCTGCCTCAACTGCTTTTCCAACATGGTCCGCAGTAGCTTCGGCCGTAAAAAGGAAACAACTTTTTTTGGGCAAAGACCCAAAAGATGAAGAGGGCCGACTAAAATATCAGGCCGTCCGAAAACTACTGGACGACTTAATCAACAAGGGCCCCCCCTCACAAGAAGACATGAAGTCTGACGACGAAGACGAAAAACAACAAGAGGCTGCTCCACCCCAACAAGTAAAAGAAAACTTGGATGCTTACAAAACTTTACCGGACGACTTGTCTAACTTCCAAGTTCCAACAGATTCGTATAACCTCCCACCCGACACACTGCCAGCTGGAAACGTGTTCGTTGTACCCTTGCCTGAAGACGATGACGCAAACGATGAAGAAACTCTGGATGAGAAAAACTACAACCAACAACTGAAAACACTTCAAGAAGAAGCAGACGACAAAAAAGAAGGCGAGCAGAAAGATAATCAATGGGTCGACTACACATTCAAGCACGACAAGACAGAAAAAGTGTGGAAAGAATGGCAAACTCTAGCAAACAAAAAAACCACAACGTTTGTTCAACTAATGAAGAAAATCAACAGTCAACTGGATGTCGTTGATCACGAGATGCGGCAGTGGGCAACGACGAAGAACAACACATTTGGTGCTAGAAGCAATTCGTTCCTGGCAGCTTTGAAAACACATTTGAAAGTCCAAGGGGTTGCACAAGAAAGCATTGACACTGATAAAGCGGATTCGTTGCTACACTTCGCCATTACCAACTACTGGGAATCACTCAAAGAGGATGGCCAAACCAGTCAAAAGTTCAACAATCTGGTCGAAACGTTAGCCAACTGCACTGAACAACAGAGAGAAGAAAAAAAACACGGTAATGGCATCGTGTTTCACATCAAGCAGTTCAAATTTTCTCAAGAAATCCAGTTGTTAGGAGAAATCAGAAGAAACTCCTTGTGGCCACTAATTCAAGAAGAAGGGAAGCAGTACACAGGCCACACAAAATTTGAAGACGCCAAAAAAGTGTATCCACTGTATTTGTTGCAAATGTCAGAAATACGCCACTTGGCCCACAAAACACTGAAAAAAAACAAAAGCGAATGGGAACAATCCCATCCACTCACTTTTGTTTCCGACAAAGTGATCGCTTTCAAAAACAAACTGATCGAGTCCAGCAACATTCACGACAAGATTCTGCTAGTCATCCTGTGTGTTGGCAGCCGTTGGATTGAGGTAGTCAAAATGTCTGACTTCTACGTCGCAGCAGATACAGACTGGAAAGATGCAGCCAATCAAAAAGAAAGCACATATTTTGGCAACGACGCGACCAGAGACATTGTAGTGAGAGGGGTGGCCAAAGCCAGAAAACAAACTGAAGGTTTGCTTCGGTACGTAGACCAAGACACGATAGAAGAAAAGAACCCTGAGTTTAACTTTGACCGGGAAAATCGCTACTTGCCACCCAAACCAGTACTTTTTTTGACGGTGAAACAAATCCAGTATCTGGTGTACGTTCACATTCGACCGTTCATTGAGAATTACTGTCAAACAAAGTTGGGACAGTCGTTGAAAGACGTCAGCCCTGCGCAACTGGCACAAGCGTTGAACCGTAAGACCAACGACCGGCTGAAACGTTTTGACTTGACAATCAACCACCAGCGAGATTCCAAGAGGTTGACGACTCATGCATTGAGAAAAGTGTACGGCAACTACAGCTATCAAGTGTACGCTGAACAAGCTAGGGTGACCAAAATAGCCTGGTTGAACAAAGTGTTGGGGCACAAACCCTCCTCCTTCAGTACTGCTCTGCATTACAACACCGCTTCTTTTCTCGACGCTGCTCCCAAACACCAGGACTACGGGGACAAGAACGTCATAATAGCTGACATCAAAAGATACACAGAGGAAGCAAAAGAAATCAACGACACACTCAGCTTGTGGAGAAAAGAAGATGTTGTTGCAAATGTCACAAGAATCATTCAAAATTTGGCAGGCAAACGCCCATTGATGATTGACAAGCGCAGTGACGCTGACAATCTGGGCAAAGTTCCCTTTGTCACAAAAAAAAGAAAAATCATTTATCTGGATCCGGTCCAGCGGTCAGGCATTTCACACACAGAAAGACAACAACGGTTTGTTGAAACCAGAGACACTTTTACTACACACAACATCAGTCATTCATACGACAACTACAACCGATTGGGGTTCAGCTCCTCTTACATTGCCAAACAAAAAAAGCAAAGGGTTTGAACAGTAAAATTGTGTGCATGTAATAAAGCTACTCGATGAGTTTTTTTGGACCTGAATTGCCTGACGACCCCAGTCTATTTCAGACGCTGGCAGGATGGCTGTCAGGAAACAAAGTCACAAGCAAAGTTGTGGAAGCAGTTGGAGAAGCCATGTATGCAGCCGCTGGCCCATCCATGCAACAAGAAATGATAGAAGCTGCTATAGAAGGGAGAGGTGTGACTCTCGAGGAAATTGATTCCGATGACGAAGATTTCGAAGACGAAGATTTTTTGACCCCCGACTCCCAAGAATTCGAAGATGCAGAAGAGATCTCAGCAAAAGATTTGGCAAGAACAAGAAAAAGAGCCAGAGAAACCGCTGTTGAACAAAGTTTAAAAAAGGCCAAGACAACAGAACAAAAGGCCAATTTGCGAGAACATGAAGTAGCGGTTGTCGGGACAGGTGCTCGGCTGCAACTCAGGGGTGCAGATAGTGACAACATTGCTTTTTTGAGGGCTGCCACCGGCTCTGCTTCAGCAGAAGTAGCCCAGCTGAACAACCAGAGTAACACACAAATTAGCGCAGACACCTCAATGGCGATATTCAAAGGCATGGGCAACGCGTTAGGATTGCTCATAAAATTTATGTGGTATTTGTTGGGAGGGTTTACTTATTTGGTAGGTAAAGTTCAGTTATCTGAAGGGAGTAACAAAGATACTCTGCGAATAGACAGCCCCATTTCCAACACAATGGTCATGGTATCCGGCAGGATGAACAACATGTGGTTGAGACCGCGCCATGCCACTAACTGGGTTCAATGGCTGTCTGTGTTTACCCAAATTTTTATGACCTTGATGGGAGTTTCCTACTATTACCAGCTGATGAATTGGGGGCTGTTCGCTGCTGGGTTGGAAGGAGTTGGCATAGGTTACGCTGGATTGGTTGCTACTAAAAAGGTTTTACACAGTGACGAAGGTGAAATTTTGACGGGTATTGCACTGGAGGCATTGAAAGGTAAAGCGTACAAAGACATGGGAGCTAAATTCAGATCTCAGGGAGCCGTAGTCAACGCGGTTGGTAGAGTAGCAATAATGCTAGCCAACAAGTCCATCGGTAAAGCGGGACCCGTCGGAGCAGTCGGAAGTTGGTTTATAAGAAAAGGGATGGTTAAAGCCAGTAGAAGAGAAAAACGAGCGATGGTACGGAACGGAATTGTTAACATTACAAAAACAATGCTTTCCGCTGCGACTGGTGCGGTGAATCCGGCACACCAGAAACTACATAATTTTGGGTTAGACAACATGCAAAATGTGGTCAAAACTTTGATCCCGCAAACACGAAGAAATTACCAAGAGCAAAGCCTCAAGTATAAACTGGGATTGTCCTCTGAACCGCCTGTGTCAGAAGCATCTGCTGTGAAACAGTGGGCAAAAGCTGTACGAGAAGCTGCAAAGATAAAAGAGAAGGCAAAGGCGATTGTTCGGCGACACACTACCGAACAGAGTTTGGATTCCATTCGCACTTTGTTGGACGTCGAAGATGCTGACTACGACCAAGTTTTGCCAGTGACTGCTAGTATGATTGCCGGGTTAGAAGTAATTGGGAACGATCTGTCGCTGGCAAAAGAAGACTCAGCTAAGGCACTGGGGCTGATAATTGATCAGATGCACGACAGTGCTTTGATGGCAGCCTTTGACCGCTTACATGCAGCCGGACACACTTACGGTGAGTCTTACGATTTCGACGTTCAAAAAGTATACAGAGACATAGCAAAAACGTTGGGAAAAGCAAAACAAGCTGTGGCAATGATCAGCAAACTGTACAAACAGATTCGAGGTTTACAGCAAGCATCTGGAAGTACACAGACAAAAGAAACCAGCGATCCGAAAAAGCAACTGCTGGATATAGTCATTTTTATTGGACAAATGCGCATGCAAAGCACTGCTCGTTTGGCTGAAAGAATGGTCATGATGGAAGAGCTGCTGATGCAACACGTATATGCATCCTCCGACGACGAAGACACTCGCAGAGAGCTGCAGCAATACTTCAAGCATTTCGCTGCAATGAGCTTCCACATGCAACAAGACACACACAACGCAATCCATGACGCTCACGCAGTCCACAACACGGGATCTACCCCCCAGCGGTCGTCCTCTAGTATGGATGTGCTTCGAATTCACTCGACCCACCGACAACCACCAGCTGAAATCCATTGGGACCACCCTCAACATCAACAAATGATTGACTTGTATCAAGAGGCTACCGCCCCCGCCAGGAACAGACAAGACGCACAAAAGTTAGCCAACAACACTGGCTACGTTGTACGCCCAAGCATTCGAACAGAAGATGAAGAAAAAGCATACAATCGACAGAGAAATGCACAGATGCAACAAGACAAGAGTGGCCTGCCTCCAGTAGATCCAACCAAAGCACAAACTATACAAGACAAGACGGGCCTACCTCCCACAGCAGAAGAAGCGGAACCAGTGAGTGCATCAGAAGTAGAACCGGAACCAACTTCGGAACTCAAGATTATTCAACCAAGAGATAGTGAATCCGAAGCCGATGAAGCATACTTAATGCGGATTGTAGAACTTTTGAAGACAGGCGCTGAGCTGACTCACTTACAAGAAGTGACTATCACTGAAATTATGAGCCGAGTCCAATCCAGAACACTCAATGTCAGCCAAACAGAACTTGTTGAACAGATACAACAACTCATCCAAACCAAAAAAGCTGCTCCAATGCCTGATGTGCCTCCACCAACAACAGCCCCTGCTCCAGCAACCCAATTTCCAGGGATAGGTAGGAAGCTAGGAGACGAAGGAGGAATAGAATTACAACCAATCAACCAACCCAAACCAGTCAGCGAACCGGTTGACTTGGTTCCGGGTGCCCGAGCCCCCAACGAAGGACCTCCACTTGAAGTAATGGAAGAACCCCCTGCTGTTGGAAACATTACTGAAAGTGGAATAGCTGGAGAAGCCGGTATAGCTACAGAATTGGAAGGAATTGCAGCAATAGGTGAAGTGGAATTTGGAGTATTGGGTATGCTTATGACTGCACCTGGTTTCGGGGTGCAACAGATGCCCACTAGACCGGCACCAGAAGATTTTAACAGCTATGCCCACTTTGAAAACTGGCTGAAAGGAGCAAAAGCAACAAACAAGTACATGGGGCAAGTGTACAGAGACTATCAAAGTGTGTTTGCTGGTAGTGCTGCTGCGTTCAAAAATGTAAAAGTGGGCACCGTCGACAAAACCACAGCCATCAACACTCGTTTGTTTGGAGAAGTGAGTAAAATGGACCCTCGAATAGCTGAACATGGTGGTTACATCAAAGGCAATTGGCTTAGTAGTTTCTTCACTTATGGTCCAGCGCTTTCCGGGGCAATCAGGTCAATGCAAAAGGTCATGGACAAGATTGAGGCTTCCAACATCCCCAACAAAGAAGCATTTGTAGCTAGACAACAATTGAGAAACCAGCAGTTTCTGACGCAAATGCGACATGAATGGAAGAGCCACTATTTCACTTCCGACAAAAGCAACGCGCCGTGGGAACTACACACAATAGACGACCATACCAAAGGCACTAACTCAACTTATTGGACTCAGTTTGCCAACCCAAATTATGACGTGCGAAAATGGGCTGACAACACTGGATATTGGTTGGGGGCGAATCAAGCCAAACCAGGGCAATATAACTGGAGAATGTTTGACATTTACGAGCTAGACAACATATCATTCAACGTTGATCTACCTGAAATCAGTAGCACAGACTGGACAACGTCCCGCAACTTTGCCATGTTTTTGGAAAAACAAGGCTTCAATTCCGACCAAATCAGCTGGGTCATGAAAAATGCTAGCTTTATGTACAAGTATGGAGGCAACAACTTTTTTAAGCAAGCGTTCCAGCACGGTGATAACAGTACTTCCCTAACTGTTGGTGGTGTGTCTGTGCGGCAATCAGGCGGCTCGTACAAAGGTGGCGAACCAAAAGACGCCAAGTATTACGGCCAAAGCAGCTACTACAACACCGCCAACAAAATAATGTCTGATCTCAACAAACAGCTTGACCAAGACCTACAGGAAAGCTACCGACAAAATCAAAAGCCCAACTACGGCAAAGGCCAACCTACTCAGTTTGTACCCGGTGCAGGTGTGATCATGGACACTGGATCAGGTACACACACACACACTAAAAAAAATATGCACACACAAATAACAAACAACATCATGTCGGGAGCATTTGATCTTTTCAATCCCAGCAAAACACAAGGCAAAGGAGACATTTTCGGAACTCCTAATTTTCAACAAGGCTTCCCCCATGACACAACAGGTGAAGTGGAAGCCCCGCACTTGACGAAAGGAACTACAAACACTGGCAAGATTGGGCAAGGAGGAATGGTGCCTGCAACAGACACTACCCATCAACACCAACCCAAAGATTTCAACCCGTTCACTGACGAGGGAGGCCACCCCAGCCACGACGGTATGCGCAATGGTCACACTAATGGTGACAAGCACTACACCACGGGTGTACACGCAGCAACTAATGGTCCAGACGTCCAAGTAAACACAGACAATTCTTCCACAACGCAGGCCGGCAAGGCACAAAGCACTGCCCACTTGCCAAACACAGCGTACACACACTTGCCTACGACATATTCAGAAGGGCATCCAGGCAATGCAAGTGCAAACGCCCAACGCCACGCCATAGATCATCCAGATGAAGACCAAGAAAATTTTAATAAGGCATACGTTTTGAACAAATTGCCAATGGACCAGACCATGTTGATGATGCAAGCCAGAGAAAACTACTTGGCTTCACTCAACATTGCACAAGCCATGTACTAAGGCTGGGTGGGATGCCAAGGCAGATTGATTCTGGCACACACTGCCCTCCACAAACGACCCTGGATAACCCTTGCACTAACACTACCAAGCCTTGGAACATATTGATAGTAATCAGGTCTGCCTACAAGTTGACTTAAGCGGCAAAATAAATATGAGTAATTGAAAAAAATCTTGCGCTTTGGGGCCACTCGCTTCTTGATGTAAGGGTATACTTGTTCAATCTTTTGAAAGAGATGGAAAAACACTCGCCAGTGCTTGTGAAGAACAACAACAGGCTGGAACATACCACCACTGAGGCGACGAGCAAGTTGTACACGGTAACAGTTATACTTTGTCAGCTTCAACTGCTTGAGTGCAGAAGTAATAATAATAGGGGTAATCAGCACTGGAGGGATGCCATGCAGCTGCTTAGCAACTTTGATCTGAACATCTGCTGGGCACTTTCCGTTGCGTTCACCTCTGATGTCGTTGATTACTTGTCTGAAGTACACTTTTTTTTCGTATAAATGCTTTTTGATTAAACTGTAACCTCCAGATGTTCTGCTGTTGTATGGCTCAGCAAGCATAAAGCATTGCAGAGCAGGTTGTCTACAAGCGCATTCTACGCACACGGCGCTCTCGTTGTCGAACTCGAGAGAGTTTTTGGCGCCACAATGATGGCAATTGAGCACGTGTGTGCTTTCGGCGAGTGGTGATTGATTTGTACTTGTAACTTTCTCTTCGAAGCTCTTCTTCAAGTTCCCATAAGGGCGGTAGGGCACTGGACCGCGCAACAATTGTTGTTTTTTTACGCGCCAATTCTTGAAGGAACAAGTGCGACGACAGGAGCTGCTCGAAGGTGTCTTCATCCATTTGAATTATGACTCAAAAAAAGGAAAATCTTGAAGAAAATTCCCAGATTTTTTTGAACCCCAACGGCCACATTTTTTCTCCCCAAAAACTTTTCTCTAAGGAAATTTAAGACCACAACGGACCGTTATGACCACAACGGACCGTTAACAAAAAAAAAATTTGAATTTTGGATTTTGAATTTTAAATTTTTTTTACAGAAATCTAGGACCACAACTCAGCAAATAAAAAAAATTAGGACCACAACTCAGCAAAAAATTCCTTGTGGTTATGAGCTGAAATTTGATTGGACGAGAGCCATTTTTTTTTGACCAATCAAATTTCAGCTCATGACCACAACGAGCCGTTAAAATTTGAATTTAAAATCCAAAATTCAAATTTTTTTTTTGTTAACGGTCCGTTGTGGTCATAACGGTCCGTTGTGGTCTTAAATTTCCTTAGAGAAAAGTTTTTGGGGAGAAAAAATGTGGCCGTTGAGTTTGAAAAAAATCTAAAAGAGCCGTTATTCAAGTTGAAATTTGAATTTTATTTTTTTTGTGAAACTAGTAATGAGGACTAGAAGGACTGTACGCAATAGGCGATGTGCGCCCGGCGTTAAGATCTGCCTGTGCTGCGCTCTCTTGTTGGCTTGCGCGGATGTCTCTGACACAGTGATTATTGGCTTGAACTGTGCGCATCACGCGGTCAACTTGAGTGCGAAGCATTAGCACATTGTGCTCTAACTGATACAAAATGTCCAGCACAGTGCGGTCGTCTTCCTGCATAGCGTCGTGGCGGTGATCACTGGTTCTAGTAAGAGGAGGAGGAGGGGGGATAGGCCCAAACATTGCAGCATCCAATGCGTTGAGGTCCTGCAGCAGCTGATTTTGGTTGGCAGGGGGGTCAACGGGGAGGCGAGAGTTGAAGAAAGGACCAACGTTGGTGGTGTTAGGGTGCATCTTGAATTATGAGCTGAATTCAATGGAATCTTCTGCTTCTTCTTCTGAGGAAAATTCTTTGATAGGATCCAGAGCAAATTCCGAGAAGTGGCTGCGAAGTTTCCTGATTCCAACAAACACACCACTCCCGTCTTGGCGGCGTTTGTACACGATGTGTTTGAACGACTTGCCTTGAATTTGTTTGATAAACGCATCCAAAACGATGTCTTGCATTTCAGACCTGCGAACGTTGGCCCAAGCTGTGAAATCGCGCCACATGTCGACAGCACTCCAAGTAAAGTTGTTGCCGCGCTCAGAAGCTTGTCTGATGAATGCAGACAAAAGGTCAGCGTTCTCAAGTTGAATCTTTGTGTGGTTGGCAATGCACGCAGGACGGGTCAAGCCTGTTCTGCACCCCTTGGTATTGATGAACATGGCGTGTGCTCCATGGCAAAGGTAAGTACCAAAAGCGTCTTTGAGCTGGTCTTTCAGGCGGTTGGCTTTGGCTGAGTCAGCCAATTTTTCGTTGCCAGTAGGATTGTCTCTGACATAGCGCTGTGAAAACGCTATAGCAAGAAATCGATCGACTGCAGCTTGATCGGAACAATCGATGGCTGGTAGAAAGTTGGTAACCAGATTGAACTTCAGTTGAGGGACAAATTTTTGAGGTGAACCGTAGAGCT
>Ga0255768_10004588_pt1 | contig 13460 bp, 11 predicted proteins | sample 071ome_33_FD_179983 | JGI IMG/M metagenome (GOLD analysis project Ga0255768, IMG submission 179983) | Coastal salt marsh microbial communities from the Groves Creek Marsh, Skidaway Island, Georgia - 071412AT metaG (version 2) | ecosystem: Environmental > Aquatic > Marine > Intertidal zone >...
GTATGGAGTCTTTGCAAACCAACCTCTTGCTCTTGTTGGAACATCAGGCGCATCTAGAATCATCGTAAAATCGATGTAATCTACGTCATAGTTAAATGTGAGAGCTGCCTGCGTCTTAAGGGTACCTATTGTACCAGTAGACGTTTTATATCCAACAATGTCAGCCATATGTTAACCTTCGTCTTCAGGTGGTTCAATAGGCTCTTCAGTCTTAATTTGCTTTTGCATTTTTGCGATGTCTTCATCAGTATATTGTAATACGTTTCTCATAACATAATCTTGTGAGAAGTATGTACCAACATATTGTGACATTAGATCTAGAGTCTGGATTCTTTCTCTTAAAATTTCGTTATCTTTTAGCTCGGAGAAGTGGTTATCCTGAGAATAGTCAACAGAAATATCATATTTCCAGTTGTCCCAATCTTCTTCTGTAATGATATTTTTAAGAAGAAGCTGTTTTTTCAAAATGCCAAGGAAGAGCCATGAAAACTTTTTACGGACTCTATCAATAAACTTTTGAAATTTAATTTCATCTCTTGAAATTTCTGTAGTTCTTCCAAGGTTAAACCCTGATTCTTGTTCTAGTCTATTTACTGGAACATTCAAAGAGCGATAAACTCTCTTTTGGAAATACAGAATATCTTCAATCTGGCCGAGGTTTTCACCTCCAGGCAAGGTGGAGATCTCGGTACCTCTCCCGCCCTCACGCCGAGGGAGCCAGAAATCTTCAAGCATTGACATATGCTTACGGTCATCTTTGATATTACCGGTAGCAGCATCATACACAAGCTTGTTACGATACTTTGACATGATGTTTGTCATATATTCTTCAGCTTTACCTTTTGGAAGGTTGCCTACATCAATATAAAATATACGACGTTCCGGTGCTCGAGCTAGACGATAGATGACAAGACTATCTTCCATCATTCTTAACTGATTTACCGGTTTAATTGCCTTATGTAAATGTGAAACAACTTTCTTACGTGTTTCATCTAGTAGACCAGAGGTTACATAACTAATCGCATCTCCAGCGATCTTGATGCCACTGTTCTGCTGTCCAGGCTTCTCTTGATAGATAAAGTACTCATCCACTTTATCGATAATTTTTGCGCCTGTTTGCTGATCTTTACGTGTCTTTACTTCTTTAACTTTACGAATCTTAGTTGAATCAATGTAACGAGCTTCTTGAATACCTGCTTTTGGGTTTGCTTCGTTGACTACAAGGTGGTGATAGATTCTTCCATCTACATACCACCGGCGGAACATATCATGACCATGTTCACTAAAGTTAAGTAGATTTAAAACATTATTGAATTCTTCGGTGATTGTCTTTTTAATACCTGCTGGAGCATCAACCTTATCCAGCTTGATTTGAATGTCATCATTCATGCCACCGGCAATAATAGATTCATTTACAATATCTTCAATTGCCATGTCAACTTCGGGATGCATAGCAATACCACGATACTTCATGATTAATTGGTGGTTGTCTTTTGCTTGGTCGCCATTTATATCAACGTATTGTCCATAATGACCAGAAACAGAAGCAGTAACGTATCCCGCACCATCGTCATCCGTTTTAGGAACAATGGATACTTTTTTCTTTTCTTCTTGTTCAGCGGCTTTACTTCGTCTAATTTCAAAGCCGAATAACTTGATACTATCTTCTGCCATGATAATTCCTTAGATTAATGAGTGGAGGAGATTTCTCCCCTCCATTCTACTATTTATTCGATTTTTACGAAGTGGTTACAGCTTCCCAGTATTGAATCTGGAACTCAACTGTGAACTCTTCGATAGTATCGTTGTTGTCATATGCTAGATCAATCGCGCTGACATTTGTTGGGAATGCACCACGGAATGCGTATTTCTTCAATACTGATCCGTCTTTGTCAAGTTGGTCAACATACATGTCTGCTTGATAAGACGCAGGATTTGTAAGTCCTGTGTTTGCAGAATGTGCATTGATTGCATTCATCCAACGCTCCATTGAGTTACGAACAGTGAAATCAGTATCGTTGATAATGTTTACTGTCCAAGGCTCAAATGTTCTATCACCCGCAATTTGAATCTGACGACCACGGAAGCCGACAGGGATTGGGGTCATAACTGAAGCTGGCAATTGTGCACCTTTACACATAAATGTGGTAAGAGCAATATCGCCACCAGCGTTTACCGCACCAGGAAACGTGATAGTTGCCTGAAACAGATTGGGTCTAGCACCGCCACCTTTTAAGGCAGCTTTAAAGTCGTCTACTCTAAGAATAGCCATGTTTTATTTCTCCTTCAGTGCTACTTATACTGTTCCAACGACTTCTTCGAAGTCAACACCGGATCTCACAGCTACAAAATTTAGTGTAATGTAGTTGATTGAGCGGGCTGGCTTGATGAAGACGCTAGCAACAAATTCGTTTCTGTCTATAACTGCAGGAGTATTGTTTGTTTCGTCGCAAACAACACGGAAATCAGTGATACCACGAGCACCTTGGATTTCTCTCAAGAATGGTTCGACAATACCAGCAAATTCTGAACGAGTAAACTCGTCATTGAATTCGAAGATTACTGATTTTGCTGCTTCAGCAATAGATCTTTCGATTGTCAAGAACAATCTACGAACGTTAATACGATCGAATGCAGATGGTCTTGATAGGTGAGTCTTATCACCATATAGCAGGATACCTTGTCCTGGAATATTGGAGATAGGGTTGATACCTGCTTTATACAGTGTATCTCTGTTTGATTTGTTTGCGGCATATGCAAGTGATGTTACACCCAAATATTGACCACGACGTGTACCTGCTGGTGAGAACCAAGGTGCAGCATTCACTGATGTCGCTGCCATTAGACCAGCTGTTGAAGAAGCAGCAGGAATATGGATGTATTGATCGTTGTACTTGTCATATACTTTCAAGTAGTTGCCGTCAACAATTAAGTATGAAGAGCGAGTAAAGTTAGCTACTCCTGATACGATGTCTGTTACTTCAGAACCGTTGTTATTAATAACAGCTGCTCTGTTTGGCGAAGTAACCGCAACACAATCTTTACGTGTTGAGCTTGCGATTGCAACAAGATCATTTACTACAGTTGTTTGGTCTGTAGAAGATGACATACCTGGTGCAATAAGGAAATCAACTGTTACAGTGTTTGTATCTTCGAAAAGATCGAAACCTGTTAAGACTTCAGCTGTTCCAAGTGCAGAGCCATTGTTACCGTTTACAAGTGATGTATCACCTGTTGCAACAGTACCAATCGCAAACACATATTGTGAACCATTGTTGATGACGTTATTAACGTAGTTTGTAGATCCATCTGCATTCTTAGCTGTTGAAGCTGTTCCTACAAATGAATACTTTTCGAGGACTTCGCCTGCTGTGCCTGTGATGTCTCCGTCTTGGTCTACAACTACAACATGCAATTCGTTTGAATCTGGTGCTGCGTCAAACTCGTTGACGTATGTCCAGTTATCAAAGTCTGAATCGCCTGCTGATTGACCGACTACAGAAACTTTCAAGCTGTTGCCTAAAGCACCTGCATAACGTGCCACCCATGTGTGACCGTCTGAGTCAAGTGCGGCTTCTTGTGATTCGAAGTCGTCGTAATTTTTTACGAGTGGTGCAGAAGCGCCATTATCTGAATCGTAGGCGTTTGCTGCTGATGATCCCAATTCTCTGACCACGTACAAATCTGAAGAGTATCTTAGGTAGTACGCGGCTGAATGGAAATCAATAGTGTTTGACGTAGATGGGGCGCCAAACGTAGATACGAGTCCAGTTTCGTCTGCAACGAGAGTAACTTCTTCTGCAGGTCCCCAATTAAAATTACCGACATAAGCACCTGCTGGTGTGGTAATTCCTGGGACTACTGCAGTTAAGTCAATCTCTTTGATTACTACTGCTGGAGACGCTGATGGATTTAATGCCATTGTCTCTTCCTTTTCCATTGAAGCAATTATAAGTTAAACATAATACGAATATTCAATTATAGCTATTTATAATTTTTTAAAAGTCCAAATAATCTTCATACTGGACCTGCCACGGGTCTTCTTTTTGCTCTACAATTTCATCAATACCATCATCGAAGAAGCCAAATGGAAGTACATCACGTTCAATCTCTTCCATCCTTTGTTCAAACATCATTTGTTTGATGTTAATATCAGTAAGCTCACCAAAGTATGATGTTCCAATAAAGTAACCAAATAAAACAAGATTCATCATTAAGTCATCATGGTTACCATCGGACGCTTCATATGATTGTCCCTTTGCTACAAAGGTTGAGATTTCTAAGATAGTGTCTTCATCTACAATGTCTAGTTTATTTTCTTCTAATAAGTCTTTTACGCCAGAACATCCAATACGTTTTACTTTACGTGTCATGTTAATGCCTAATGAATCTGCTTTAATTGTAGATTCAACAAACATGTTTTCATATTCTAAATCGTGATAAAGTCCATTACACACAACTTGACCAGCATCATTTGATTCTACAACAGCCATAGCTTCATTGTAGACTTTTCCAATTTTATAAATAATATTTGGGAAGAGCAAAGGCGAGATAAGGTTATTGCGATAAACAGCAACCTGTTTAAAAGGCCTAGTGCTAATATCGATCACATTAAATGTAGAGTAGTCCTGACCTCTTCCCTTCGCAACATCAACCATCATCACATATTGATGTTTTGGATGAGCTTCTTCATATATCAATACACCTTCCTTAGTAACATGTAATGGATCTTTACGTCTTAAACTAAGAAGCGTATCAGCTGCGATGAGAGTATCGCCAGTACCAAAGAACGTGTTACCAAATTCTTGATCAAATTGTAATTGAGAAGTGTTGGCAATTGTTTCTTCTTTCCACTTCTCATCACGGCCTGGAACATCCCACCAATCAACTCTAAACGACTTGTATTCATTGGTGCCTTGTACAGCACCTTCCCATATCTTATGGAAAATATTACCAATACCATTTGCGGTAGAAGTAATAATAACCTTTGTATCTTTACCAGATGAAACAACCGGATATGTTGAAGTATAGAATTCTGTAGCTCTTTCAACAAAAGCAAATTCGTCGAGGTAAAGTAAATTTACAGACATACCACGAATAGAGGATCCTGATGTTGAGGACGAAACTATTCTAGAGTTATTACTAAACTCGATCGAGCTTTTATTGACCGACTTACACCCTGGCTGTAGAAAGAAAGGAAGATTCTCGAGCATTAGAGTGACTCTGCCAACCATCTCTCGAGCGGTTTGACCTTTGTTGGCAAGTACTGCAATTGTTTGTTCTGAATTAAAACATGCATACCATAGAAGATACGCTACCGAAGAAATAGATTTACCAGACTGACGACAAGCAAGAACAATATTAAATCTGTTTGAATTAAATTGTTCAAACATTTTTTCTTGGTATTGATATAGTTCGAATGGAACAAGACCACGATCCAGCGAAATTACTTTACAATAATTCTTTGCAAAGTATACTGGATCGTTCATGCATTTGGCGTATTCAGCAACCTCTTCGTTTGTCCACTCTTGAGAAACACCATCTTTTTTGATGTTTGGGTTGCCTAGATAACTTTCATTCGTTATTGTCATCTTTGATTCTGCTTGTTATATCAATTACATTATCTTGTGGCAAGCCATCTCTGACATCTTTCAACATTCTTTGAAGCTCGGTCGTAGAGCCGACAAATAAGTTATTTGTAGTAGCAGTTGATCCTATTGCTTTTGGATCTGGTCTATCATATTCTTTTTTCTTTTTATGTAAAGCAATGAGATCGCCATTAATATCGGCAATAGACTTAAGCATTGTCGATAGAACCTCAAAAGCTCGAGGATGCTCAGACATTCTAGCTACTTCCATCATATCATCAAGGGCGTCTTGTCCTTTTACGATAAGATCATGATAGTTTTGTCTGGCTAATTCAAAATCATTCTTTGCTTTTTCATCCGAATCATTCATAATAGGTCTCAATGTCAATATTAAATCCATAATCACTATCAGGGCTCACATCACTTGGATCCGTCGTCACGGTAATTGTTTCAACCTTAGAGTCAGAATCACCCATAAGATATAGTTCCGTGATAGCATCGGTAATAAGACCTTTATCAGATATAGGTCCATAGAAATTTATACGCATTTCAAACTCAATAGAATAGATGATCGTTCTTCTCTGTTCTACAGTACCTTCAAAATCATCTGTAAATGTGACAGCTTGGATTGTAATTGGAACATCTTCTACAACATCACTATGATCTGAGAATGGTTTAATTGATAACGTATATTGTGGATTGAAGTATGGTATAATTTGCTCTACAACTTGTAAAGCATCGTCTTGAGTTTTAGAATAAACATTTAATTGGAATGAAACTAAATATGGTGCAGGTGAAAAGAACTTGGTTGCTTCGGTGTTTGAAGCCGTTCTACGGAAATTATTTGTTTTTGGTAATTTTCTTTCAGCATCATATTGTAATGACGTAATTTCAAATGACATACGAGGTAACTTAATTGCTACCTTTGTATCATTATCTAAGTCTGGATTCTCACGGATTCTTTCAAGATATTTTTCTTTTGGTGCATAGGCTAATGGTACTTTCACCTGACTAATAACATCACCAGCAGCATCTTTACGAAGCACATATATGTTATTAAAAAGTGAACCAAACGTGGCCACAGTCTTTCTTAATCTTTGATGATAAAAATAACTAAACATTATTTCATTAACCTTTTAACAGTGGCCAAAGCTTTTTTACCATCCGGATGATTAGGATTAATGCTCACCTCATCACCATTTACGAAATCAGATATATTAGCAGCTTTACCTAATGCAGAAATAGCTTTATGCAATGGATCTTTTGAATCATACTTACGTTCAAATCCCGGTTTGCCTCTTAACTCTACCCATTTCTTATCACCTTTTTCCCACATCTTCAAAACATCTTGATCTTTACCACGAATAAGCTTAAGCTTTATTCCTTCGGATATGTATAGCTTAAAACTTTTCATTAGCTAGGATCTCCGAATGGATTTGATTCAGAGAAGTCAAGGAAATCTACACCGTCAAAATCAGTGTTTTGTTCATTATTTGAAATTTGATTTACTTCTTCACCGACTGACGCAACGGTTGCTTTTGAATAGAGTGGTGTTGGTGCATCTGCAGAATCAAGGTTAGTTGTACCAATCACGAGTAAGTCTGGAACAAAGCTATGGAACTTACCATCATCTGCTCCAACATGAATAAGTTTCAATACATTATCTGAATCTGACCAATGAGAAACCTCACCGGACATAACAACGCCAGAAGATAGTGTTTGATTAATTGTTTCACCAATCGTAAATCCATCACCGGCACTATCAAGATTCAAGATATATTGATATGCGTAATCTCTTTCAATATCATCAATTGCTGCAATATCGGTGTCAAAGTCTTCATCATTATATTCAAACAATTCACAACGTAGTTGATAAGTTGGTAGGTTACTAATTTGATAGAATGGCTGCTCATGCTCGACATGCATGATTTGAAACATCGAGTTTGAAAGTGGCAACCAAATTAAGTCGCCTTCTCTTGGACGAATCGAATTAATTTCATTATCAAACTGTGCTACAGTTGCTGACCATCTTCTACGTGCTACAATAAACGTAGCGGCATCTCTAATCTCCACACCAAACTTTGTAAACAGGTCACCTTCACCTTCAAAGCCATCAGTGTTTGTGATATACATTTCAACTTTATAAGCATTACTAAATGTTGAAGGTACATCTTCATTTAAGATTCTATCTTCGTTTACGATTTCTCTTGGTAAATAATAAACATCTTGTCCATACATCTTCAGAGACTCTATGACAATATCTTCATAAAGTTTCTGTTCTGCTCTGACTTTTTGGCTGAAGTATGGATTAGTTGCCATTGTTTATCCTATGAAGAAATCTACTGGAAGTTCCTGCTCTAAACGAATTCTTTCTTGAAGTTTTTCGATGTCTGCCATAGCATCTTCATAGAGTTGTCTGCCATTAATTGTAACACCACCTGGCAACTGCATACCTTCAAACTTAATAAGGTTTTGTCCCCATTGCAATTTAAAGAGTGCGGTGGTATAATCTTTAATGAACATGTCGTTATAGACTGAAGTATGTGAATTAGGATCTACAATTTGAAGAGCTTCGACAATAATGTAATCGTCTTCTTTAATATCCTTATCTTCAAAATCTCCATGAATATAAAGTCTTCCTTGTCTTCTTGAGAAATTAACTTGTGGCGTACCATTTAATTTCATATCAAGAAGTGATAAGTATTGTTGCATTTGATCGTAATATGCAAGATCACCCGCAAAGTTTTGTAGATCTGCAATATCGTTTAACATCATTTGATACTTAATATCAAAGAAATTCATTGCGTTATTAAATGATGTCGAAACGGGAAAGAGTCTTTTTACAAAAATAACTGAACTTGGAATATCGATATATTCATTTGTAACATCAGCTGCAGTGACTTGATGCTTAATATATGTCTTTACAGTTGCATCTGCATGAAATTCTTGATAGTACTGAAGTGCTTCATCTAAGCGATCTTCAAGCTGGTCTGGGTCAACATTCACTTCAATCACTGGCTCGCCAAGACGACGAAGGCAATGATCAATCAGTGTAGATCTTGAGTTTGGAGCTGCCATACTGTTTTCCTTTTATTCAGTACTATTTATATATTATTTATGCTGCATCAATCACTGCTTGAGGTGTAGCATCAATTACTGCTTGAGCAGCTGCTCGTTCTTCATTGTCTTTGGTGATAAGTGGGTTTGGTACTTCAACTACAGTAGCTTCACCATCAGAATCAAATTGTGTTTCTGTTACAGTCGCTGGAAGTGGTTCAATTGCCGTAACAGTGATTACTTCAACCTGTTCATAGATTGGAGAACCATCCGAATCGTATTGAAGTTGTCCATCAGAATCTGTTAGTTGAATATGGCTGTCCTGCATTTCAGTTACTTGTTCTCTTCCATCAGCTAAAACATATTGTGCTAATTTTTCAATTGCATTTGTATATGCTACTAGTTGTTGGTTGAACTGCTTTTCGTCTGCCGCTGCTTGTAGTTCAGCTGGAATTTCACCGTCGAAACAGGCTGCACCTTCTGCAATGATTGCGTCTAGGACTTCCTGATAGTGGCGGTTTGCAGGGTCTAGGGGTATCCAGTGGTTGTGGGTTTGGCAGTAGATGTTGCTTTCGCCCAGTTCTGATGTGTTGATGTTAAACATGATTATAACTCCGCATCGAGTGAAAACGCTTGCCCAAATTCAATATAACCATTACCAGTCGCCCTGCCGTAAGCCCGTGTAAAGTTCTTACCGTTTGTTCCTGGTGATGAAGCTAGAATAAGTGCTGAAAGATTGGAACTGTAGTTTAGAGATCCTATAAGGGTTCTTGTAGGATTGGCACGCATTTCCACTGGATGTTGGATAATTTCACTATAATCCAAATTGGCTTGTTGATAGCCTTGCCCATATAAATGATCTGTCCAGTAATACCTCTGACACAACGCCAGTTCTTCCCCGTAAGACCGATGCTCGAAGGGGGTGGCGACTTTTCCTAGTTCTAGTTGGACATTGGCTATCTCAATGTAATCCCCGCTGCTTATTGAAACAGTTGACCCATTCCACAGTACAACCCCTACATGAAAGGCGCCAAACCCGTCAGCTAGTGTAGTAGTAAAAGTAAGAAATTCCCACCCCCCGTTACCACTATGGGTCTGTGTCCCATCTTCATTGCTTCCAACAGCGGCACCTTCAATGCGAAGTCTTGGATAAGTGGAGTTACTTTTAACCCAAGCCGATAAGGTGACGTCACGTTTTTGCATCCAGCTTTCAACTTCAATCTTCTGCCGTAGTTGCAAATACCCTGTTGCAGATGAAGTAGCCGCTAACTTTGCAGTCTTTGCCTCTGTGCCATTAGGTAAATCAACTGTGTTATTTTGAATTGTAGCAGTTACACCAGATATATCCGTATTCCATCTATCTAGGGAATAACTGCCCCCTGATGTTGATGCAGCGGTTGTATAATCACCACGTTGGCTAACAGTGAAACCTCCGTTAATCAGGATATTCCTACGCCCTGCACCAATCAGGTTAAACTGTTCCTGTGGTGTCTCAGCACGAAGCATTGCCTCACCAGCTACACTGCTTGGTTTATCAAGCTCACTAATCTTTTCTCTGACATTAATTTCTGGTTTAGTTACCTTAACTACCATGTTTAATCCTCTGCTACCATTCCGTTTGATGCACTAATAGCTGCTCCAACTGCATCTGTTGTATTATCTATTCTTCTTAACCCTTGGAACACAGAACGTCCTGAACTTGTACCGACATGAAGTAGGTTTGTGTCATCATCATAGGCCAAAGCTGTTACCGAATCAGTCGAACCGTATAGAGTTGCCTTTGCATTCTCTTGGAAAAGTTGCTTCTCATCATCATACATTTTAGCAATCTGTTCTTCTGATGGAACCGTTCCAGAAATTCTAAGAAGCGCCATCTCACCAGGGAACCACTGACTACCACCCCAATTCGCTCCAATGCGCATTTCAGCATGAGCATTAATGTTTATACTATCAACACCAATGCCACCTTTTGATTCTAGTAGACCATTAACCCAAACTTCAAGAGTTCCATCGCCTCTTCGATTAAAGTGCAAGAAATGCCATTCTTCCTTATCAATACGGGTTTGGCCTGTTACGTAGGAACTACCAGTAGGTCCTTCAATGTAAATTCTAGGTAATTGATTTGCATACTCAGGATATATAAATATTCTTCCAGCGTTTGCTTGGGCGCCTACAGTTCTATCTAAAATACATGTGTTTTGATTTGATACCGCATCCATTTTAACCCATACAGTAATTGAAAATGGATTTGTTCCAAAATCAAAGTCAGAGTTGTATGGAGAAACAAAGTGGTTATTATCAGAAAAACGATACCCAACTAGATCTGCTCCAGTTTCAACTGGTGTTTTTACTATGCCACTACCAGCTGTTGCTGATCTAATATGATTACCGTTTACCGAACGGTCTCGTTCTTTTAACTCTTGAATCCAAATAGAGTCAATGATTCCAGAGCCACTATATCGGTGTCTTATCTCAATACTAGTAATCGATCCAGTGTGAATATAAAAATTTTGTTCAGTGCCACCGCCGTCACCCATATAATCCATTACTTTGCTGCCATTAATGTATAAAGTGAAATCACCACCGTTGTCTTGTGTAATGAACCAATTAATTATATACGTGGAAGAAGATAGACTTAGGGTTTGAGAAATACTTCCATCTATTGCACCTGTTGTTATTAAAGCGCCTGGTCCACCAAACTGACCTCCAGAAGAGCTAATAGTAGGAGTTGTAGTACCAGCTAATGTCCAACCGTTTAAACCATCACTAAATGTACCATTTGTTAAAAGATTCGTGTCTGTCAAATTAGTATCGTCGGTGTCAGCAAATACAGCAAGTTTAATATCACCAGGCATCCATCCTGTAGCATAATCTTTTGTTACCCAATTTACCATCCCATCGTTAACAGAACTACTATTTACATAAATGTTAGATAACCCTTGAGCATCCCCAACATGAAAAGTTGATTTTTCTGTTGCTACGATACAATTAGGAGCGATTGTATTATTACCAAGTATATTGCTACTGTTACCTATACCATCATTTGCATACCAAAATGTTGTACTGTTGGCAAAAGTACCAAGGTCGACACCAGAAATTCTTGAATAAGGATTATTATAATTTACACCTTCGTTAGATCCTTGCCCCTGCCTGTGGTACATTTCACCAGTAGATAAAAGATTAACTTCATAGATCGGGTATGATGAATTTGAAGCAGAACTGGTTACCGTTCCATCATTTTCTATAACTGATATACCATTAGCTGTCGCAACTGCAATTGTAGGTGTAGGTAAGCCAGTAGCTGGATCAATTGGAGCATTAGGTAGTACTGTCATGTCAACATCATACATAGAATAAGTTAATACTTCATAAACTCTCTTAGCATTATTTGCGTTAGTGTAGTATGAAGATGGATCATTTCGTCCTTCAATAGTTCTACTAGACACTATTGGATAATTATCTGATGCATAAATTATGTCTACAAAATCTTCAATAAATTTAAATATGTTGCCGCCGTCATTGCCAACGTTAACCATACTACCGTTCATAGCACTAATGGCTAATCTTGTTTGTTGGGATGTAGCCCAATCAATAATGCCGTTGGCGTTAAACACCATCCACATGGGCAGATCAGGATCATCACCATCATAGATAGTAATCTTGGATGTTTCAGCCACAATCACAGCAACCGCAGGGAACTCCTTACGGCTACCACGTGTTGCTGTATTCAGTGTTTCGTTATACCATGAGGTATGCTGTGTGCGCTTACGCCATGCACCACCATCGCTATCTTTGCGTGTATCATAAATGAATACATCAACAGCAGTGTCGCTAATATTTGTTGCAATTGCATCTAGTAAGTATTGTTCTGCTTTTGTTGTACCAGCAACTTCTAATTTTTCACTTGGTGTTGTTGTACCTATTCCTACATTACCTGATGAAGTAATAGTTAATCTCTCAGTACCATATACGCCAGTTCCCGTATTAGTACCTGTATCTGTTCGTAAACTAATAGTGGGACTAATAATTTGTAAATTATCACCAGTACCACCTATAGAGTTAGTGTAGTTAGATGTTGAGGAATTATCTTTATATGAAGTCCACACATACTGATCAGTAGATTCAACTAATACAGTTGTGTTTCCAGTTCCACCATTGATATGTAAATTTTCACTTGGTGTAGTTGTGCCAATACCAACATTACCACTGTCTAATACTGTGAGTTTAGTGCTACCGTCAACACGAAGTCTTATTTGACTACCAGCGACAACGTTGTCTTTATCAGCATCAAGATAAAGATATACTGTGTCGTTGCCTATGCCAGATGTACCAGTTGTATCTGTAAAATTAATATATGCACCAGCATCTGTAGATTGAAATGTTGCGGTTGTATTAGTTGTACCCGAATTAACAGTCAACCCATCTGTTACAACAGTCCCTGTTACGTCTATGCCTGCGCTGGTTGTGGTTAGCTTGACAGAACCATTGTGGTAAAGTTTTACATAACCAGATACACCATCTACAGCTAATAGGTAATTGTTGCCTGTAGTTGGATGCTCCAAAATTAAGTTTTCGCCACGCAACTGCAAAGCACCGACACCGCTTTCGGTAATAATGCTATGCCCAGTTGCCGCATCATGGTAAATCTGAAGATCAGAACCAGTACCAAGTATTAGCTTGTCGTCATCAGGGAATGAGATATCACCATCAATAGAAATCTTAGAACTTGTAACTGCCCCGTCAACAATCTTTGCGGTTGTTACAGAATTATCTGTTGGAGTAGCAGTAGCACCTACACCACCTAGCATAACGATA
>Ga0255768_10004602_pt1 | contig 13438 bp, 15 predicted proteins | sample 071ome_33_FD_179983 | JGI IMG/M metagenome (GOLD analysis project Ga0255768, IMG submission 179983) | Coastal salt marsh microbial communities from the Groves Creek Marsh, Skidaway Island, Georgia - 071412AT metaG (version 2) | ecosystem: Environmental > Aquatic > Marine > Intertidal zone >...
GGTGTCAGGAGACCCTTACTGTGGTAGTCCTCAATCACCATTTGAGGCTCTTTGGCAAACATATTCTGTTGCCCGTATTCATTAGTTGTTACAGTCATTGAAGTTTTGTTAAAAACTGTTACAATATTATATAGCAAAAATAAAGAGGGGTCAAGCCCCTCTTTGTTCGGATATCCTAACTTTCTGGCGCGGGAGGGAGTCTTCCAAGGTAAGGATCATACTCAAAAATCTCATCCCAGTTTTCTATAGTACATGCTTGAGTCTTCCAAAAGTTCCACAAACCATCCCTACTGGGAATATGGAATGTGTCAATATGCTCTTTATCCCAAATCATTGATGTAGTTTTATCTGAAGAATAAAGAAGGAGAGGAATGGCAAAAGAATTTCCAGATTCGTAAATCAAATGTTCAGAGTTACACCTTGGTTTTGCGTTGTAATCAAGTTTATACTTGCCATCTCTATAACAAAGATCTAGCAATTTCTTAGCATGGTGTCTTGTAATAAGATAACATGCCGTAGAGAAATCATTTACAAATCTTTTATGCAGTTTTAAATGCAGGGATCCAGGATTGATGACCGCTAGTTGTACAAGATCATAATCAAATGGAAGTTTTGATTGAAACTGCCTCCAAGTAAATGGCCAATACTTAATAACTGACAGATCACAATCATCTTCCATCATGATTGCACACTGAGTATCAGAAGTTTCATACCAGTGGTGAATCGCTTTAAGGTGAGATGTGCAGCATCCAACGTCAGTTGGTCCCATATTGTCAGGATACTTACCTTTTAATATACCACTCAAATCATCATCACCAGTTCCATCATACCCAGAGATTCTGGTATAATCCTCAATCTCCCAATATTCAAACTGCTCTTCCATATACTTTCTACGATCTGGACTTCTATCAAGATTCGTATAGTAAATGGGAGGAAGACCCTTCAACTTATACACTGATTTGTTCTTATCCCTCATTGTTCAGAAATCCAATCCATCAAATCTACTTTAGGTTCCCATCCAAAGGTTGTCTTCAACTTAGTATTATCTGCAAGAGTTGTCCTTGCCTCACCAATCCGTGGAGGGATATTAGTTTGATTTTCGGATATGGCATCTGCAATCTCATTGATGGAGTAGTTTAATCCATTGCCAACATTATACAGTTGACCATAGAATTCTTCATCAACTTCTTTAGTTGCTGCAAGAATGTTTGCCTGAACAATATCAGAGACATGAGTAAAGTCTCTACGCTGCTCACCATCACCAACGATAGTCAAAGGTTCATTGTCTCCTCGCTGACGCAAGAAAATACCGATTACAGGAGCATACTGACCACTGACAGGAGACCTTTCACCATAGACGTTGAAATACCTGAATGTAACAGTCCTCAGACCAAACAAACTGGTATACATTGAGCAAAGTTTTTCACCAGATACTTTAGACACTGAATAGGGATTCAGACAGTCATCTCTCTGCGTTTCATCATTGGGTGGTTCGTTGAAACCATAACCTGAAGAAGTAGAAGAATACATCACCTTCTTCACCCCCGCATCCCTTGCACACTGAAGAACAGTGACCGTGCCTACACAGTTAATACTGACAGCTTCAATTGGATTCAGAATAGCAGGTTGAATCCTTGCCTCTGCTGCAGTGTGGAAGACATAATCAACTCCCTCATACAGAGGTCTTGTGTTTTCATAGTCACGAATATCATACTTATGATTTTGTGCCTTATCATTCCAATAAAACTCTTCATTGGATTCTGCACTCTCATTGTCGATGACAATAACTTCGTGACCCAACTCAATCAACTTATCTACGATATGAGAACCGATAAAACCAGCTCCGCCAGTTACTAAACTTTTAGTCATAATCTTTGCAAAATGATAGTTTTTCTATTACAGATTCGTAAATATCTGTTTTGAGTTTGGTACTAGAATAGTTGTGATCCTCACGATTCAACCAAACAATCTCAATATTTAGGTCTTTGCCCGTATATGACCCATCCTGATAATCAGTGCCTAAGAATCGCATATCATAATCTCCAGATTCAAGATACCAGAGAAATGTGTCTTCTGCCTGATAGACAACAATGTCATCAACATACTTAATCGCTCGCAAAACTTCCTTTCTTTCCTCAACAGTTTGAACTGGTTTGAGTTTATGGGGTCTTGCAAATGATGGGTCCTCATGAAGAGCAACTGTTAGATGGTTGCATACTTTCTTCGCATCTTTAAACATTCGAATGTATCCAGGATGAATAACATCAAATGCTCCAGCAATAATACCCCTCTTCACTGGAAGACTTTTCTTCCATTCTTCCACATTAATACCTTTATCATCAATAAAGATATCTGCAGTTGGTTTACAAAACATTGGGAATAACTCATGATACTTATATCCCCAATCACTGAGTTGTTTTTTAGTCAACTCAGTGTGGTCAATACCAGACCCCTTACCCCTGGCAGTTTGCATAATGATATAATGTCCTTCATCATAAAGACGATTGACCTGCTTCACCATGAAAGGAAACGGCGTAGCATTTTGATAATCTGGTTTCCCTAAGTGATTGTCTGGAGTATCACAAAGGGTGCCATCAATGTCAAAACAATACCTCATACCACACCATGAAGGAATATCTGGTGAACACATTCTACAATACCATAGTCTCTGCTGTCAATGTGATAGTCCCAAAGAGCATTATTTGAAATACTTCTTGCTTTATTGGTAGGATTAAAACCAGTCAGGATTCCATAAGGGATGGCATTGTTTTCACAATGTTTGATGCAGTTGATGATATTCTTAGATTCACCACCAGAACTAATCAGAATACAAAGAGTATCTGGTTTAGCGTAGTATTGTAAGAAACGACAATAGGCATTCTCCATCCCAAAGTCATTGATGAAACAAGTCAACATTGACGGGTCAGAGAATACCATAGAGTTTTTATTGTGAAACTTCACATAATCTTGAGAGATATGTGAAGCCACTGAGTTGCTACCGCCATTACCAAGAATGATGATGTTGTTATGAGTTTCAAAAGCAGACTTAAACTTCTCAAACTGTTCTTCAATATGAGCACCCTGCAGTGCTTCAATATACTCTGTAAACGGATTGCTCATAGTTTTATACCAGTAACTCCACTAGATGTAACATCTATTTTAACAGATTGATATGGAATATTCAAGTTGTCTGTTTCAGAAAATACAAGGAAGAATCCACCATTGCCAGCGCCACAAAGTTTATGGGCAATGACTGTTTCATTGACATTCAAACATTCATCAATCTCTTTGATGATATCGTTCTCAGTAATCGTAGAACTTGTCTTTTTCTTCTGCAACCAACTCTTATTCATGTAATTCAAGAAACTACCATAGTCTCCTTGAATAACTGTGTTATAAGACTTGTCAAGCGTGGTAAGAAGTGGTTTTGCCTTATCAATGTTTTGAGTCACATCTTTAAGGACACTTCTAGAGTTTCTTGTCACACCAGTGAATACCAGATGTGTATCGTATTGGTCAAAGAACTTTGTTGGTAGGAAATCATACTTGACAATCCCACCTCTGTAGAATTCAATCTTCTTAAATCCACCAATACCACAACCATATGGATCTTGGTATCCACAATAAGGATTAAACTTCAACTCCAACTCATAAGCAATCTTACAGATTTCAATGTCTGTAATATCCCTACCCAGAAACATGGAGCAGGCTTTGATAAGACTAATGATATAAGAAGATGATGATGCAAGACCACTACCTTGAGAGTATGCATCACTGGTCAGAGTTACCTGAACTGGTGGCATATCAAAATATTCAAGGACAACTCTTACAACATCGTTTTGTATTTCTTCAACCGTAGATACTTCTTCTCTACGCGAATAGTTGACAATGTATTTGTGCTGGTCTCTGTTAAATCCAAACTTGTCTTGACTGATTGTGACATAAGTTTTTAAGTCACAGGTAAAACTAATAACGGATCCATATCCATACTTATCAACAAAGTATGGATTATCTGTGGATCCGCCAAACAAAGACACTCTTAATGGGCAAGAGGCAATAAACATTTTACTTACTTAAACCAAAATATTCGAAGTCATCGATGTATAGATTATAAACGATATCTCTCAGTTCGTCATCATAGAGAACAGAGTAATCCGAAGGCATCGCCCCATAATCCCACCATTGAGAAGCAGGAATATTCCAAGGTTCTTCAAGACTATTCAACTCATCACTTCTAGGTGTTCTATTTTCTCCACCCAGTTTTCTCAGATTCTCCTTCGAAGTATCAACATTTACACCCATCTTTTTAGCAGGAATATCAAAACACTCCGGAAGATCTTCCATGAAAAGAATATCATCAAAGTAATCTTTAGGGGGAAGGGTTCCCACTTCCCACCAGGATTGCTCCCAAGTTGACTTAACAAAATCAGTTTGCTTTCTGATATGAAGATCACCGCGATCGACATGCTCCTTAGTCATCATAAGACACATATCCTTGAAAGTCATGTCTTTGACATTCTTTGTCAAACGAAAGAAGTCAGATGCTTGTGTGCAACAAACTCTATTACGCTCAGAATGATTCTTTGGATCAACCTTATACTTATCTTGAGATAGTTGATCTATGCAGAGAATAATGATTTTCTCCGCATAGAAACTTGCCAATCGGTTGTATGGATTTCTTGCCAACAAAAACGTATAGTCTTTATCAACCGTAACGTCTTTCCAAACATTACGCATCAAGTTGGTGCCACACTTAGGTGTAGCCCAACAGTGCTTGTTTAGTGGTTTCATTTTCTAGTATTACCGTAATGAATAACTGTGCAACCAGCGATTTGTGGACACTTTCTCCAGGGATCAACAATCACAGATCCTTCTGGGAAGATAGACTTCTCTTGCTTCTCAGGATCTGGATCTAAGCAACCCAAGAAGGTTGTCTCTGGATCATGACCCATCAGATAAGATGCTGCTCCAAGATCAGCAGGTGGTTTATCTCCAGTATAGTCATCATCATAGTATACAGTTCCACCCAATTCCTCAACATAGTGACCAACCAAGATGCTGTATGATCCATCCACATAGTGAACATGTGGTTTGTATGCCTTGCCGACAATCACTACAGGAAGACCAGGTTCCAGGAGTTTAATGGCAATATTCTTCGCTTGAATCTCCCTTGCTTCCATGATGGCATCAAAAATGTCATAACCAAGTCCAAGGTTATCAGACATCCAACGAAGAGCAATGTTATCTCTGGGGTGACAAGCACCACCATCACCCATGCCTGCCTTCATGTAGCGAGGACCCATGATTCTTTGATCAGAGTTCTTGAGAGCATCGGTAACGACATCGACGTTGATGTTACCTTGCTTCTCAGCAACATCCTGAATCATGTTTACCAGACTCAGTTTTGCAGAGATGAAAGTATTGTAGAAGATCTTAATGCATTCACACTCATCCCAAGTTCCAACAACATAACGAGGATCGTTATTCATCATTGGACGATAGAACTGAATGAGTTCTTTTGCGTCACCAGTCTCAGAACCATCTTCGGTTCCAATCATTACCATCTCAGGGTTGGAGAAATCCCAACCAACAGTTCCCATAGCAATCAAATATGGGTTATACACAAAGCGTGCATTAGAGATCAGTGGTTCAAGTTCCCGCCGTGTGGTTCCAGGAAGAACCGTAGAGATCAATACGACAAGCTTAGACTTATCAACATACTGATTGACATCAGCAAGAATGCCCTTGACAATACTGTAGTCAAAGTCTTTGTTAGGAAGATGGTGTGTTGGTTGACGACCATCATACAGGGGATCGTGTGGGGTAGGAGCAGCAATAAAGATGATATCACCAAACTCTACTGCTTCCTTAACAGAAGAAACCATTTCAAAGTTTCTTGGAGTTCGTGGAGCAACATCATATCCAACAACGGGATACTTTTCTGCCATCACTTCGGCACAAGCCTGACCGAGTTTACCAACCCCGATCATTGCAACTTTGGTGGATAGTTTTCTAGTCATATCAGTTCTCCTTTAATTTTGCTGTAATAAGTAAGTGCCATCCAAGATTTTTTTTCAATACATTAAAGATTTCTGTTGGCATAGATTCAAACCACGGTTCTTTCTCAAATCTACCTTCTTTATAAGGTTCAATCTGATATGGGAAGATATGGTCTTGCTCGATGGAAACGACTTCAAACCCATCCAATAAGTCTTCTACTTCTTTCTTAGTGTAAGTATTAGCGATTGGACATCCATACTGTGCTTCTGGTTGATCAAAACCAGATTCAATCATATAGTTTTTCCAAGACTCACTGGCATACAACATAATCTTAAGAACACTGTTGGCATTCATATACTTCTTAATCTCAGAAATAATCTTTTCTGGATGTGGACTATGATGAATGACACCAAATGAATAAATCAAATCATATGTTTCGATAGGTAAGAAGGAAGAAAGTTCTTCAGAGTTGCCCAAATAAAAATTTCCCTTCTCATTATACACATCAAATCTCTTTTTAGCAAGGTTTAGAGATTCAACTGATAAGTCAGTAGCAGAATAGTCGGCACCACTTCTAGCAAAGTTGATGCCTTCAGTGGCTAAACCACATCCTATTTCTAAAACTTTCTTACCATTCCATGATTCAAAATCGGCAAAGTTTGGAATATGAGGTTCTGCAGAATATCTTTTCTTTTCTACCTCATCATAATACTCCTTTGATCCGACTTCTCTTTTAGAATGTCTAACGTTACAGGGGCGATCATTCCAAAACTTCTTTACTTCTTCTATCGTTACAGTCATAATTTGAATGTAGGAATGGGTTCCATTTTGTGTTTATTTTGATTGTTGAACTTCCTCAGAACTTCAACCGCAGGTCCAGTGCCATTTTCCATCGCTTCTTCTAGGTCAACATAAGAAGATCCAAGTTGATCCTCATCTGTTCTCCCATCATCCCAAAGTCCATCAGTCGGTTTAGCAGAAATAATACGTTCGTCTACACCAAGATGCTTACCAAGTTCCCATACTTCTGTTTTGTATAGATCAGCGATGGGGGCAATATCAACTCCGCCATCACCATATTTAGTATAGAATCCGACACCGTAATCTTCAACCTTATTACCAGTTCCAACAACGATCCCCTTGTTAGATCCAGCAACTTGATAGAGAGTTACCATACGAAGTCTAGAGCGACTATTGGCAAGAGAAAGTTTATCAGATCCAAACTCTCTCATGGTAAATTGAAAAGTATCAAAAACTCTAGTCAGATCAAACTTATTAGCAATAACATTAGGATAAGTTTTCTGAAGCCACTCCAAATGACAATCTGAAAGAGATTCTTGTTCTTCTTTCTGATGGATTGGCATACCCAACACATAGGTTGTAATACCAGTCTCCGCACACAAAGTAGATACTACAGCAGAATCAATGCCTCCAGAAACACCGACTACCAGAGACTCAAGATTATACTTATTACAATAATCTTTAATCCACTCAACAATATTCAGTTTTAGTTGTTCATTGTCTTTAATTCTATTCATTGTTATTACTGGATGGAGATGTAAGGGTAATGTGATTCCTTAGAGTAATGCTCTCTAAACTGATGGACGATTGGATGAGAAGAAGTCCTCCAAGAAGGATCCCTCATACACTCAATGGTCTCAGAGTTGAATACTTCTTCTTCTCCAACCAAAGAGAATAAGAATGGCATAATAACATCAAAGCAGTTTACGCCAAACACAGTTGCAGTAATACCATCCAACAGTTCAAAGTTCTCTTGATATACTTTAGACGCTTTCAAGAAAGTTTCTGTATGGAATATAGCAGGAACTGCACCCCATCTAAACATTGGGATTGATCCCTCAACCTGAGAAGAGATCTCATTCATAGCAATATATTGCTCAAGTCTTCCAGGAATATCCCAAGCATAGTTGAGACGTGTTCCCAGCAGTTTTCCATTTTCTGGATGGGAAATCTTACCTCTCAGTAAGACATCAGGCTCAGTCATAAACATCCAGTCAGGATTACCACAGTATTCAATACCCTTAGTAACCCTTTCAATCGTAGCCGCAATATTCTTTTTGATTGCAAGTTGATTGTCTGGTTCAAGATAGTTGTGGAAGGTCATCTTTGTGTAAGGACCGATCGTATCCTCACCCATTTCAAACTTCAGATCTTCATACTCATCTTCAAGATAAGAATAGTCTAATCCACCATCAGAAACAACATAAACTTTCGAAGTTGGATATTGCTCTCTAACTCTTGCAAGACTATATTCAAATGCTTCTTTCTGTTTGTATACGGAGTTGTAAATAAATCCAACACTTACATCTTCCCCATCAATGGGGATTTTTGTGCTGCTGGCATTGTTTTGTTTTAGAGGATCGAAATTGGGATTCTTGCTATCAATCTCAATCTCATAGTTTCCAACTGTGATAATCATATTCAAATCCGATCGATAATTGAAATATATTTTTCTATTATAACACGCCAATCAAAATTATCATAACAGTATTGACGTATCTCCTTTCTCATTGACAGAGAAACTTTTTTATTTTCCTCAACCTTCTCTCTAAGATAATCAACATCTTCTAACTTATCATCAGGAATCAAAGTAATGAAGGGTTGATCAAGATCAAGATTACCAACACTTTGCTCAGAGACCACCAATCCAAGACCAGCAGCAAGTGCTTCTACACCAACAAAAGCGTGTGCTTCGCCAGTGCTCAGAAGAAGCATATTAGCGTAAGCAGTCAAGTTATCTTGAATGTCTTTCTTGGATTGCTCACCAAGGAAACCAGAATCGTTTCCATCAAAATCAGCATCTTCATGAATACCAACATAGTGAACGTTATCCAATCTCTTCTGAACAAACGCTTGTCTCTTTCTTGGAATGATCCTTCCAATCATAATAGACTTGTCTGGATGCAATACATCTTTTTCATCAAAAGCATATGAATCAGTTTCAATACCACAAGGAAGAATAGAAACGTTATCAGCAACTGCACCCCGTCTTACCATCTCATCCTTAATGGTATTAGAGAGAGCAATGATATGAGAGTCAGACTTGTTCAACTCATCATAAATCCATTCATAACCAGGCTCTGGATTATCAAGGAATGGATAATGACTTGTATTAAGTTTCTTTGGGCAGTTTAGATGTGGCATCATCCGTGAGAACACATCAAAGTGTAAATGAGCAACATCAAAACTTCCAGCGTTGATAGTTTGAACTACTTCATTGAGATTCTTGGTATTGAAGATGACAACTTCATGACCAATATTTTTCAGTTGAAGATTGTAGTTCCACATCAGGTGCTCAGTTCCACCCCACCCTTCTGGTGGAATAGGAAGTTCACCTGGTCCAATTAAAGCGATCTTCATTTCAGTAAAACTCCTTGTATTGATGAATGATTGAATACTGAGGCAACTCCCAGTCAATACCCCATTTCTGTTTCATCCATGTTTCTGCAAACTGTGGATTTGCTGTGTAACTACATCCAAGATAGAAGTAGATAATGTGAATAAAGAAATCTAACCACCCCATCTTATTATCAAGATTGAATAGAGTTTCAAACTCAATATTGATAAACTCAAAAATAGCGTGATAGTTCTCTACAAATATCTTTGAGTTGAATACTGCTCCACCACAGCAAGCGTAGAAGTCAACATTGAATTTGAGATTATACTTATCTTCCAAATACTTTATGAAGTTTGGATTGATAAGGTTCTCTCTGTTTTCTGGACCACAACAGAATCCACTCTCAGGTAAAAATGTTATCTCATTTTTGACGTAGACATCATCCTCAAGCATAATCATATACTCACAGTTGTTTTGCAAACCGTATAGACATGCTTCGTAAAATCTTTGCAACCAGACGATAGTTTCCTCTTTGTTAAAAGCAAGATGAGGATTTGCAGGATACTCAGACTCTAACTTGATTTTCTGATGACCTTGCCTACCAAGATTCAGAAACCTATGTTGGTAGTTACAATCATACTTTTGAGCAAGATCTGTCAGATTAGATCCAGCATCAGAAATCAAAGTGATAGGAGCATCTGGGTGATGCTTCCTAAAGTTTTCAAGGACAAACTCAGTTGCCTTTCGGTTCTTATAAGTTTGAAAATATGCACAAATATTACTCATATCAACCCTCAAGTATTTGTCTTTTGTATGCAGGAGAGTGATACATTATGCCATCATAGTTAAACATATTCTGAGGCATATCACCTGGTTTTATATAAGAAGGATGTAAGACATGGAACTTGTCTTTGTTTTCATTCCTATAGCGATTCAAATAACTTTCATCATGTGCTGGAGCAAGTATTCCTTTTGATACATCTTCTTTGATACTATCATCCAACTTGTCAATGATATCAAATACTTGAGGAACTTTACCGCCCCAAAGACATCCCTGAAGATACACACCATCATCATCATCTTCAGATATGAATGCCAAACTTTTTGGATTTCTATCATGAGGAAGTGAGTTTGGATTGTTTACATATCCTGGATGGAAACAAGGATGCTGAGCGCCGAAGAGATCTTTATCTTCGTTGAAAAAATCGGCGTAAGGAATCACTTTGTCTGAGCAAACAATATCAGAATCAACAAAGCAATACCAGTCATACTCCTTCAACTGCTCTTTGATCTGCTTGAGAGCAGAGAATCTCTTCAATCCACCATAAGAACTATTCATCAACTTATACCAGTTACTCACAGAATAGTATTCTTGAGTAATCGGAGTGTCCTCATTAATAGGTATCAGAGTCACATCTTCAGGAAGATCATTCAATTCTCCATCAGTGAAAACAAAAAAGTGCTTCTCACATTCAGGCGCAAACTTCTCTGAGAGACCCTCATAAAATCCTGGAAGGAAGTTCAGATATCTTCCCGTCCCAATAAAACTAATCGCTATCTTTTTACTCATAAGATTTCCCATCCCTCACAATAAAGGTCTTTAGTATTGTTATGACTATAAGCAGGACCAAACCACATCTTAGGAGCGATTACTTTTTTATTTGGGTTGCTCTGAAGCCAGGCACCCCACCAACTCATAGAACTATTAGCAATAATAGCATGACTACACAAAGACATCAAGCACAGGTCAACATAAGGAACTAGTGCTCCATCATCATACTTGTCTTCTGGTTCAGAGAACATAAACCTATCTGGTTTGAAGAAGTCTTGCTCTTTACACCAATCAATAGCGTCAGAGAATACAATGATTGGCATATCTTCTGGGAAGTGTTTTAGTGCCTCTTCATAGTATTCTAGTGGTTGCACAGGATGCTGATCTTGAAGATTGACATATGCCCACTTGAAACCACGCTTATCGGTAAGGTTAGGATCTCCGCGACGGACATGAAGGAAAGCAACTTCTTGCCCCTCAAACTGCTGCATAAACCCCTGACAGGGTTCTAACCATTCCTTCTTAAAGGTATAGTCTTGACGAACCTCGTCTTCTACGTGCTTAAAGTATTTGTCAGTTTGAAAGAAACCAAAGATATTTGAGTTATCAGGACACTCATTGAATATTCTTTCATCAAAGTGAAAATGAGATTCTTGAATGGTTTGTTTATGATGAGTAAAATCAACTCTATCAACATTCGTCAATTCAAATGCTTCCAACAGACCATAGTTATCAATCTGAACCTGTGGATAGTATGGAGGAATGCTGTATTGAAATCCTCTATTGCGAGCAATACCTTTCAACGCTGCATGTTGGAACATCTGGTTCCCCAGACGACCAATGGTTCCAATAGAATCAAACCCAATCATTCTTCATTTCCTCAAACACTTTTGCAATACCATCCTGAAGATTGGTCTTTGGCATCCACCAACTGGTAATGTGGTTATTTGGTTGGTTACGCTTATCCATCTGAACACTATCCTTCGCAAGACCTGGTTTGATCTTAACTGGTCTACCAATAAGATTAAACTGTCCAGAAATGATCTCTGCCACTTCCTTAATAGTGTTGCTTCGGAATGAAGTAATATGCAACTCATCTTCTGGTTTGAAATCTGTGAAGGATTCCATTACAGTTTCCAATGCTTCACAACAATCTTCTGCATACAAGAACTGACGCTCTTCTGTTCCATCAGTCATCATTTCAAAGTCACCTTCCTCAAATCCCTTACGGATGAAGTCAGTGATCACATGAGACTTCTCAGCATCATGCTCGATACCGTAGACATTCCAGAAGTGAACTGTAAGACCTTTCAGAGTCTGAGTATAAAGTTCACCCACTCTCTTCATCACACCATATGGAGAGTAACTCATATTACTCATCTGAGACGATGCGAAAACAAACCTCTTATTATACTTTTCAAGAAGACCAAAAACATTAACCATCAACCTAGCATTGTTGTTGATGAATTCAAAAGTGTGTTGATACTTCTTGAGATAGCGGGATCCGCCTACATCAAAAGCAAGGAAGAAAACAAAGTCTGCCTCAGAAATGGATTGTTCCAACTTAGCATTTGGAATAACTGTCAGGTCTTCTTCTGGAGAGTTTACAACATCAAACTCAGTAACCTCATAATCTTTATTACGAAGATACTTTGTAAGGTAGGCACCAATCTGCCCACTAGATCCAAGAATAGTTACTTTCATTTTTTAATCTGATCTAAAATCCAACCATATGTCTTATCAATACCCTCTTCAAGAGTCTGAGAATAATCCCAACCCAACTCTCTACGAATCACATCGTTGTTAGAGTTGCGACCACGGACACCAAGAGGTCCGTCAATATGATTCTTCTCTACAGTTTTACCAGCAACCCTAGCAGCAGTATCTACCAGTTGATTGATGGTTACCATCTCTTCAGACCCAATATTCACAGGTCCAATGAAATCAGAATCCATCAATCGTCGAGTCGCTTCAATGCATTCGTCAATGAACAAGAAGGAACGAGTTTGTAAACCGTCTCCCCACACATCGATGGTTCCACCCTCGTCTGGGAGGAGAGCGACCTTACGGCAGATTGCAGCTGGAGCCTTCTCTCTTCCACCGTCCCACGTACCTTCGGGACCAAAAATATTATGATACCTGGCAACACGAACAGGAATACCATAATTTCTATGGTATGCAAAATAAAGTCGCTCAGAGAATAGTTTTTCCCATCCGTATTCGGAGTCGGGGTTGGCAGGATAGGCGGATTCTTCACGGCAGTCGGGGTTGTCAGGATCCAGTTGATTGTGCTCTGGATACATACATGCCGATCCAGAATAGAAAATCTTTGTCTTGTTTACATCATGACTCTCATTCAACTTGTGCTGCTCATCGAGAACGTTCAAGTTGATTGACACAGAGTTGTGCATGATATCTGCATCGTTCTCGCCAGTAAAGACGAATCCTGCTCCACCCATATCAGCGGCAAACTGATAGATTTCATCAAAAGGTTGCACAAACTTCTCTGCAATCTGCTGATAGAAGTT
>Ga0255768_10004603_pt1 | contig 13438 bp, 12 predicted proteins | sample 071ome_33_FD_179983 | JGI IMG/M metagenome (GOLD analysis project Ga0255768, IMG submission 179983) | Coastal salt marsh microbial communities from the Groves Creek Marsh, Skidaway Island, Georgia - 071412AT metaG (version 2) | ecosystem: Environmental > Aquatic > Marine > Intertidal zone >...
AAAATTCCGATATTATAGCGGGAATACGAGTTAGATTGTACGTTCAGTAGTCATAATCCTATAAGCAGTTATTAAAATAATGAAAACGCCCGGATTCGACACGCTAATTTTCTCGAGCAGAAAATTAGAAACCTTCATCGCACTGATCATTATTGTTGCGATTTTCTCTGTCATTTTACTGATCAGGGCTGATAGCTTACTCAGCAGCCAGTCAATATTTCTGACCATTCCACTGATAGCAATTCTTGTTCTTTTAAGCTTCCAAAAACCCTCCAGAAGCCGTGAAGTCAGTGGCGTCGTTATTGTAATTGCACTGTTCGTACTTACCGTCGTCCTACCCTTTCTTATCCGTTCTCATTTATCGCCCTGGATTTACCTGATCCCGATCTTATTGATTAATTTCATGACTTTCAGACTCAACTTGCTATCAATCGGCATATACTCTGCCTTGATTGTAATGATGATCTGGTTAACACCCAGCTATGAAAACGCATTACCAACGACACTTACTTTCTTTCTGGTAGTTGTTCTATGCCTGCTTATGGCGTTTCTGAAAGATCAAATGTTGATGCGATTATCCGCTTTGGACATCCTGGATCCGTTAACCGGCTGGCATGTAAAACAAGAACTCAAACCCGCGCTGGAACGTGAAATACAACGCGCCGAGCGAGAAGGCAGTGGATTAAGTTACAGCCTAATAGAACTGCCAAGCCTGGGTAATAGCGACGACCGCCAGAAAGACTGGATGCCAGCTCGGCAGTTTATTCATAGTAGTACCCGTCCTTTCGACCAGGTATTTCATCAAGGTCATCGAAAAATTGCCATCATTCACCCTTACGCGACCAAAGATGAAATTAAAGAACGATTGGAATCAGCAAAAGAACGCTATCCAAACACAGCATTTAAAGCCGGGATCACAAGCCTGAATATTGATGATTCATCCACTGAACTCATCAGCAAGGCACGCGCTGCCCTCCTTTGTTCAAGCGACAGCCAACAGGTGACCGTCCATGAAGCTTGAGTTATTTGATCGCTCGGTACAAAACCGAATTACAGCAATCGCCTATGCTTTACTGGCTTCCACTCTGATTGTGATCAGCGTACATCAATTCCTCGAAGGTTATATTGATGCTCTATCCATCAATTTACCGGCAGGTTTGCTTTTTACACTGCTTGCCACAGTGCGCTGGTTAAGTCGAACAGAGCAGGGAAACGACCGCTTCAGCCTGGCAGGCTACATTCTCATCGCTTTCATTTTGCTCAATGAAATAGAACTGATTCATTCCACCACCATGGTCTGGATGTACACATTACCTATGTTACTGTTTCTTACTCAGCCATTGGCAACCGCCACCGCGGTATCTACCATTTTTGTTATTGCTCTTATATCCACCAGCAATAGTAATGGCTTACTTACCTTGCAGTACCAGGCAATTTCAGGTCTGACATTTATGTTTCTGTTTTCTGGTTTATTTGCCTACCACAGAAAAATTCACTCTCGCCAACTCTTCAGAGCCGCCAAAGCCCACCCCTCGACGAAACTGGCAGACTTCAATGTATTCCAGCAGCAACTTCAGGAAGAAGTAGAACGAGCTAAAGTTTCTAAAAATGCCTTATCTGTCATGCTGATTGAAATCGATGATTACCCGAAACTTAAAGAACTGGAAGGACGAGAAGAGGCCGCTCAAGTTCTCATCAAACTCAGTCGCCACCTCAACCAGATCACTCGAACAGGTGACATGTTATTCCATGCGGAGGACCATCAATTCTGGTTAATTCTGCCAAATACAGCACAGGATGGTGTAGTTGTTATCGATGAAAAAATCGTTCGAAAAGTACGAGATGAACACTGGGGCCTGATTAGCTCAATCAACATTCACACCAGTAGAGCAACACTCAACAGCAATGACAAAGAACCAATGAACCTGATTGAGCGCTGCTACAAGCGAATGGCCTCAGGATACGGAAGAGAGCACTAACAGCCCGATAACGACACTGCTTCAAATCACAGAAAAACGAAATAACCCAACAAGGTCATGCTTTGTCACTGGAAATTCATAGATCAGGGCTTACACTTAGTCCTGCTTTGAGCAGAACCGAACAATCCAATTCGGCAAGCTTACATTGACCACCAAATTCTCGTTACCATTAAGACGATAAATACATGTCCTTTGATCATATTCTTGACTGGCTGAACCAAAATCCGGAATGGTTCCTGTTTGGTGTTTTTCTAACGGCGTTCAGCGAATCCCTAGCGATAATAGGGCTTATCATGCCTGGAGCCTTCTTAATGTTTGCCATGATGGTAATGGCTGGCAACCAGGATTTTTCCTTACAATACGTACTGCTCTGGGCATTTATCGGTGCAGTAGCTGGCGATGCAATCAGCTTCTATTTTGGCCGAATCTTCAAACATAAAATTCCCAATCTCTGGCCATTCAATCGTAAACCCCAGTGGCTACAACAAGGCCAAATATTCTTTGATCAACATGGCGGCAAGAGCATTTTTATCGGTCGTTTCGTTGGCCCAGTACGGCCTATTATTCCGATGGTGGCAGGCATGCTGTCCATGCCAAGCGCTAAATTTCTGTTCGTTAACCTAGTATCTGCAGTTGGCTGGGCAATTTGTTACGTTCTGCCAGGCTATATCATCGGCATGGCAATGCGCCTCAACATCGATCTGCCCGACAACTTTAAAACCATCTTCTTCACCACCATCATTCTGATTTGCAGCTTTGTCGCTTTGGCGGTTTGGGTATATCAAAACCTGCATCCCGACCGTTCAATTTACCGCTACCTTGAAAAAGTATTCAACGCCAATGACACCCTGGAAAGCATTTGGATTCGACTGTCTTCACCGCGACCAGACGATCCAAGCTTTCCATTACCGTCACTCTTAACCTTCATCACCTGCATCAGCTTGTTCTTTGGTTGGATCTTTTGGGTTGATTACGCCTCTCACCCGCTATTTACCGACCAATCACTACTGAATTTAGCCAAACAACTGCATTCTGAAAGCAGTCATTTTTGGTTAGTAGGCATTACTATGCTTGGCGATCCGAATCTGCTGTATTTTTGCGCTGGATGGTTCAGCATCTATCTGGTGATCAAACGTCAATACAGCGCCATAGTGTTGGTGATTTCTGTTACAGGCCTAAGCTATCTCTTAGTCACTGAGCTGAAAGAAGCTTTCCAGCTTCATCGCCCGGACATTCTGGTTAACAAGTTTACCGGCTACGCCTTCCCAAGCAGCCACACGGTAGGTGCGACAGTTTACTTCGGATTGATCGCGTCGTTTTTCGCCCAGGAATTCACCAGCTACAAGCGCTGGCCACTCTATGCTGGGGCAATCCTGTTGGCATTAATCGTTGGACTATCAAGAGTATTACTTGCGGTACACTGGTTTAGTGATGTGGTTTGCGGCTTACTTTTGGGAGCCACCATCGTCGCATTGGCTCGACTGATTTACAGCCCATTTAACCAACACTCACTATCATTCAAGAAACATGATATTTGGCTACCGATAGCACTAACTATCAGCTACTTTGGTTACTACTGGTACGAGTTTGAGGTTCAATTTCAAAGATATATCTGGCTAGATATTCACTAACGCATTGTGCTTTTGAAACCAGCCAAATAGCAGAAATTATTTTTGATACTTATCCAGCAAGCGGAATATCTCATCCAGACGATCATAAGGATGATTCATTTCGAGCAACATCTGTTTTTCTGAGCCCTCAAAAGGCAAGAGCTCTGCCAGTCGCCAACTGATCGAAGAAGCATCACTGTAGGAAATATCTCGGTGCTTAATGGCAGGATGCTGCTCAAGATGCTTCAACATGATCACCAATTCTTCATGCTCGGCTTCAGTAGACATCTGAAGTTCTGCATTCATTGGTTCAATATCCGCTCTAACTAGCTGAGCCTGATCACAATAAGGGGCAGACACACGAACCCGCTCAATACCTTCAACCGTAATACCTAACATGCCGTTCTTTAATTGAGAGAAGTCTACAATACGGACAAGCGTCCCCACAGGTTCGAAAGTTTGATTCAACACATCCGGCTTTTCTTTGGTAATTCTGCATGCCACAAAACCATAATCGCCTTTGCAGCACTCTGCGATCATATCCAGATAACGAGGCTCAAAGATCTTCAAGTCCAGCCTCATGCCCGGAAACATCACAACATTAAGAGGAAAGACAGGTAAATGCGTCATAGAACAAACTTCCAAAATTAACTTCGCCAGAAACACCAAGGGGACATAGATAATTCTAACCACTGACGGCCAGTCTAGCCAAAGACCATCACCAGAAATCAGAAAGGACTATACCTAAGTAATACTCTAATTAATGGGGCTAAAGAGCCCATTTTAAACCTTCAAGCTTTCTAATATTTTAAGAAGCTGAACTTCCACATACAGGGCATTGTGGATCTTTTCTAAGTTTCATCATGCGCCACTCATGATTCAGCGCATCAAATACTTGAAGCCGGCCAATCAGCGGTTGGCCAATTCCAGCAATTACTTTAAGAGCTTCCAATGCCTGAAGGACCCCCTGACTGCCAACCACTGGCCCCAACACGCCACTCTCAGAACAGGTCAGCTCCTGCTCTTCAACTTCGCCATACAAACATTGATAACAAGGCGAATTTTCAACACCGGAATGATAAACCGACAACTGCCCTTCAAAACCAATGGCCGCCGCTGAAACCAGTGGCACCTTGTTAGCCCAACAACAACGATTCACCAGGAAGCGACTTTCAAAGTTGTCGGTGCAATCCAATACAACAGAAACCTTACCGACCATGTCAGTCAACTCATCTTCAGACAAACGATGATTAATCAACTCCAACTGAACATCCGGGTTATTCTTTTTTAACGCCTCTGCCAGCGCACTAACCTTATCCGCCCCCACCTGATCATTGGTAAACGCCACCTGACGCTGCAGATTCGTTTGATCGACAACATCATCATCCACCAACACCAGTTTCTTTACTCCGGCTGCCGCCAAATACATAGCCGCAGGATTCCCCAGACCACCACAGCCAACGAGCATTACTGAAGCCTGAGAAATTTTCTCCTGCCCCTCAATATCCACTTGAGGCAACATAATCTGGCGACTGTATCTAAGCAATTGTTCATCCGTTAGCTCAAAGGTCATTCTGCCACCTCTTGATGAAATCCATAGGTAAATCGATCATTCCCATTGTAATCCTTGCCTGAGCCCACACCACTCAAGCCAACTCGCCTAAAGATTTCCTGAACAGCATTAGCCTGATCATAACCATGCTCAACCAGCAAACAACCATCAAGCGCCAAATACGACATGGCATCTTGAGCAATAATTCGAATATCGTCCAAACCATCTTTTCCGGCTGTCAGGGCACTTTGGGGTTCAAATCGAACATCCCCTTGAACCAAGTGGGGATCGCCCTCTGCAATGTATGGTGGGTTACTCACTATTAAGTGAAAAGATGCTTTTGATGAGTCCTTGAACTGATCAAACCAACTGCTTTCAAAGAAATCCACCCGTGCCAATCCGAGCTGTTCAGCATTTCGATGGGCCAGCTCTACTGCCTCCGAAATCCGATCACAACCGGACAACTGCCATTCAGGAAACTCGGAAGCAAGGGCTAATGCAATTGCGCCAGTACCCGTCCCCAAATCAACAACCTTACACGCATCATTATTGGAAAAATGCTCCAACACCCATTCAATCAACACTTCGGTATCAGGACGGGGAATCAATGTATCCGGAGTGACCAACAAAGGCAGAGACCAAAACTCCCTCATTCCCAACAAATGCGCAATAGGCTTGCCAAGCTGACGCTCCTTAACAAATGCAACTAGCTGGGCATACTGAGTTTCAGTCAACTGAGTTTCAGGCCAGGTATAAAGAAAAGCGCGAGACTTGGATAAAACATGACCAAGCAACACTTCCATATCAAGCTTGGGAGATTCAGACTCAGGCAACAATTCACCTGCCTGAGCTGACCATTGATCAATAGAGGCGGATTGCTTCGGAAAACCACTCATCAAAACAACCTCTTACAGGTAACCAAAAAGAGAAGAGAGAAAAATTAGTTACCTAATTCCGTCAGCATTTCTGCCTGATGCTCATTCACTAACGGTTGTACCAGACTGCCCAAATCACCTTCCATAACTTCTGACAATTTGTACAACGTTAGATTAATTCGATGATCTGTTACTCGACCTTGCGGGTAGTTATAAGTGCGGATTCGTTCTGAGCGATCCCCACTGCCTACCAGGCTCTTACGCTGATCCGCCACCTCTTTTTGAGCCGCTTCTTCTTGAGCTGACTTCAAACGAGTTGCCAAAAGCGACATCGCTTTAGCACGGTTCTTATGCTGAGAACGCTCATCCTGACATTCAACAACAACACCCGTTGGAATATGCGTAATACGGATAGCAGAATCCGTTTTGTTCACGTGCTGACCACCAGCACCCGATGCACGAAAAGTATCAATTCGAAGATCATTCTTGTCGATATTCACCTCTTCCATCTCATCCGCTTCCGGCATAATTGCAACCGTGCAAGCAGACGTGTGAACTCGACCTTGTGATTCAGTTTCAGGAACACGCTGAACCCTGTGTGCACCCGATTCAAACTTCAACTGTGAATAAACGTCCTGACCAACAACACGGGTAATAATTTCCTTATAACCGCCATGCTCACCTTCGTTCTCACTGATGATTTCAATACGCCAGCCTTGTGTTTCAGCATATCGCGAATACATACGAAACAAATCACCGGAGAAAATCGCCGCCTCATCACCACCTGTTCCAGCACGGATTTCAAGATAAACGTTCTTGCCATCATTAGGGTCTTTCGGAAGAAGCAGTTTTTGAAGGTCCAGCTCAAGGTTTTCGATATTCTCCTGGCAAGCACTGTACTCTTCCTGCCCCATCGCCTTCATGTCCGGGTCAGAATCACTCATCAGAATTTTCGCTTCTTCCAGATCCTCTTGAGCCTGCTTGAATTCACCAAAACACTTCACAACAGGTTCAATTTCAGAATATTCCACCGACAATGCACGGAACTTATCCTGATCAGAAATCACATCAGGGTCACTTAACAGTGCGCCCACTTCTTCATAGCGGTCACACAAGTTATCGAGTTTTTCTAGGATGGAAGCTTTCATAGGCTATTACTTAATTCACTTATCGTTAACGAATCCAGCTGTCTTCATATCAGAAGTCAGCTAAGAATCCTGAGATTCCTGTTGAGATGACTTAGTTAATCCATATAACTCCCGAGCCGAATCAATCAACTCAAGACGCCCTTCCGAACTGGCCTGACGAATATTAGCCGTGGGTTCGTGGATTAACTTATTGGTTAGCGATCTGGCCATTTGGGTTAATACCCGTTCCGGAGACACGCCTTTTTTCAATTGCTGCAGTGATTTTTCCAATTCTGCAGCGGTAATATCATGGGCTTGCTTTCTAAATTCCGTAAGCGTTGAAACAGCATCCAGCGCCCGAATCTGTTGTTGGAATTTATCAACACCACTACCCACTAAAAGCTCTGCATGCTCAGCTGCTTTTTGACGACTCTTACGGTTTTCCTCAACCACTTCATGTAGATCGTCTACCGTATACAAATAAACATCTTCAAGCTCAGCTACCTGAGGTTCAATATCTCGAGGAACAGCAATATCGGCCATAAATACGGGTTTGAAGCGACGTTTCTTCATCGCCCGTTCAACCATCCCCTTACCCAGTATAGGAAGCTGGCTCGCAGTGGACGAGATGACAATATCGGCGTCCGGTAAATGATCCGGAATATCGGACAACATAATCGCTTTGGCATTAAAACGTTTCGCCAAATCCTGCGCTCGGGTCAAAGTCCGGTTAGCGACCACAATGTCTGAGACACCTTGCTCTTTAATATGACGCGTCACTAAATCGATGGTTTCACCCGCACCGATCAACAAGGCTTTACATTGGGATAAATCAGAGAAGATGTGTTTTGACAGATTAACGGCAGCAAACGCAACGGATACCGGATTTTCACCAATAGCCGTTTCTGTTCTTACTTGCTTGGCTACTGAAAATGATGACTCAAACAAACGCATCAGGATTGAGTGCGCTGAACCTGCCTCACGAGCGACACTGTAACTGGACTTAAGTTGCCCCAAGATCTGGGGTTCACCCAGCACAAGGGAATCCAATCCACACGCCACTCTCATGATATGGCGACAAGCTTCTTCATTGTGATGAAGATAAGCCGCCTGCTCCAGGTCGTTCAAATCTACTTGATGAAAATGCGCCATCCAGTCCAACAGAGGCTGACCTACATCTTTTTCAGCAGAAAAATAAATCTCGGTTCGGTTGCACGTAGAAAGGATCGCCGCTTCGACCATCCCCACCTGATCTCTGAGCCGATGCAACGCTTCGACAACCACCTCCGGGTTAAAAGAGACTTTCTCCCTTACCTCAACGGTCGCTGTTTTATGATTAATACCGAATATTCCTAGCGCCATGCTGTATCGACTTAAGCTCTCTTAACCTACAAACCAAACGTTCAAAACCTGACATTATCCATGGTTTTACACTCTTAATGTACTTTTTTTTGTGCTTTTTTTTGTGCTTTTTTTCGCTGCTTTAAGCTGGTAGTGTAAACGCCATAAGAAAACAACAAGAATGACCGTCACATACCTCACAACAGACTGAGTACTGAACAGGTTATTAAGCAACAACAAGGACACCTCATGAGACAGCAGTTCTGGTCAGCCACTTTATTATTTTGTGGAAGCGTGCTTTTAAATGGATGCGCCGCCTTATCGACCACCCAACCCGTCTCTGATACCACAGCAAATAACACAGCTAAAAACTCAAAAGCACAAGTAGAATACCCAACTCGCCCTTTTGAGACAGAAACCCTATACCATTTATTAGTTGCAGAAATTGCAGGCCAACGCAGTCAATATGATCTAGCGCTAAATTACTACCTTGATGAAGCAAAACACACCAAAGACCCTTACGTTGCAGCAAGAGCCTCAAGAATTGCCCAGTATCTGAATGAACCTGAGGCAGCAGCAGAAGCGGCCGACATCTGGCGAGAAGGCGACAAGAAAAACATTCATGCGCATTTAGCAGCGGCAAACAACTGGTTAAAGCAACATAATGTAGAAAAATCCATCGCTGCACTGAGAGACGCCCTATCTATCACAGAGTCAATCAGCCTTGAACAAATCTACCTGTCAGGAAAAGAACTACCGGAGCCACTTCAACAGCCGTTTATTGATGGCTTATCCGGCATTCTGACAGAGCATCCCAAACACGTACGCCTGCACTTCACAAAAGCCCTTCTACTAAGCGATTTCGAACAAAACGAACAAGCACTGCAAGCGATGAACGAGTTGCAGCAAGCAGGTGAAATGACACCACCGCACTACATTATGCTCGCCAAACTGCACACAAAAACAGAAAACATAAACGCAGCCGTAGAGACCCTGGAAACAGGATGGAATAACTACACTGGCGACAAAACACTTGGCTTACTCTACGCACAAGCACTTGCAGACAAACAACAGCCAGAAGACGCCTTAAGCATCCTGGAGTTTTTAGTAGAACAACACCCAACCGATGATGAAATCCTTATCTCAGGTGCACTTATTAATGCCGAACTCGGTCAATATGAGCAAGCAGAAGCCCTGTTCTTGCAAGCCACCAACACAAAGCAAAGAGATAACGCTTGGTTTTTCCTGGGACAATTACACGAACAACAAAATGCAGTTAAAAATGCCATCGAGGCCTACAGCCAGGTAAAACAAGGCCCAAACCTGATTTCCTCCATTACTCGAGCGACAACACTAACCCGAACCCACAAAGGGCTTGAGGCTGCTCGCCAACACCTACAGAATTTACATACTATTCATCCAACCAAAACACCTAGATTACTTCAGATCGAAGCCGAATTAATGCATGAAGAGAACAATCTTCAAGAAGCACTTTCCCTATACAACACTGCATTAACGCTGGATCCAACGGATGGCAACCTACTATACGGTCGCGCCATGATTCTCGACCTGACTGGCGACCTACCAGGCATGGAAAGAGACCTAAAGACCATTTTGAGCAAAGATCCGAACAGTTCAATTGCACTTAATGCTCTTGGCTATACCCTTGCAGATAAAACCGATCGACTGGAAGAAGCACTTCAGTACATTGAAAAAGCCTACCTCCTCAACCCTAACGACCCTGCAATCATTGACAGCCTTGGCTGGATTTACTTCAAGCTGGGCGACCTAGAAAAAGCAGAAGCCTTACTCATGAAAGCCTACGACTTATTTAAAGATCAGGAAGTAGCAGCTCACTTAGGTGAAGTACTTTGGGTACAAAACAAAAAAGAGCAAGGATTAAAGATCTGGATTGACGGTCTTCGTAGAAACCCTCAAGGCCCTAAACTACTTGAAACAATGAAACGCTACAACATTGACGTTAATCTGGAAAAGGAAGGTTCAGAGCAACCATCGCCTAAACAACCAGCCGCCTCAAATTAATAGGCTATCGTGATCCAAAATTTCGGACATAACATGCTTAAGCATTCCTCTATGTATAAAACGCTTATCAGCGCATTGATAAGCCTATTCATTCTATCCGGCTGTTCCAATATTAACGACCTATCCGAAACCCTTGATCCGGCACAACAATCATTAGAACCGGATCAATGGCAATCCCACCTCAAGAACATTGAACAAATAAAGCACTGGAAACTGTCTGGCAAAGTTGGCGTAGTCACCCCCAAACAAAGCCAGACTGGCTATATCGATTGGCAGCAGGACATACAATCCTTCAACATCAGTATTCGCGGCACCCTAGGTTTTGGCGGGCTCGACCTCTTTGGCGACCAAAGCTTTGTCACCATCAAGGTTGATGAAAACAATCAAAGGACCTTACCGACCGACATCGCCCTTGAACGCTATCTTGACTGGGAATTCCCGATCAATTCATTGAAGTATTGGGTAAAAGGGATTCCAGCACCCGAACACCCGGTGGATCTTCGCCAGTTCAACAACCACGGTTTACTCTCACGACTTAACCAACAAAACTGGGATATCCGCCTGCTGAATTACGAAAAACACAAAAGCGAATCATCCAACCCGGTTTTTTTACCCCATAAGATCATTGCCAGATATAATGGCCACAAAGTCAGCCTTGTTTTATCCGACTGGTCGCTGAATTAGTTTTACTTCTAACCGTTAGCCACTCAAGACCAACAGTAAACCATGCAATCACACACCATTACTCTGCCAGCTCCAGCCAAGTTAAATCTGTTTCTTCACATCACAGGCCGGAGAGAAAACGGTTATCACGACTTGCAAACACTGTTTCAGTTCATCGATCTGGCAGACACACTGCACTTCAAAACAACAGAAAACAAAAACATTTCTGTCAAACCAGATTCTTCAGCCAACCAAATAGCGCTTGCTCAAGAATTAAGACAAGAAGACAACCTGATCTACAAAGCAGCAAACGCATTAATGCCATACAACCAAACCGATTCCGGTATAGAGGTTCTATTTGAAAAAAGAATCCCCTCAGGTGCAGGACTTGGCGGCGGCAGTTCTGATGCTGCAACGACGTTATTAGCGCTGAATGCACTCTGGCAATGTCAACTCAGCAACCAACAGCTCTGCGATATAGGCTTATCGCTTGGCGCGGACGTCCCGGTTTTTGTTGCGGGGCACGCAGCCTTCGCAGAAGGCGTGGGTGAACACCTAACGCCTGTGTCGCCTGACACACCCTGGTATATCGTCATAAAACCAAATGCCCACATCAGTACTGCGGAAATTTTTTCTCATCCCGACTTGACTAGAAACACGCCAACCCTCAAAATATCGGCCGCTCTTGAGCAAGGCGGTCATAATGACTGTGAAAACGTTGTCAGAAAGCTCTATCCCGAAGTCGATAAAGCCATGGTCTGGTTGAACAATTTCAGCCCGACAAAGCTTACCGGAACCGGGGCTTGCATCTTCGCTGAATTTCCATCAAAGCAAGAAGCGTTAGACGTAGCTGAACAATATCCTAATTCCACAGCGATATTTGTTACAAAAGGCCTGAACAACAACCCTGCCCACAGAGCGTTACAGGAAAGATTGGCCTAGCTAACGCTCTGCAAATTACCTGTAGATTTGTTGGGGTATAGCCAAGCGGTAAGGCAACGGGTTTTGATCCCGTCATGCGGAGGTTCAAATCCTCCTACCCCAGCCACTTATTACTTGCTTAAGAAAGCAGTAAAAGTACTTAACCCTAATGTTCAACCAGCTCCCTTTAAAGGTGCCGAGAAGTGTCCAAACTAATGGTCTTTACGGGTAATGCCAACCCGGAACTCGCTAGAAAGGTGGTTGATCAGCTTTGTATTACAATGGGTGATGCAACAGTTGGTCAGTTCAGTGATGGTGAAATTCAGGTAGAACTGAATGAAAACGTACGTGGTAAGGATGTTTTCATCGTTCAATCCACCTGTGTCCCAACAAACGACAATATCATGGAACTGATCATCATGGCCGATGCTCTGCGTCGTGCCTCAGCAGCAAGGATTACTGCTGTTGTTCCTTATTTTGGCTATGCACGCCAAGATCGCCGTCCTCGTTCAGCTCGTGTACCTATTAGTGCACGCGTAGTTGCAGACATGATGCAAACAGCTGGTATCGACCGCGTTCTCACTATGGATCTGCACGCAGACCAAATCCAAGGTTTCTTTAGCATTCCGGTAGACAACATCTACGGTTCACCGGTCTTGCTTGATGACATCGAACGTCAGAACTACGACAACCTAACCGTTGTTTCTCCTGACGTTGGCGGTGTTGTCCGTGCTCGCGCTCTGGCAAAACTGCTAGGTGATGAGTTAGCAATTATTGATAAGCGTCGTCCACGCGCAAACGAAGCTGAAATCATGCATATCATCGGCGACGTAGAAGGCCGCACCTGTGTATTGATCGACGACATGGTCGACACTGCCGGCACACTTTGCCAGGCAGCAGCAGCGCTTAAAGCTAACGGCGCTGAAAAAGTAGTGGCCTATTGTACTCACCCGGTACTTTCAGGCCCTGCTGTTGAAAGATTAAATTCATCTCACGTAGATGAATTGGTAGTAACCGACACCATTCCTCTGAGTGAAGCAGCGGCTAACAGCCCTCGCATTCGCCAATTGAGCGTTGCCGGTCTACTGGCTGAATCGGTTCGCCGTATCAGCAATGAAGAATCCATCAGTGCGATGTTTCGTTAATCCTTAATTAACAAACATTCACTGATAAACATACCGACGTCTTAATGAGGTCGGTTTTTAAAAGACTTCCTTTCATGCTGGTCGCAAGCTGATTGGAAATATTGAGGTATATACCATGGTTGATTTTGTACTAAACGCAGAAGTTCGCGAAGATCAGGGGAAAGGTGCGAGCCGCCGCCTAC
>Ga0255768_10004606_pt1 | contig 13434 bp, 14 predicted proteins | sample 071ome_33_FD_179983 | JGI IMG/M metagenome (GOLD analysis project Ga0255768, IMG submission 179983) | Coastal salt marsh microbial communities from the Groves Creek Marsh, Skidaway Island, Georgia - 071412AT metaG (version 2) | ecosystem: Environmental > Aquatic > Marine > Intertidal zone >...
AAATTAACAAAGGCGAAATCATAGGCCTCGTAGGATCCAATGGTGCCGGTAAGACAACACTTTTGAGACTCTTATCTGGGGTATACAATGCTTCAGTTGGAGAGATCATATTCGATAATGGTGACACGATAGAAGAAGCAAGACAACGAATTGGCGTCGTACCAGAGTCAACAGGATTGTATTCTCGATTAACTGCATGGGAAAATATTCGTTATCATAGTCGATTATATGGTGTAAGCGATGAATTTGCATGGCGACGAACTTCAAAACTTGCTGAGCCACTAGGTATGACAACTGCATTATCAAGACACACCAAAGGTTTCTCAAGAGGGATGAGGCAAAAGACTGCTTTGCTTCGTGCGTTAGCTCATTCACCTCATTTGCTCCTTCTTGATGAGCCGACCTCGGGACTTGATATCACGAGTGCAAGGACATTACGCAAACTCATTTTGAAATTAAAAGAAGAAGGTGGTGCGGTGATTTATTCAACACACCAACTCGCTGAAGCTGAACAAATTTGTACAAGAATCATCATAATTCATAATGGAGAAATTCGAGCTGACGGAACAGTATCGGAAATCCTTGAGAGGACGAAGAAATCCTCGTTAGAAGAAGCATATGTTCATCTCACAATGGATGACGCACGTCCTCGGTTTGACAATGAAGAAAAGACGACAAAATTATCTGCATGGTGGAGGCAATTGTTCACTGGTAGATTGCCGCCAAATCAACTAGGTGGTGATGAGTCTGAATAATTCGAGAAAACGTGTTCAAACAATTGCCAAAAAAGAACTAATAGAATTTGCACGCGATTGGAGAACGATTCTTGCGATTCTTGTCATACCATTACTTCTGTTTCCTCTTTTATTCATCCTATTTCCTATTCTTTTAGAATCAGAAGCAGAAGAACGACAGTCAATGCAACTCAATATTGAGATTCAAACATCTTTAAACCAATCTGAAATTCCGGAATATTTCAATGATTCAAATTTAGTGCTTACCTTTACTGAATTAGCGAGCAATAATGTATCACAAATCTCAGAATTAGAAACCGAAGCATTACGAGAACTACGTGTTGATTCAATTCTCAAGTTATCAAAGAACAATAACACATTCACATACGGGCTCTTTTATCTTTCAACTTCAGAACTCAGTTTAGAATCAAGGTCTCGATTATTGTTGATTTTGGAACAATGGGAACAAGATGAAGTCGAACTTCGAATTGAGGGTGCAGGACTCGATCTTGATGAAACACTCAATCCAATACAACCTGTTGGTGAGTTCGTAGCAAACGACGTCGCAACAAAAGGTGAACAATCTGGAATGCTTCTTTCGTTGTTTATTCCTCTTGTCCTTTCAGTTTGGACATTTACGTCTGCCATTCAACCTTCGATTGATATGACAGTTGCAGAAAAAGAACGTGGAACATTAGAAGCACTTTTGGGGTTGCCATGTTCAAGAAAAGAACTCTTGCTAGGAAAATGGCTAGCAGTCGGTACAATTACTGCAATTGGTGTGGCGTTACAAATCGCTGGATTGTTGTTTGCAATCACATACTTAGCGTCAGCAAATTTATTCACTTTACCTTCATTATCAGTATTCAGTCTAATCCTACTTTTTGTTGCTGTTCTATTGTTTGCAATTATGGTTGTCGCAATTGAATTAGCAATCGCCATTCGTTCTCATAGCGTAAAAGAAGCCGGATCTATTCTTGGCCCTGCTGTGTTGTTCGTTCTTTTCCCAGCATTGTTCAGTCAGGTCATAAACTTAGACAACATAGAATTGTTTTGGTTCGGTATTCCAGTTGTCAACATACTCTTAGCATTGAGAGAATTGTTGATGGACAGAGTCATTGCGGAGCATATTGTTGTCTGGATCTTGACTTCGATAATCTACGCTGGTTCTGCAGCTTTGTATGCAGCACGACAATTCAGACGCGAGGATCTTGTGACGAGTATCAGTTGAGAGTGAATTCCGAGAAGCATTCTCGAAGAATATCCATGATAAGATCAATTTCTTCCGATGTAATCTCGAGGTGTGAAGTAAACCTTAGTGCATTGATGCCACCATGAATAACCCCTAAGCCACGTTTTCTGCACCAAGTTTCGACACAATCAAAACCAACGACAGGATGAGTTTCTTCCACGAGTTCAATCGAACATAGCAAACCAGTTCCTTGTACTTTCAAGCAAATTTTTGGAAATTCATCAAGAAGTTGTTCTAATTTTTCAACAAATTCATTTCCACGGTCTCGGATATTATCTCGTAAACCTCGTTGTAGACTATCGAGCACTGAATTCGCGACTTCGAGTGCCCTTGGATTAGTTGTCATGGTGTTACCATAAATTCCCGCAGCATACAATTCAGATGCCCTTTGGGATAATCCAAGCACTGAGAGCGGATATTGTCCTGCATTGAGTGCCTTTGACCATGTTTCGCAATCCGGAACTTCTGCATCTTGATAACCAGGATAATCGATGAGTGACAAACAACCATGACCGCGAAGGCCAGCTTGAATTGAATCAATCAGTAGGATTGAACCGTGTTCAAGCGTTCGTTGACGGGCCGCGTCATAGAATGAACGATCGAGTTCTTGTCCTGGATTACCTTCACCTTGAACTGGTTCGATTGCAAATAATTCCACAAATTGATTGTTCTTATCTGCTGTATCAAACGCTTGGTGCAATGCCTCGATATCGTTTGCAGGTACGAGAATGAGATTATTTCGATTTCTAAATGTTGCAAGATTCTTGACATATTTCGAAATACACGAATGTGACAATTGAGCAGGTCGGTCTGTTCTACCATGGAATCCTTGAACAACCGCCATCATCACAATTTCCTTTCCTTCATGTCGACCACCTTCATCTGTGAGTAACTTGGCATTCACATCGGCGATACGGCATGCGACTGTTACAGATTCTGATCCACTATTCATGCAAATAAAACGGTCAAATGGACAATGCCCTCTTGTATGGCCTAGCTCTCTTTTCATTCGCTCTTCAAAACGAAGTTGGGAAAACGATGGAGTCATGACATTTGCCATTACCCAATTCTTAGACATAGCTTGGATGACATGTTGAGGTCCATGCCCAAATCCGAGCATTCCATAACCGCCATTGTCGTGAATTACAGCTCCGTGTGATGTAACAATCCAGGGTCCATTCGCAGCGAGTGGAACATATGGGTTCACCGTTGGTGCTGAATAAAAATTCACAAACCCTTTCTGAAGTTGAGTGCAAAGTTCATTCTCTGGGAGCATGAACATTTCTTTACCCAATTCTTCGACGAGAACATTCTTGTATTCCACAGCTTCATGAATGGCGTATCTCAACCTAGGGTCAAGTTCCATGAAGCGTAGTATTTCTTCATCTTTTAATCCTGGCGTAATCGATTTACCCGACTCATCCTTCAGAGTTTTTAGGCCTGCCAAGTGAGGTGCTATCGCCTGCATGTATTACATGTGAGCAAGGCGTTCTTTCAACCTTTTGCCGATTCTCATCAATTCATTGGATAATACTATAGTAATATTATAATATTATTTCTTCGACGCAATACCATGCCCAAAATTTCCTTGGATATGCCACAAGAACTCGTGGATGATTTGAGAATCCATGTTGGTGATGAAAAGAAGTTTATCAGTTTAGCAGATGCCATAAGGACTGCGTGTCGAAAACTGCTTGACCAACTTGATGAAATCGACGAACGTCACGGCAGAGGTGCTTGAAATGCCTGATAGAAAAAAGGCAGAACAAGCCATTCAGACCCTACTTGAATATCTTGAGGGCGAAGGTGCTCATCACAGAGAAGGGTTGCAAAGAACTCCAGAAAGAGTGATTGAATCATGGGATGAAATTTTTTCAGGTTATCAAGAAGATGCTTCGGAAATTCTCGATGCAACCTTTAACGGCGAGGAATACGACGGTATCGTCCTGCTCAAAAACATTGAATTCACATCAACTTGTGAACATCACCTACAACCATTCAATGGCGTGGCCCATGTAGCATACATCCCAGTTGACCGGATTGTCGGCATCAGCAAACTTGCTAGGCTTGTCGAACTTCACGCCAGGCGACTTCAGAATCAAGAACGTATCACGAAATCAATTGCAGATGATTTAGAAAACCATCTGAATCCTTTGGGGTCTGCTGTTATTCTTGAAGCATCACATGGTTGCATGAAATGTAGGGGTGTAAAAAAGCAAAATGCAGTAATGACAACGTCTGCTATGCGAGGTGTATTTTTTGAAAAGCCAGAAGCTCGTTCTGAATTACTCCAATTAATTGGAAAGTAGGTGATGGCAATGGTCGACTGTGGAATTTCAGGCGAAGTTGTCAAAGACTTGGCATCAGATTTTGCAAAAGAATACAAGATTGTAGAAATTTTTCATTCGGTTCAAGGTGAAGGACACCGAACAGGAATTCCACATGTCTTTATTCGATTTGGGAAGTGCAATTTGAAATGTGAATGGTGTGATACCGATTTTGAAACATATTCTACGATGAATGCTATCGATGTTCTTTCCGAGGTGATGAAATTTGATTGCAAGAATATAATATTCACAGGAGGCGAACCAATGCTTAACGATCTATGGCCACTTCATCGATTATTGAAATCGAGAGGATATTCACTCTCAATCGAAAGCAATGGTACGATTGAGATACCTGAAGGTCTTGTTGATTGGATCACAATTTCTCCAAAAGACCAATTGTATCCAAATACATCGATTAAACAACGTGTTGGAAACGAATTGAAATGTGTATATGTTGGACAAAACTTGTCGATGTATGACGAACTTAAACATGGTTTTGATCACCTCTATCTCCAACCTTGTTATATGGAACAAGAAACCATCGAGTGGAATGGGAAAAACTTCCGTGATACTGAGGCCATTGTGAAAAAGAATTCACAATGGAGATTATCTCTTCAAACTCACAAGTGGATGGGGGTGAGATAATTTCGTTAGACCAAAAAGTCGTCGTTTCATTTTCCGGTGGAATGGATTCAACATCGCTCATTCTTCGATATTTAGCAAATGGTTCTCATGTTATTGCAGTTTCATTTCTATATGGTCAAAAACATGCCCAAGAGATTGAATGTGCGAAGAAAACTATAGCCTTACTCCACAAAAGTGGTTGCAACATTCAACATGAAATTTCAGATTTATCCTCGGCTATGAGCCTCTTTTCGAGCGCTCTTCTTTCTAAAGAAACTCAAGTTCCAGAAGGACACTATGAAGAAGAACAAATGAAATCTACTGTAGTACCAAACCGAAATGCAATATTCTCATCACTCATATATGGCAAAGCACTTTCTATTGCAATTCAGCACAACAAGAATGTAAAGATTGGTTTAGGCGTCCACAGTGGCGACCATGCTATTTATCCAGATTGTCGTCCAGAATTTTACGATGCAATTCACAATGCTTTCGCTCTTGGTAATTGGGAAAGCGAAAAAGTTTCATTTGACCTACCGTACCTTCATGGAGATAAATCGACAATTCTCAAAGATGCATTGGCATCGTGTGATAAACTTGGGTTGGATTTTGATCAAGTGTTCGAAAATACACTAACCTCATACAATCCAGATTCAATGGGTCGTTCTTCAGGTAAATCTGGTTCTGACATTGAGCGAATTTTAGCATTTCATTCCATTGGAAGAAAAGACCCCATAGAGTATCAAGACTCTTGGGGGAACGTGCTAAATCACGCATTAGAAATCCAACGAAAACATCAAGATGATGTCTTTAGAGAAACATTATCGGAACTTGAGTATTATGTTACTCGACAAGCGGGCACAGAACGCCCGCATACAGGCCCTCTCCTCCATGAAAAGCGAGATGGAATCTACACATGCAAATGTTGTCATCATCCATTGTTTGATAGCAGTTCAAAATTCGATTCGGGTTGCGGATGGCCGGCGTTCCATACCGAATTAGATGGTGCTGACATCGTTAGAATAGAGGATAGAAGTCACGGGATGATACGTGTCGAAGTCCGATGTAGACATTGTGATGCACACTTGGGTCACGTCTTTGAAGATGGACCAAAGCAATTTGGTGGCGAACGATATTGTATTAATTCCGTTTCTATGAATTTTACGAGTGAGGATGATGCGTGATGACAACAAGAATACGACGATATGTAGAAACTGATACGGGACATCGTGTGCCCAATCACAAATCCAAATGCAGACACATCCATGGTCATCGCTATCGTTTTGAAGCCGAAATTGAAGGTGAAGTAGTCACGAGTAAAGGCGTCTCAGAAGAAGGAATGCTCATAGATTTTAGTGATGTTTCTGATATACTCATGAAACATATTCACGATGTGATTGATCATGCATTTGTCGTCTCGGATGAGGATAAGGAGTTGCTCTCACTGCTCAAACAAATGCCAGAAGAACACCGAACTCTTGTCGTACCGTTTATTCCGACTGCAGAAAATCTTGCTAAATGGGCATTTGAACAGGTGCAGCCACACATTCAAACATCGTACGGCAATGCATTGAAACTGGTGGCCATACATTGTCGGGAAACTCCAAAAAGTATCGCTTCTTGGTATGGAAACTAATCGTTAATTCTTCGTCGACGCTGCTTAAGCCACCGTTCATCGTTGTTGACTTTTTGGAGTGCTGTTGTTGCATCAACCAATCCACCGATGAGGCGAGTGGCTTCATCTTCTGTGGGTTGTGAACGGAGTATTGATCTCTTGAGCACTGAAGAAAATGAGTCACCACGTTCGTCAAGCCCGGGAAGTGCTTCACCCAAATCATCAATCCCTTGGTTGAGGATATGCCGAAGGTTTGGCGTAATAACCCTCTCAAGTGGAACAATTTCTGGAAGGCCCGGGTCCGCACCTACATTCGTAAGAACTCGACCACGGTGAAGTTCATACAAAATCGTCGATACTGCATGACTTAAATTGGCTATTGGATAACCTTCCCATGTTGGAAGTGTGACAAGGTCATCGCATTTTGCAAGATCTTCAGATGACAAACCTTTACCCTCTTCACCAAAAACAAGGCCAATTGTTCCATCAAATGAAGAGATTCGTTGCTCGAATTCCCAAGGATAAAGAAAATGTCGTTTTACTGTTTTATCACCAGTTTCTCGTTTTCCGGAGGTACCAAAAACTAGAGAACAATCACGTATAGCCTCGTCGAGAGTATCATACACTGAGGCCTCATTGAGGACGCGTTGAGCGTGCTTTGCTCTGTTGCGAGTTTCATCAGAGTAGATGTCACACTGAGGTTGAACAAAAGCGAGTTGATCAAACCCGTAATTCAACATTGCACGACAAATAGCTCCTGCATTTCCTTCAACTGACGTACCTACGAGAATAACATTCAATTTGAATCTCGAGGCTGGTAATGGGATATCTTTTCTTTCACCTATTCCGACACCTCCGATTCTTGAAATGACACAATCCATCGAGGATCAAGATTTTGATAAACAAAAAAAAGGTAGCCGGCACCTTTCTCTCGATCCCTCATGATGACAGAATGTTTTCGGCAATTGTATTTTGAACGAAGAAATTCAATCAAACGTTCAAGAGGTGGTGAATCATTGCAATGAATACTGACTGGCTGACGGTCCCAATCGACTCGGACCGCCATGACAGACCCACCTAGTCAGTTCTTCGTTGGCGATATCGAGTTACGTATCCTGCAATCCAGTTTCGTAATTTTTTAGATTCAACATCTGTAAGTTGAGTCACCATGTGTTTGTTGTGTTCAAAGTCATCAGTGAACTTCTCTCCATGCTCTTCAACTAATCGAATTGCCCGAACTTTAATGAAACTTGGTCGAATATTTCCCATCTAATCACTCCTCAAACAAACGAACTTCTACATCAGGCATGTCAGGGACATCGTGACGAATGAGCAATAATCTCACCTTTCTTGGTGGATTTTCAATCCCACGTGACCAAATATGTTGATTGACATTTTCATCAATATAGATGGTTTCATCTTCCTGAACTTTGCAGTGTCGAATAACTTCTTCACGAATAATTTGCATTGCTCGTGGTGCTCTTTTGAAACGAGTAATGTTCCATGCTTTACGAAGTGGAACGATAAGTTCTGATTCTTTTCCTCTCGCCATTTTTTCACCTCATCGTTGGAGTTTACTCCTTCTCCAGTGGTGTCTCTTTGGGTGAGAGACCGTATTTCTGTTCGTTTTCAACATAACCCAAACAGGAACTCTTCGGTTTTGTTTGGTTACTTTGTTTAGTCGTATTTTCTTTGCTGCTGGTTTATTTCTTGACATTTTGAGCACCTTCTCAGATTCTTCGGATTGACGTATTCCTACGGCTCTTGGATAATGATTCGAGAAACATTCGGAATTGTTCATCGGAAACTGGTGTTGACATGTTTCCATTCTGAATGTTTTTTATGAGGAGGAGTTTGATCTGTTCACCATTTTGGGCATTGGCCAATGACAATTGGGTTAAGCGAGTTTTTGCTTCTGAAGATAAATTTGCTCGAATGAATGAATCGATGTTTTCTTGAGCTTGCACTTGTTGTTGATGTTTTTGTTCTTGTTCTTCTCTTTCAAGAACTTGTTGTTGAATCTCTTGTTCCAATTGAGCCCTACGTTGCTGGCGAAGTGCATGAAGTTCGGTATCATGATTGGATGACATTGATACCACTTCTCCACAACCGCTTCAGTATTTGCTTAATCCAGGGTACTGATCTTCAACTTGGGCACGGACTGAATGAGCAACGTTGTCAACAAAGGACTGACCTGCTGATGTAACGACACGCCCGGCATACAGTTGAACATCCTCGTCTCCATCTTCACCTTCGATGAATCTGCTTTCGACTTTTTCAACCAAACCAGCAGCCTCAAGTTGTTGCAATGCTGTTCGAATGACATGGCGCGATCCTGCAACTGGGCGGTTAGGTTTTGATCCATAATTCTTCTTTCCACCAAAATCTTGAGACAAATGAGTGACACCAACAGGTCCATTTCGGTACACTTTTCGGAGTATCGCCGCACACCGGGTTTCCCACCAATTTGTCTGGGAAGGAGGGAGTTCACGGTTGGCACCAGTTTTGACATGTTCGGCCCATTCAGGCTTTGACACATGACCATTTTCAGCCAAAGCTGCACTTAATGCAGCAATCAAACTATCCGCTGGAATATCGTACGCAGTCGTCATAGGTACACACCGAGTGTGTTGTCCACCTTGCACCCATATATGAAAACAACGCTTGAATCTCGGCACCATATCTCTGCTGTTTCTCGATTAGAAGTATACAAGACTTGATGAAGATGTATCGACAGGAAAGCCCATGAAGAAGGCTTTGGCCCAGAATCCCAATCTTCTTAGAACCCTTCTTGGCCTATCATTCACACTAATTTTTCTCCTGTCATATGCGGTATACGGAGCCACAATTTCACCCTCTTACTATCTTTACGAAACATCATCGGATGAAAATACATATGACGGTCAGGCAACAAGTTCGTTCTACAACGAAGAGTTGAATCAAACCATTTGGACTTGGCAAGTTAATGCAAATCCGCAAAACTTGACCTGGGTGAATGTTTCCGCTGAAGGTTTGTCTTCGATGGCCACACTGCGAGTTTTAAACTCTGCCGGAATATATAGTCACCCATCTCTTGGTGTGCAAGTTCATTTATCAGGTGATCTCAATGAAGATTTTGTTTGTTCATCAGAGTGTGAAAAAAGCACTGTACATGAAAAAATCCTCGAATCAGGAGATTCTTTATTCATCGCCACTCTCACTGACCCTGACCCATCACGTCGTTCAAATGGTACCGTTCATGCAACTTCCCTTGAAAAAGCGGAAGTGAAGGCAAGGTCGCTCATTGAATACGAACATCTCCCCTCTACGTACACCATCGAGGTCATTGAAAATGGAAACCGTAGCACACAACCCACGATGACTGTTCAGACTGTGAACGAAGAATTTCGAAGCATTGAACTCTTCAATATTGATGCAGCGACCGAGTTCTTGTGGGCACTGGCTGCAGTCATAGGTTGCTTTGCGATGGTACTTGTTCCCTCCTTTACCGTCTACTTCGCTGCTCGCAGTCGTGAAAAGAAAAATGAGGAACGGGTACGCGTCTCACAAGAGCAAGTTCAACAAGCTGTCTCTCGGCAAGAAGGTCTTTCTGAGGCGGAATAATTACGAACATTCCCCATATATACTTTGAAGCACTGTGTCGAATCGAGCGGAATGAAGAGGGTAGGATTAGCGGTCTTCTTATGCATGCTTATGCTTGCATCTACGTCAAGCCAGACTCAATTTTTGAACCAACCATCCATGCAGGAAACATCAGGTCGTGCGACTGGAGTAGATTTGACAGTTGATAGCATCAATATTTTTTATCCCGACTCTACGAACTCGACCAAATATAGGATGTTTTCATCCAATTATCCAATTGCTAGTTTCAATCGTCCACAATCGCTCTTTGCAATTGATGCAGTGTTGAATGTTGAAAGTCAAATCGATATTACAATCGAAAATTTGGGTACATCTTCATCGGGTGTGGTCACTGTAACTGCAAAATTATTGCATAATGAATACTCATATTTTGAAATCGCAAGTGTATCAACACAAGTGAGTCAAATATCCGGCGGATCTCAAAGTGTTGCTTCAGTAAAAATCACACCAACATATTCAGGTAATCACACACTTGAAATTTCTGTATCTCCAACCATTGCAGATGACGACCCTTCAAACAATGACTTTTCACGATTTTTCACAGTTGCATATAGTTATTTCAATTGCGATACCCTCCTTGGCTGGACTGCTGGTTCATCGTGGAATCTGAATACAGACACTTCAATTTCAATGGGTACATCATGCCATGTTGGCAATGGCGAAGGTTCGACATACCCAAATAATTTACAAAGTTCTCTCGTATTTCCAGCAATGAATTTGTCTGATGCCCATCCAAATCCTCTTCGTACCAATGGTTTCTCGTTTTATTACACCGGAAGTCTTGCACCAAATGATACAATAAAGATGCAGGCACTCTCCAATCTTGGTGCATGGAATGATATTGGAACATTACAAGGAACTGTGGATAATTCATTCATTGATGGAGCAAGTTGGCTAACATTCAGTTTGGCAGATAAAGGAGCATCTTCACCGATTGTACCAGTTGCATCACAATATTTTCATCAAAATTCACAATTCAGATTCTTGTTTGAAAGTGATGCAAGTGGTAATGACATTGGATTTTGGTTTGATGAAATCGTCATTGTTTATGACCAAAAAGTGAGACAAACTGAATATGGAGTTTCGGCGCGGTCTGTCTCGAGTGTGCCATCTTTACCAGGCGAATGGGGTAGTGTCCGAATTGAGGTCACAAATACAGGAAATATCAGTGAGTTGTTTATTCCTGAGGTCAAAAATCTTCCTCAAGATTGGGAAATCTATTACGCTAGAACATCAGGAACAAGTTTTGATCCGATGGATGGTGTTCTCGTCACTCCAGGTCAACCACATGAATTTGATATAAAATTCAAACCCGATGTAAATTCCTCAATCGGTTTCAAATCAATGCAACTGGAACTGAATTCGAAGCAGTATACATCGATTGGTACATCAGTGAATTTCCAATTCCAAGTCATGGCTGACCGTGTACCAATCATTCACCCTAAATCGCCAAAACCCAGTTGCCCACCAACATATACCTGTCCATTTGAGATGAGTGTTGAGAATATTGGAGATGCAACTGATGTCTTTGACATGGTAATTGACACATCTCAATTGCCGTTAAATTGGAACGTGCAGTTTGATTGGAATCAACCTACGAGTGTTCAATTACGACCAAATCAACCGAAAAATGTCGCCTTTCTCTTGACAATACCGGGGGATGCCATTCCAGACACAATGTCAGAGTTCACATTTTCGTTGACTTCACAAAATGATAGCCGGCGCATGACATCATCAATTATCGATGTCTCAGCATCGATGATGAGTGACGCAAGTGTGGATGTATCGAATGAATTCATCGACGGAATTCATTATGTCGACCCTGGTGAGACATTAACAATATCCTACACCATTTGGAATAATGCATCCAGGCAAGACATTTTTGATATATCAGTTCTTTCTGAGAATGTAGGACAATGGATTGTGCATCAACCATCAAGAACAAATGCTGTTCTAAACGCAGGCACATCCACATCTTTTGATGTCATCATTGAAGCTCCTGTTAACGCACAAGGGGGCGACAGAGGGCCTACAATCACACCTGTGTTACAATCTCAACGAAGTTTTATGGAAATCCACGGCCATGATTTCGACCGATTGAGAGTAAACACTTTCTATGATATAAAAATCGAAGGATTAGAACTACCTCAAAAATTGACACCTGGTCAGAGCAATGAAATCCCATTGCAAATTACCAATTTGGGTAATGGTGAATCGTCTGCCAACATCACTCTACCAAACCTGCCTGAATCATGGTCGTGGTGGTTGGCAAACAAAGAAGGCATCCCTATTGATGAAAATATCGAACTCACTGCACCTTATGACCTAGGGGACATCATGCAATTCTCCATTTGGTTGCACCTTCCAAATGATGAAGGGGCTGGAGAATTTCATACCATAGAAGTGGCGGCAACATCAACCTTAGGACAAGATTTGAACGATGTTGACAATCACATCGAATTCACAATCATAACGAGTTCTATTCGATTACCAATGTTAACATCGGGTAATCAATCAAATGAAGTTGAAAGCGGCGGATTTGGATTTGCCGAATCAACCTTGTCTAACTTAGGAAACGCCGTCGATGATAGGCTCAGTGTCAAGGCATCCATTTCAGTTCATCCACCGAATGACAACATTGTTGCATTCTTCACAATCAATGGTGGGGACCGTGAAATAAACCAAGAAATTCCTGTTCAACTTCTTCATAATCAGCCATTGCTTCTAAATACGGACTTACTTCTTCCTGAAGATTTAGCATTAAATTCGCGAATTGTTATTTCCTATGAGGTCACAGGTGCAATTGATGAAAATGGGTTACCATACACAATGAAAACAGAAGCGATGATGATGGTGACGAAAAAGCGAACTCTAGATTTTAATATCGAACAAAAAACAAATGAAATGACAAGCCATAATATGGCTTCACCGTTTTATGTTAATATTTCAAGTTCGTCTTCCGAGTCTGAATCAATTCTTCTCGATATTGAATATCCAGAGCAATGGCAAGTCATTTGTCAAAAAGTGCTGTTCAAAGAACCACTAGAGTTTAATCTTCAGCCTGGAGTTACAATTGAACAACAACAAATCATCGATTGCGAGGTAAGAAGATTTGGCGGTTTAACCGAAGGTGATGTCCGAATCACAGTATCAACACTCGACGAATTTAGGTCCCAAACCACGTCCCTCACATTTGTCTTTGAAGAAGAACTTCAAAGCGACAAATTTTTGGCAACCGAT
>Ga0255768_10004615_pt1 | contig 13413 bp, 28 predicted proteins | sample 071ome_33_FD_179983 | JGI IMG/M metagenome (GOLD analysis project Ga0255768, IMG submission 179983) | Coastal salt marsh microbial communities from the Groves Creek Marsh, Skidaway Island, Georgia - 071412AT metaG (version 2) | ecosystem: Environmental > Aquatic > Marine > Intertidal zone >...
CCTACACAAGAATCAACCTGGTTTACTGAGCCCATCCTAACTGTCGACCCATTCGTTAACTCAATAACTTTATCCTTTGCGTTATCTTTTGCGACTTCTAAATCAAAGTGCTTTATGAGATTGCGCTGCAAGTCAAAAGAAATCTGAGACAGCGAGTAGTTGGGGGACATGATTAGAATGTTTGACCCGGGAACTAGTGACACTAGCTGCCCGATTATGTTTGCGATATACGTTTTACCCTGTCTGCGGCTTACTGCGGCACAAACAAAACGATATTTATTATTATTTATCGCATTTATTATAGCTACCTGAGAAGGTAAAGGAGTGACTCCCAGCAAATCTAAATACTCACTTACTGGGAGTTTTAAGAAGCGTGTCTCAGATTGTAACTCTAAAAACTCCTCGGATCTAATATCCGCTCTGCTAATTTCTACAGCCATTGTTGATTACTCTGGTTGTTGATCAGATATAACTTGTTTATTTTTCTCTATCCAATCTTCTGAATTTGTATCTTCATCACCTTGTGTAGCTTGACGATAATATATAATAATTTCTTTTTGCTGCCTTATATACCTTCGCAATTCTTGTAAATTATACGCCATGTTTTCATAGTCTTGGGGCGTAATACCAAACAACACATAAGTACCGTCTTGAAGCTTTTGAAGCCTCTTTACTTGCTCTTCCCAGTTTCTTTCTGTAACTACAAAGAACTCTACATCTTGAAGAGCGATTTCTTTTGGTAACGGAGGTTGATAAATTTCGAGAGTTTTATACTCCGTTACAGTTTTAATAATTGGTTCTGGTGGAGGTAAGGGTTCCTGACGAGGAATCCATGAGCAACCTCCTAATAGTAATAAACTAATTAGTAGAATCCGCATTTGCGATCTCCTTACTAGCTTCTTCTATATCTCGAAAAACTTGTGCAGTCCCGTTATTAATTCTGGGTTCAATCAACCCCGGCTTTGCACGAGCAAGTCGTGTGAGATCATGACGTTTAAAAATAGATAAGTAGTCATCCATCTCTGCTTGCATCTCATTATTTTTTGCACTTAACTCTGTTACTGCTTTTAGCTGAGTTTGTAAATTTTTCTCTGCTTTTTCTCGTGCAAGTTTTTCTACATCAAACGCGGCTTCGAGACGCGCTGCATTCTCTTTGAGAGTTACAGCATTCGCCTCTAGCCGTGATATTTTTGTCTCTTTCTGATTAACCACTACATTGTGATAACCATATCCTGCTCCCGCAATAACTACGAGAAGAGGGAGCATTTTTAACATTGCAATCATTTTTTACCTACTGCGTCTGCTGCAAAGAAAGCTGAAACAAGTACTGCAATTGATGCAAAATAAGTTGGTGCTATATCTGCAATTAAATTTGCCGCATTTTCTAAGCCGAACATAGAAGTTAAAAATATTCCAAATGGGTAAAGAAGAAGGCCAAATAACGAAAACCATGCCATCTTTCTAATTGCATCCCGTTGTGCATCTTTATCTTCAAGTTCTTTTCTTTTAAATTCAAGATGCATTTTAAGTTCTTCATCCGTAACTACTCCGTCACCGTTTATGTCTGCTGGATGATGTTCACTCATTCTGCTTTCCAAATAGTCCAGGCACCGTATGCAAGACCAGCCCAGGCAGCTAACTTAGCTAAGCCTCCAAAAAGTATAACAGCTCCGCACACACCTACAATTACGAAACCGTCCCAAGTAGTACGCTCTCCTAAGATTCTACGCAACATGAGTTCCTCTCTTTTTATGGCCATTCCAAGCCACAAAGCCTGCTGCTGCTAATGCCCAGTAAGCAAGATAGTTCAACAGCTTGAAGCCATTCACTTCAATACAGATATCACGGAAAAGCTTGTCCGCGTCACTTTGTGTCATACGTCCTGTATGATTTCCATCTTTGTCCATTAAAGTAGCATACTTATAAGCGTAGTCGTGTACAAGACCGCCCATGAGCAATACTCCAGTTGGAGAAAGCCACATAGCTAAAAACTTTGGTACTGAAGCGCCGTCAAAAGTAAACCCTTTAGGCACTATATAGTATTTTCCTTTGAGTTGAAAATGAAAATCCTCACAGATTTCCCACTGACGAACTCCCATCAGCCAATGCCAGATTGCTTTAAAAAAGCCTTTGTCTTTTGTTTCTATGGGCAACGGCTTCATGTGTGGCATTTCTGCATACTTAAAGCCTACGCGATGCTTGCCTTGTCCGTCGAACAAATTAGAAATAAATCCAATTAGTACTAAAACACCAAAAACAGTCCATTGCCAAAAGTTTACAGCTAAATCCCACAACATTTCCATGTGCAATCCTTATTTCTTTTTAGAAATCTTAGCCAAGAAAAGTTTCAAAGCTACATCTTGTGGCCAGTAGAACCACTTATATTTCTTGTGTCCGAGCTTTTCCATCTCCGACCAAGGTACAAACTTTTTAGTCCAGTTATCTGCCCATTGATCTCCGTAACGAAGAATTGCGTGTCCTCCGCCAGTGTGAGTAATTACTCTACGAATCTGAGCTTTGAAAGTAATAAGGTTCCACCAAAACTTCCACATAGACTTACCACTGATTAACCATAAAAGAGTTAGAGCGTAGTCTTCACAATCTCCAATATGTGGATGCTCTTTCATAATTTTCCAATGATCTTTGGAGGCATACTGGTCAAGATCATACTTATATGCCCAGGTTGAATTAAGCTCTTCTACTTCTTTTTCAAACATTACCATTTTACCTTGTCAGCCCAGTATGCTGCCGACATCTTGCCCTTTGCAATATTCTTTCGATGACGGGCTTTGAAAGAGGCTCTCTTTCGTTTCATTGCTTCACTTTCTCCAGCCTTCGGCTTCCCTGCCGTTTTAGCTCCTTGCTGGCCGAAACGAATTGTCTTAATTTTTGTACCCACTTTTGCTACAACAATGTGAGACTTTTTTGGATGACCAGGAGTACGCTTTGGTTTATTGAACCCTGATACTCCTGCTCTCTTTAATCTTGAGTCGCGTTTTTTACCTTTTCTTTTTGCCGCCACGCTTCATTCTCCTCGACTTAGTAAAAGTTTTTACCATAGTCGGCTTGCCTCCAGGGTTTCCTGCTCTGCGCTTTCTAGTAATTGCGGATCGTCTTTGTGCTGGAGTCATACGAGCAGCTTTAGATGCCGGAACGCATTTAGGGTACTTACCCTTTTTAGAAGTCTTACGACCGCAAGGCATATATCCCCCGCCCTTTTTAGGACGAGAGATATCTACCCAACTTTCTTTAAACCACTTAGTGAGTCCGCCTTTTGGTTTAGCCATCTACTTACCCATGCGGTACTTACCGCCTCGTGCTTTATAAGTTTTTACTAGCCACCCATTTGCGTACGCTGAAGGATAGACTTTGAACCTACGCTTTGTCTCTGCTTTGACTCGTGCATAAAGCTTTTTATTTGTAGGTACAGGTCTTTTTTTGCTTACCTTTCTTTTAGCTCGTCGCTTTACAGCCATGGTTTTCTCTATACCAAAAAATCGTTTTGGTACACGTTAGTACTTGTGGTAAGACGTCCATGCTTATCATAAGTAGTAACTTCGTAAGTGGTAGTAGTTACTTTTGTGCTTCCTGGATAAGGGCCTTCTTGTGTTTTATAGACTACGTGTGTATTTACACTTGTCACTGGTACTATCGGCCCTATACTATCCACAGTTACAAGGACTACATCCGCAACACGTGCAGATCTTTTTTACCTTCATCCTCGCTTCCTTTTCATAATTGCTTTACGCAATGCAGGTGGAAGTTTCTTTTGCTTTGCGGTCAATCCGCCCATAGACTTTTTCTTTTTGCCCTTGCCTTTCTTAGCAGGACGACCTCGCTTTTTACCGTAAGTTCCTTTACCTTGTGGCACTACTTTTCTCCCTTTTCTTCGGCGATTAAGTCTTCCTCAAATTGGTCTAACTCATCTACCATAGCTTGCTTAGCTTCGTAAGCAGTCATATCACGTACTTCGGGGGTTGGAAGAAGCAATCTTTCCATGAAAGCGTGTACTTCTTCCCAATCTTCTGCAACTAGTCGAACTTCATTACCTACAGTAATTTTCCAACCGTCACCTTTATTAAAAATTCTTATATCCATGTTTTTTCCTTATAGTACGAATGCAATGATTCCTACGCCTATGCCAATGAGGAAGCCAAAAATACAGACAATGCTCAAGTCTATTAAAAACTCTTTATCAAAAATTGGCTCATGTACTTTGTATGCTTGATATAACCTCGGCTTCCGTCGCACCTAGTGGCCCATGAGTAATGTTACTATCACTCCTGCGAGAAATACGATAAGGCTGCCAGCACTTACCATAATTCTGTTCTCGATTCTTTTCAATGAGTCTTCGATATCCATCAGTCGATTAAAGGTGGTTTTCCATCTCTCTTCGCACTGAGATTCATGAGTACTCATCTCTATTTCTATATTGCGTACGCGTTCCTCCAAATCTTCCATTTTCTTTATTATTAGGCTTCATTACCGCTGAGAAGTTTTTCCATGAGTTTGCCATAATTACCTTGGCCAAATGGAAGAGCTGCATCATTTATTTGAACATTCGTTTGATTACGAATATTTGTGGTTTCTGCTTTTAACAACTCAGCTTGCGCTTTGATTTCATCCATGCGCATTTTATGAGCCATTTGCAGTAAGTCGGCTAAATCTTTTGAAGAGTATACGCCAGTTTCCTGTGCTTCTTCAAGCTTACTTGCAATCATATCATCGAGTACAGTAGCAATATTATTTTTATTGCGATATCCCATATCGAGATAAACGGTGTCAATGTATTTCTTTACTTCACGCTTGTTGAGAACCTCTACTACTTGATTTTCTGGTACGTGCATATACTCACACACTGCGCGAATGTTTCCAAACTGCAAGTAAGCATTTGCCACTTCGAGACCTTCTGGCGATATTTGTGTAATTTCTTTAGCCATGTTGAGATTCTACTCCATACCAGTTGCAAAGTCAAGATTTATTTTTGGTACCTTAGTCCGCTAAGGGGTTGTCCAAAGCTTTTTGCAGCTTGTCCTCTAAGTCTGTTTCTAACTTTTCCATGTCTTCTTCAATGCGCTTCTCTACTTCACGCATCGTATCACGTACGTCTTTTTCTGTCTCACGAGTTAAATCAGATACTTCTCGAAGTCTTCCGTCTATCTCTGACTGCATATCTTTCACCCGCGCACTTGTGCTATCTGTTACTCGCTCAATACGAGTAATGTCATCTTTCAGTCCGTTTTTAATATCTCGAGTATAGTCGATAGCTTCGTCGAGTTTAATCTCTATTTGTGCGTTTCGTGCTTCAATCACACCTACATCAATATTTTGTACGATTTCTTTCATATCCATGTAGTCTTTGTAAAATTCAAAAACAGCCCAGGAAGCGCCTCCTAAAGTAGAAAGGGCAGTTAAGACTACTGCAGCCTTCCCGCCCTTAAATGTCATTCCTGCAAATTCAAACTCTGCCATCTAGTTATCATCGTTATTCTCAAACTGAAGTGCACGTAAGTTTGCAACTTCTTGTTTGAGCCTTTGCACTTCTAATCGTTCTCTTTCTAGTGCAAGTTGGTAGAGTGTATTACAATTAATACGCTCTTTTGGTTTATCAAGTGGTATGGTTATGCGAGCATATACACCTGTGTTCATTCCTCCATTCCCGCTGGGATTATAATTAGGTGCCATAGTATTATATTCAGGTTCATCTATAAGTCCGAGAACCCCGAACTCAAGATTTGTGGACGAGCCAATAGCGTTCGAGCAGTCCATGTCTCCATGACGAAATCGATCCGACTGATAGCTCTGCGGTGACTGCGGCATCTGCAAGTTCACAGATTGTGCGAACGCAGTTATAGGCAGTAAAACCAGTATAATAATGTAAAAGAGTCTCATCGAGACCTCACCTAATCTTTGAACAAACTTTTGATGATATCATGCTTCGAGATCGCGCTCCTTTTTGTAACATCGACCTTGTACATATGTACTGTGCCGTAGTGTCACTCGGAAGAAAAATTTCGATCTCACGCCGTTCCATATAGTCCAACTTAAACAATTTCTCTTCTGCTATAAAAGGCACATCATTCCAGAAAACATCAGTGACTTCTAATTTATAGTGGTTTACATCCACGCGAGCATTCCAAATTTTCACTTTGGTTTGGAGCACATTTGGTATGTATGATTGTTCAAGCTTGGGGTATGTTGGTGTGAGCTCGTGGGCCGAGGCATGTATGCCCCACAGCGGCCCACTCACTACCAACAGGATTAAAACTAAATATTTTTTCATTACAGAGGGATACACTCCGCTTCAACAATTGCAGTATAAGTTCCTGCAGGGAAAGATTTTGTATATCCGTAATCAGCTTCTGAAGAGATTTTAAACCAAGTACTTCCAGCTACAGTTAGCTCGTACTCGTGAGCGTTGTCGTATTCTACTTTGTTTGTATCGTAGTCTGACATATTTGTATCAGATACCTCAGAAACTTCTACATCTCCATCCCAAGTTACAACGTCATCTAATGTGGGAGAAGAAGAAAAAGCTACAGGATGTTCAATAACGGCTTTGTAGTAGTCTGCTACAAGAACATCGTAACGAATAATAGGCTGCACACCGCCAGAAGTAGGCGCTGTAGTAAGCTCATATGGGTTTGGGTTACCGTAGACTCCCGCAGTCTCTGAAATGATAATGCACTTCGAGTCTACGCTACCGATAATTTCTGTGTTTGCCAATGCTCCTGTTGCGAGCATGGAAGAGGCAAGTGGTACTACAAGGTTTTTCAACATTACTTAGTCTCCTGTTGACCTGACTCGTATTGTGAGTCCACCATTTGCTGATGAAGAAGCTGCTGTGCGAGGTTACTTCTTCGAGCTTTTGCATTGTCTTGTATATCCCCGCCATTCAAGACTACTGTCTCTAGGTATTCTCCACCGTCGAGAAGATCATAATAACTAGTAGGAAGTGTACGAGAAGTAAGCGCTAATGCAAGAGCTTCAGCTACTGGATCAATAAGCCCAGGGTTATCTCCATCAGAGAGTAGTTCTTCAAGAACATTTGATACTGCCCACTCTCTTTGACGTCTTTGTCTTTCTTGCTCCTCTTCTTCCTGCTGTAGTTTATTTTTACGTTCCATTTCTGCTTGTACAAGCTCATCTTGTAGCGGATCGTAAATAGGTATTTCTGGTACTTCTATAAGCTCTTCGTAGCCTGGGCAGTTTGGATCCGATTGAGGATCAAAACAAGGGTCGTACTTATAAGAGTAATAAACAGAAGGATCTGTTACTTCACCATCTCCATCAACTTCGATAGATCCTGGACCCCACAAGGTTGCAGGCAGATTGGGGAAGGCGAAGGCTTTTGAGATTGTATTACCAGGAAGCCCAGACCAATCGTCTGCGTTCCTAAAAATATAACCATTGCCATCCGCATACTCATTTTGTACATATACTATCATGTCCGTTTCCGGATCTTTGACTGCGGTATATTGATATACTAAGCCATTTACTTCAAGTCCTGCATACTCTGGTAAAATATTTGTCATTACCCAGTTTAAACCGAACTGAGCTGCATTATTTGTAGTGCCGTATACTTCTTCAGAGTAGGAGAGCGGCGAGTAAAGCAAGCACCCCACCAGCGCCCATGAGAGTCTTTTCATCTGACGTAAACTCCTTCTTCTCTTTAGCGACTTCTTCAGGCTCTGCTGCGTCTGCTACTTCCCAAGCTGCTTTTGCTTCTGCTCCGATCAATCCATCATAAGGACATGGAGTTCCTGCATTCATCATTGCGTCAAATACTCGTTGATCTTGGCACATGATTGATACGGCTGCAACTTTCATTCCCATATCGTACAAAGTCTTTGCATTCTTCAACATTTCACAGTTATCATCTGTAATTTGTGTACCCGTTGAGATTCCAAGAATCTGTGTTTGCACCGCACCTGCTACTCCGAATGTACATAGGTCTGAGTTGCTTGTGTTAATCGTTGGACTAATCGCAGAGGCCGGAGGCGACTTTAACGTAGTATCTGTTGTAGTAGTTACTGTCGACTCTGTGATAATTGGCTCGGGCGCTTCTACGAGTTCAGTCTCCTGTGCAAAAACTGGAGCAGCGATAAACGCCGCTGCAATAAATAATTTTTTCACGTTGAGCTAGGCTCCTCTTCGTTTTCTAAGTCTTCACCATAACGGCCTCTATCTCTGTTGCCGTCTCCATTTAGTTCTGTAAGATCTTGCTGCACTTGCTTAAAGTCTTTACTTAGTTCTGATTCCATGGCTCCACCTTTTTTATAGTCTTTTTTATTATATCTTCAAAATGTCCGTCGGGTGTTTCTACAAGTATACGGTCACTTGAACTATTATTGTATTGAGTGGGCATGGTACCAATTATTTCCAGGAGTTCTCCTGTTTTCCAGTGCTCGTAAGTAACTTTTACCATTGGTGCATTCATACCTGTCAGATTTTAATTATAGTTGGTGGCGAGTGAAAAGTCAAGAACTATTTTTAACTAGGTTCCGTAGGCCATGCAATATTGCCGTAAACAGTAACGCTTGTGTTGTTTGCTGGAATATTACGCAAAGCTGTGCGATAAGTTGCCCACTCTGCTTTCTTTTCAGTAGTAAGAGGACTGTCTGCTCCTTGAGTCCAGTCAGACATTCCTAATTTTAAATCTCGAGTAGCTCGTACATTACTCCAAAAATGATTGCTGTCAAACTCCCAAGTATGAGAAGTCCAGTTATAGAGATGTTCAGAATCTTCAGGCTTTGCTGCTTTTTCTACAAAAGAATTAGAGTCGGCATCATATCTATGTGTTGCCTCTAAATTTGTTGGGCTTCCCCCAAACTGATCTGTCCAACGAATTTGATCCGCCCCTATAAGTATACCTTCTGGAAGGTCAGCTTCATTTCCAGGAGAAGTCCATCCTTTTATTTCTCCTGTTTCAGGATTAATAATTATTGCGATTCTAACTGTCATACGAATTTTCCTATTACTAACGATCTTGTGGCGTCGATTGCATGTGTATCAGATACATATGCGTATTGATTAATTTGAGGAGCAGAGTTGTATTGAGTTCTCAATAAAGGAGCCATAGAAATTCCTGCATTACTACTTCCTCCTAAACTTTGCGAAGTTCCTTGAGTTAAAATGTTTCCCATAGTTCTATTATCAAAGAATCCGTTTCCTGGATAGACAAAGCAGTATCCAGTACTAAACCCTACTGTTCTTTTTGTGGAACCTGAACTGTTTTGTCCTCCTCCTTGTACAAAAGCGGCAGTATTTCCAGAAACAGTAACTAAAACCCAGTAATCATCAAAATTTGCAGGGTCGTCTACAATGTGATAAATAATAGGCAAAGGATTATCATCCCAAGCTCCAAAAGCATTAGAGTCTGCGGGAAGATCAGGCTCTCCTGTAGTTATATTCTTAATTTGAAAATTTTCTCGATTTGAAGAAAAAGCTAGGCTTCCATTTGATTTATAGACTTCTACTCCGTATCCTGCGGTTTCTTCTGCATTATTTGTAAGCACTCCCATTTTATACTCGAGAGTAAAATCTGCCGTAGTACTACTTCCCCACGAAGGATCAAATCTATACCCATTACTTGAATGAAAAGAAGCTAGAGTTTTGTCAATTGTTTTTGAAACAGTATTTGCAGGCATAGAACTTGACCATGTACCGTTTATATAGACTTTGTATGTAGTTCCTGAGTGGTGTTCAATATCAGTAATAGTTACAACAGTATTTGCACTATAGCTTGCCCAGTTACTGTATGCTCCTACAGTGTCTCCAATTGTTTCTGCGGTATGATCTACGTTTATGGGAGCTCCTGTAAAGGATTGAGGTAAAAATGCACTACTAAGAGTAGCGTAACTTCCTCCTATAACAGTCGGAGTTGCGTACACAAAATTTTGTCCAACAGTAGTTGAAGTTGTGGAAGTCCATCGGTACTGACAACTTCCTAAAAATACTCCAAATTGAAGAGTTGCTCCATTACGGGATCCTGAAGTTCGTTTTGGTCGAACAAAAATTAAAGCGTCTCGTTCGGGGCCAGATACAATTGTCCCTTTAGCTGTTCCACCTCCTGAAGCTCGAAAAGGATTTAAACTTGAAGATCCCGCACATTCTGGAACCATAGTACCTGTTTTGAGTATCTGTACTTGTCTTGAATTTTCATCAATTAAGGTTTTTCCAGATTTATTAAATACTTCTATGCCGTAAGCCATCTATATTCTCGCTATTAATACTCTGTATGCTTCACTGCCTGTTAATACTTGATAACTTGCATTACTTGTTCTTACATCAGCTCTTTCAATTGTGAAAGATCCATAGGCTCCTGTGTCTTTTACAAAATAATTTGAATTAGGGGCAAGTTGAAAAGCGTGCCACTCATCGTCGCGAGGATTAGAAGAGGATCCATTAAATCCTGTAAAATTTTGAGTAAAGCTTGACCCACTTCCGGTACCACTCACAAAGCCTACTAGTCTTGGCTGCCTTCGAGACATATCCATGCGAATATTCCCGTTTGCATCATAAACATGAAGTCCGTAGCCGTAATTTGTAGTACCAGATGCAGTTCCTGTAAGTGTGTAGGTTCTGTTAAAGTAAGACTGGTGTAGTACAAGAGAATAAGCTCCCGCTGCAAAAAATTCTACTGTAACAGTTGTACTGCTATCAAAGCTTCCTCCGCCAGTTCCAAGGTCTACAGATCCGATATTTGATTGACTTTGGACAGTTATTCCATAGCGAAACTGTATAGAAAGAGACACGGTATCAAAAGTACCCACGTTTTGAGTATCTGAGTCGTTTCCGTTTCGGATATCTGTGGAAAGATTATAAGTAGTCATGGTGCAATTATAGTATAGAAAAGAAAAAAAGTCAAGGTCTGTTTTTCTCAGGTATAAAAAAACGGCACCACTGAGGATGCCGTTCTTTCAAAAAACTAATGCCAATTAAGCAATAGCTTCTTTTTCATCACGAGGCTGGGGCTCGTGCATTTCTTCGTGATCTACAGGCATAGAGATCTTGTAGCCAGCGTTTTCCCAACCTTTGATAGTACGGCATTTGTTTTTATATACATAGCCATTGCCAAAGCCAATTCGTTCGACTTTTACTGTGGCGCAAAACTTGCCATCTTCATTAAGTTTTGCAGTATAATCAATTTCTTCGCCTGCAAAGACGGTGGGTGCTAGAAAAGAAAGGGATAAACCGAGTGAGAGGATTGCGGTTTTCATATGCGTAATGTTCTCCTATTTGGAACCTTGAAATCACCATTGATTTCGGACATAGTATATAAAACTTCGGGTAAAATGTCAAGTATTATTTTTGCCCAAGTGGTACGTGGAAGGGAGCGCGCGCGTTAGCACATTTGTCAAGGTCTGTCAACCCCCCTCTTATAATATTTTTTTATATGCTTATGCAAAAATAATTGTATACATGGGGCTCGCGATATGCGAGAATGCTTGCATTGACTAGGGAGGCTGACGCCATGAAACTTTTTACCTTTACTCTGCTTTTTATCTTGCTACAGGTTGGCGCACTCGCCACACTTTTTTCGGTGATGGCCGGCGCTTATTTTTGGACGGGGTTCGGCTTCGTTTGCATGGGGTTGATCACATATGCGCTAGAAAAAATCAATAACCTTTTGATCTAATGATATTCCAAAACGGTCTAAAAAAGGTATTGACTTTTTTCGCTAGATCACCGATAATCTCTTCATCGGTTGGGGGATTGGCTCCCGACCAAAACCAAAAGGACTATGCTATGTCTAACTACACTGAAACAATGGTTGCCAAGATCAAGGCTTCCGCACCTCTCAACCTTGCCAAGGCGCAAGCACTCTCTGCCGATTTCGGCAATGTGACTTATCGCTCGGTGATCAGCAAGGCCAAAAGCCTTGGGGTTGAATATGTCAAGGCGGCACCAGCCGCTAAAAAATCCCGCGATGATGCGCCTACTAAAGCGCAATACCTCGCGGCCATCCGCAAGGGTTTGGCTTTGCCAGATCGTGAGGGTGACTTGACCAAGGCCGAATTGGCCACGGTCTTGGAGTCGATCGGATGATCGGCTTCGCCTCTTGGGTTGGGGCGCTTTGCATGATGCTAGCGCCCTTCATCATCGACACAACAGCCGGAAAAATGCTTGCAATCGTTGGGCTTTCTATGCTAACCTTGCAAGCAATCAAGGGGAAATTGTGGAACCTTGTGGCCTTAAACTTAACCGGAATAATAGGATACTGCTATGCAATTTATTTTTGATCTTGACCACACCGTCATCGACTCAAGCCATCGCCAAGCGACTCGGCCCGATGGGTCACTCGACCTCGATCACTGGCGCGAGCATTCAACGCCCGACCTTATCGAGCGCGATACCCTTCTCCCGCTCGCTCACGAATGGCGCAAGATTCACCGCAAAGGCGGCACGATCATCGTCTGCACTGCAAGGGTCATGGGTTATGCCGATTATTTTTATCTTGGCTCGCGTGGGATGTTCGCGGAGAAAATCATCTCCCGCCAAGAGGGTGACACAACGCCCGATGATCTGCTGAAACTTCGCGGCTTGCGTCAATATGCCGCATCTATCGGGATGAGCTGGCGCAAATTCTGCGCGTCGAGCATGATGTTTGATGACAATTTAAATGTGATTCAGACCTTGACAAACAACGGCCTTGCATGCCAAAATGCACTTGAAATCAACAAAGCACTGGGAGCTTAAACCATGACTATCAAAAAACTTGCGCTAACGGTAGCCGATACCGAAACAGTCGGACTCGAGGGTTGGGTCTATGACTTCAGCTGGGTTTGCTGTGATCGCCAAGGCAATCGAATGATCGAGCGAACTTTTTTGGTCGAGGAAATCTTTACCGACCCCGACAAAATGATGGGCGCATTCTATGCTGGGAAGCATTTCACCCACTACGCTCGAATGCTTCAAGATGGCGAGATTCGCTTGACCCCTTGGCTCGACATTATCGCCCAGCTTCGCGCAGATCTCGAGGAATTTGATATTGACGTTTTCGCGGCTTACAATGCTGGCTTTGATATTCGCGTAATTCAGCAAACGCACCAAGCCTTGGGGCATACTGACAAGGTGCTATCGCGGCCTGTCAAGATTCTGGATATTTGGCAATTCGCTTGCGAAACCAAATTGAGCCAAAAGCAATACGCCTCAATCGCTCGCCGCTTGGGTTGGATTTCTCCGGCTGGCAATATCAAGACGGGCGCAGAATTTGCCCATCGCTACTGCTCGGGCGATCACTCATTTATTGAGGATCATACCGGATTGAGCGATGCCCGAATCGAGGTCGAAATTATGGCGGAATGCTTCCGCCAGAAAAAACGCGTTCCGTATGGTGTGGTGAATGCCTCACCTTGGCGGATCGTAAACAAAAACGCGGGCGATGATCCGCACATTCACGGGAGGGTC
>Ga0255768_10004625_pt1 | contig 13403 bp, 6 predicted proteins | sample 071ome_33_FD_179983 | JGI IMG/M metagenome (GOLD analysis project Ga0255768, IMG submission 179983) | Coastal salt marsh microbial communities from the Groves Creek Marsh, Skidaway Island, Georgia - 071412AT metaG (version 2) | ecosystem: Environmental > Aquatic > Marine > Intertidal zone > Salt...
CATCTAACCTGACTCAAGGAACCTTTGTTTTTGGTTTCTTTATGGATGGTGAGGATGCTCAACAACCAGTGATTATGGGTGCCATTGGTTATAATGATTATAACTATGTTTCTGCTCAACTTTTAGGGAATCAACCAAGATTTGTTCCATTCACTGGATTTGAAAAAGGTAAAGTATCAGTTTACTCTGTAAAGGAAAATCCTGGTGGTCAGACACCTCCTGTTGATGGTGCCACTGGACCAAGTAGGTCTGATGCTGTAACTGAAAGTGTTCAAAGTTCAAATAGCACTGTAGACCAAGCATCTGTAGAACAAAAAGAAGCAGAGAAAGACCCAGAACCACTTGCTGCACCAAAGAAATGTCAGAGTGCTGGTGGTGGTCTTCAGCAGACACTGAAGAATGCTCTCAAAGATATTGAAAGAACAAGAAAGTCTGTTTATAAGTGGCAATATAATCTTTCAAGAGAAGCAGCAGAATTAGAAGCAGAGATTCAAAAGAAGATTGCTAAGTACACCAAAAAAGTTATGAAGTGGTTCAAGGATATCTTGAACAATGCTCAGAGAGATGCTACTGCATTTCTTAACAGGAAGCAGAAACAGTTCCATGATCTACTTTTTCCAAGTGACAGAGAGAAACTCAAGAAGTCAGTTGAGACTGCTAATGATTTGATTGCCTGTCTCTTCAAAAAGATATTTGCTAATCTTGGTCAGTTCATCTTTGACTTCCTTAAGGGTGCAGTAGATAAAGTCATCAATGTTGCAAACTGTGTTGTAGATAATCTGGTTGGTGGTATTCTGGGTCAGATTTCTTCCATCCTTGACAGCATCATTAAGCAGGCATTTGGAGCATTTAATGCTATCATTGCACTTCCTGGTGAGGCACTGGGAATTGCTGGTGCTGCTCTGGAAATTGTCATTAGGGCATTATCACTTCTTTCTTGTGATGAGGATCCTGATTGTCCACAAGTCAATACCTGGAGTATTTGGGGTGGTGAAGCTGGATTGAGTGAAGTTCCTGCAGATATTGAAGGTCTAGTCTCTAAGATTACAAACTTTGCTGGTAGTGTCACAGATGTAGTGAACATTGATAATCTGCAAAATATTTTGGATATTGATGTTGATGGATTGTTTAATCTGAGTGCTTGTAATAGTGGACCAAGAGCTTGTGGTGCTCCCACCCTTCAGATTGCTGGAGGTGGATTTGGTGCTGCTGTCAATTTGATTATCAGTGAGGGTGGTTCAGTTATTGGTGCAGATGTTGTAAATGCTGGAGTCTCATATCTTGCAGATGCACTCTCTGGAAAGGTCTATGATGACTGTGGAAAGGGTTCTGGTGCTGTTGTTAGACTAATTCCTGGTACAGTTATTGTGGGACAAACTACCACAGACCCAAGAGGTATTCTTCCTGATGGAACAGAGACCATTGGTGTTGTTGGTGTTCAGATTATTGAGGGTGGAACAGGATATCTTCCTTCACCAGATGGAAGTGTTGGTGGAGATGGTAGAACTTGGGCAGAGAATGATGAAACTATTGTACAGCACAGCAATGGAAACTATGAGATTCCAATTCCACCAGATAATCAAGTCTGTGTAGTGGAAGGAGATATTGTAACTCTACCAGTTGGAACGACTGCTACAACAGAACCCAATAGTGATTCTGGTGGTGGTGAGTTAATCATTGGTGGCAAGGCACATGTGATGAAGCGTGCTGGATGTTTTACATCTCCAGTGGCAAATCTGGAGGCACTACAAAAAGCATTCCCATCACCTCTTCCCACAGATGCAACAGGTGCATACCCTGCTATTCTTTATCTGTGCCACATTGATATTCAAAATTCTGGAATCAACTACAAGTCAACAGATAGAGTTATCATTGAACCATCTAATGGTGCAGAAGCTACCTTTACACTTGATGGTTTAGGTGCAGTCACAAGTGTCAAGGTCACAAAGGGTGGTGAAGGATTCACTGAATTGCCAGAAATTTATATTGAGTCTGAGACTGGTATCAATGCTGTCCTACTTCCTAGATTGTGCATAGATAGGATTGGAGAAGATGCAGACAAACCAGTTACAGGTGGTTTGGTCAGTGTTATTGACTGTGTAGGTAAGTTCTGATGTCTGAAACTAAAAACTATGAGACAATTAGATATGGTACTAAGGATGGTGAGATAAAGTTTGGTCACATTCACCAGGACAACACTCTATCAGCAGCAATGATTAGAAGTGGCAGTGAGTCACTTCATTACATCACCCTAGATGCCACTGGTGAAGACTTTAGAAAGAATGGAACTATCTGTAGGTCAAAGGGCGCATTCCAAGTTAAGGCAGGAGATGCTGTAAAGGATGGAAATCCTGGTGTTTATATTGATGCAGTAAATGGTGACCTAGTATTGCGTGCACCCAATGGTCGTGTTAGAATTGAGGGTATCAATGTTGATATTAAAGCAGAGGGGTCTGATGGTAAGAATGGTGTCATAACTATTGAGGGCAATGAAAAGGTCTTGATTAGTGCACCAATTATCAATGCCAATTCAGAGACTTCAACAAGAATATTTTCAGAAAACACTGTAGAACTTATTGGTAATGCTATCTGTAACATCTATGGTGGTTTTGTAGACATTGCAGATGGAGCAACAACAAGAAAAGGATCAAAAGGAGGTTCATCAAATGAAGACAACAACAGGAGTCTATAATGGCTAAGTTACCTGATGTATATGTTGGTAAGAGACTTTTTGTAGGAGAGGGTAGACCCACTGCACTTGGCATAGGTCCTGCAGAGATTCGTGGATCTGCCTACATGGAAGGTCCAGTTATTATGGGAAACGCTACAGCATTTCCAAATGTTTGGGCAACTACAATGATTGCCCCTGTCACAAACACTGACCTCTTAGGACCGCCTTTGATTCCAGGAACACTCTGTACTGGTATCAATAATCCATATTCCCTTGCTGTTCAGGGATCATCTGCATTTCTTGGGCATGTTGATACTGCTCTGGGAATGACTATTGGAACTAATCTGATTGCTCAAGGTGAAGTTGCTTCAAGATGTGGTCTTCATGTTTTGTCTGCAAAGAAGAACTTTGATATTCCACACCCATCAAGAAAGGGATGGAGACTGAGACATACTTGTCCAGAAGCACCTACAAATGATGTATACATTAGAGGAAAGGTTAAGAACAGAACAACTATTGACCTTCCATCTTACTGGAAAGATTTTGTATACAAGGAATCTATCACTGTAAGTTTGACTCCCATTGGAGCACATCAAGATGTGATTGTTAAGAGAATTGATGATGAAAAAGTTCATCTTCAGGCAAAAACTGGCATCCCAATCAACTGCTACTATCATATCTTTGCAGAAAGAAAGGATGGAGAGAGTCTAATTCCAGAGTATGAAGGAAAAACACCTGCTGATTATCCAGGAGACAATAATCAGTATTCAATTTCAGGATACCACTATGATGTTAAGGAGTAATAGGGAATGACATTTGCACCAAGAGAGATAGGTTCTCAGCAATGCACTGATCCTGTAGTAACAGGAACACAGTCTACAAGATTTGATTTTATTCAAAAGGTTTCTAATAATGATTCTGTTGATGTAAATGATATTGGTGAATTTGAAGCTTGTACGCCATATGTGTATGGCAATGCTCAAATCAATACTCTTCAAGTAAACACTGCCATCACACCAATTCCTGCTTGTGGTGAGGCAGGTGTAACTGCTTATACTGGTGCTTCTATTACACTCAGTGGAACTGTAACTGCTAACACAGGAACCTTCACTGTAAAACCATTCAATATTCCACACCCCACTAAGGAAGGTAAGAGACTTGTTCATGCTTGTTTGGAAGGTCCTGAGAATGGTGTTTATTTTCGTGGTACTATAAAGGATTGTAATGTAATCAATCTCCCTGACTACTGGGATGGACTAGTTGATGTTGATTCTATTAGTGTTCATCTAACACCAATGGGATGTTGGCAAGATTTGTTTGTGGAAAGAATCAATTGGGGTAAGCAGGTGATTGTAAAGTCTGCTTCTGGTGGACCTGTGAATGCTTATTACACTATCAATGCCACTAGAAAGGATGTTGCTCCCCTGCCTGTTGAGATGAATGAAGGTGACAAGTGGCCGTATGATGCTTGACATAACTCTAAGCATCATCTATAGTATTCAGGTCATTAATAGTTGACCTCTAACCAAAATCAACTTTTAATTCCAAAATTGGGGCAAAAAATTTTCCAAGAAAAAATTGCCCCTATTACTTTTTTAACTATGCGACCAGAAACACGAAAAGCAATGGAAATGTTATTCACTGCAAAGTGGAATCTTCCTAAAGCTGCAGAACACTGTGGACTAACTTGGAAAGAAATGAAGATTACTTTCAATGAGTATTGTAATTTTCATCCCGCCACTTATAAATCAAGTAATGAAGACCAATTGATGCTTTTTTGAGTGGGAGTATAGCTTAATGGTTAGAGCGCCCTGCTTATAACGGGGTAGTCTGGGTTCAACTCCCAGTACTCCTATTGCTCCTTTAGCAATCTGGTGAATGCAGCGAACTCATAATTCGCCTGAGGCGTGTTCGATCCACGCAAGGAGCACCTAAGGGACGGTGGTGGAAGTGGTAGACACACCAGACTTAAAATCTGTTGAGAGCAATCTCGTGAGGGTTCAAGTCCCTCTCGTCCTATCCAATAAATAAGTCAAAAGTGGGTTCACATTTGTGAAGTACGAGATACAAACATCTTATTGTTGGTATAACAGAGGGGAACAACTTGTATTGATGTATTACATCAATCATATCCCCTTCACATTTGATGATGTTCCTGAAAGTCTCTGGTATGATAAAGAAGTTTTAGAAGCAGCAGACAAAGAAAGGAGGTATGAACCAGAAGACTTGTATAGATCCTCTTTTTATCTAATTGATGAAGAATGTCATCCAATGATGTTTGAGTTAGATTTAGTAAATCCAGAAATGTTACCACAAGAATGATATGAAAATAAACCTATGGTATTGTAAACATATGAATCAGTGGAGATGGACTCTCTGTGATGACCAAAGACCCATTGTAAAGATGGAATCTGGACAGAGACCTGATTTAAGAGATGCTATGAATGATGTTGCCAATACTGTAGAATACTTAATTGACACTAAATTGATTATCTGATATAATATAAAAGCCGTGTGAAGGAATTGCCACTCTGTGGATGACGAACCCACTCTCTGAGTGGGTTTTTTTGTGAATAAATAACTCATAACGGATATAGTGCGTAAGAAAGATGCCTCTTAGCAGACTTGACAATTTCCTGAAGAATATTAGAGGAAATATCATTTATGTTGACCCAAATAGTCTTGATGCTACTGATAGTATTACAAATCAGGGCAACTCTCAGGCACGTCCTTTTATCACAATTCAAAGAGCACTGATTGAAGCAGCAAGATTCTCTTATCAAAAGGGTCTTGACAATGATAGATTTGAAAAGACAACCATTCTCCTTGCTCCTGGTGAGCACTTTGTAGACAACAGACCTGGTTGGATTCCTGATGGCAGTGGTAACTTCAAGTTGAGAAATGGTTTAGGTTCTAACCAGTTCTCACAGTTTAGTTCAACTTCTAACTTCAACCTGAATGATGCTGATAATGATCTCTACAAATTAAACAGTATCTATGGTGGAGTTGTTGTACCCAGAGGAACTTCTATTGTAGGTCAAGACCTTAGAAAGTGTAAAGTTCGTCCCAAGTATGTTCCAAATCCTGAAAATGACAGAATTGAAAGATCTGCTATTTTTAGACTTACTGGTGCTTGCTACTTAAATTCTTTCAGTATTCTTGATGCTAAGTCAACAGATGAAATCTATAAAGATTATTCATCAAGTGTATTTGCTCCAGACTTTTCTCACCATAAACTGACTGCATTTGAGTATTGTGATGGTAGAAATGCAACAGATATTTCAGACACATTCCTTTCATACTATAGTTCCAGAACTGATCTGGATATGTATTATGAGAAAGTAGGTCTTGCATATGGTCCTGCCTCTGGTCGTGTTATCACTCCTGACTATCCACCAAGTTCACAGGTTGATATTCAACCTAAGATTGATGAGTATAGAATTGTTGGACCTGTATCTGGTGAAGTGGGAATTACCAGTATCAAGGCAGGTGATGGTTCAACCACTTCTACCGTCATCACTACTACTCTGACATCTGGTATTCAGGGTCTGAATGTTGATACTAAGGTTCAGATTGATGGCATTTCAGCAAGTGGATATGATGGAACCTATCAGGTAACTAGTGTTCTTACTCAAGATACTGATGGAAATACAACTTCATTCACATATGAAGTTCCTACTGCACCATCTGATGCACTTCCCTCTACAACTGGAGGAAATGTAATTCTTTCCACTGATACAGTTTCATCTGCATCACCATATGTCTACAATGTCTCAATGAGATCTGTATATGGCATGTGTGGTATGCATGCTGATGGATCAAAGGTATTGGGATTCAAGTCAATGGTTGTTGCCCAGTTTACTGGTGTCAGCTTGCAGATTGATGATAATGCATTTGTAAGATACAATGCGACTAGTGGTTCCTATGATGATTCAACCACTGTTGCTAATCTTCATAGTGATAGTAGAGCAAAATATAAACCAGAATATAGCAACTATCATATTAAGGCATCCAACAATGGATTCATCCAGTTGGTTTCTATTTTTGCTATTGGTTACTCCCATCAGTTTGTTACTGAGTCTGGTGGTGACTTCTCTGTCACTAACTCTAACTCCAACTTTGGACAAATTGCTCTGAGGTCTGATGGTTTCAGAGATGAGGCATTCTCCAAAGATGATGTTGGTTATATCACTAATATTCTTCCACCAAGAGCAGTTCTTCCTTCTACAGTTAACTTAGAGTATGATGCCGTTGATGTTTCCAGAACTGTTAGTGTAGGTAATACAACAAGACTTTATCTTTATAATCAAACCAATGAAGATAGTGCACCTGCATCTTCTCTGCAGGGATACAGAATTGGTGCAAAGACTAATGAGAAGTTAAATGTTCTCATTTCCAGAAGTGGAACACCAACAGAATATAATGCAAGAGTTATTATGCCAAACACGGCATATACTTCTGCTGAAACCAGTTCAGTTAAAGTGTCTCAAGTTGGTAGAAATGTTTCCACTGGCAATAGCATTAGTGGTTCAACAATTACCTTCAAGAATGACCACCAGTTCATCAATGGTGAGACCATTAGATTCTTTAGTGACAACTCAAGACTTCCTGATGGACTTAATAATAATCAACTTTACTATGCAATTACAACTGGTGTAAATGCCAACCAAATTAAAGTTGCACAAACACTCAATGATGCTGAGACTGCAACTAATCTGACTATCAATAATCTTGGAGGCAATCTTTCAGTTGAAAGTAGAGTAAGTGATAAGATTGCTGGTGATTTGGGTCACCCAGTTCAGTATGACTCTGATGTAAATCAGTGGTATATTAATGTTGGTAGTGCTGCAACAGACAATAGCATTTATCCAACAGTAGTAAGTCTTGGAACCACTGCACTTGGTGATGCAACTCCAAGAACTTATATCAGCAGACAACCAGACACAAGAAATTCTGAAGAGAGAATCTTTAAGTACAGATATGTAATTCCTGCAGGCAGTGGTATCACATCTGCTAGACCACCTTCAGATAGTTTTGCTATCCAAGAGTCTAATGATGTAACTGGTGCAGATAATACTGAGGTTGCACTTCAGTTTAACCCAAGCTCAGTCACAATGAGCAATCTCTCTGAGATGAGAAACTTTAGTTTTGTTTCTAAAGCTGTTTGGACTGGACCTGGTGCTGCTAAGTATACAACTGAATTGCCACACAACCTTTCAATTGGTTCTACAGTTAGCATTTCTAATGTTACTAGTAGCAATTTCCCAGTTGGTACAGCAAACTCTGGTTTCAATGGAACCTTTACAGTTACTGGTATCAACAGTGCAAGAGAGTTTGTGGTTGATGGTGTCAGAGAGAATCCTGGTACATTCAGTAATAATGTATCATCTAGAACCACAAGTCTTCCTACCTTTAAGAGAAAGGAATATAATAAGAATTACTATGTCTACAGTGTTGACCAGGTAAGAGAGTATGTTGCTGGTGAGCAAGATGGTATCTACTATCTGACTGTTCTGGATGCATCTAATGCACCAACAGTAGCACCATTCAACACTTCTGATTATAACTTCTCTCAACCTGTTAAGAATCTCTATCCACAGTTTGATAGAGATAATGCTGATGCAAATCCTGATGCATCAACAACCTATGCACTTCCCAATAAGATTGGTCAAGTAACCATCAGTGAACCAAAGAAGAGCATCACAAAGGAAGCAACACAAAAAGCAATTTTAGATACTGGTGTTGGTATTGGAATTGTTGATATTGTCTCTAATGCTGCTGGAACAGCACACACAATTACATTTGACAGAGATCACGGATTTAATGCTATTGGTGCTGTAACAGTTAGTACTGCTGGTGCTGGTTATGGTAATGGAACTGGAGGAACTGAGAACCTCTATGATGCTGCTCTGGTTAAGACTGGTGCAGGTGGAACTGGTGGTGATTATGCAAATGCTAGAATTACTGTCAACTCTTCAGGTGCTATCACTGGCATCAAGATTATGAGTGGTGGTTCCAACTATACAGTTGGAGATGTTCTGGATGTTACTGGTACAGCAACAACTACTGGATTCTCACAAGGTCAAGTAACTGTATCACAAATCATCAACAATGTTGGTAATACACTTGCAGTTGTTGGTGTTTCCTCTGTTTCTTACCAAGATTACAACCAACTTTATAGAATCACTGGAATCTCAAGTTCCTTTAATGTTCAGGCAGAGTCAATTTCTCCTGTTCATCAGAAGTCTACATCTGGAGTTGGTGTAACACTGACTGCAAATGCATATGGTCAACTGACTGGTCCTAGACTGGACATTTCCTCAATTGACTATAATAATGTAACAGGTATTGCAACTGTCAAGACTGTTCAGGCACATGGTCTGAGAGCAAACAATTCCATCCAGATTGGTGGAGCAAGCAATGACTTCTTCAATAAAGAGTTTGTTGTTTCACAAAATGTAGGACTGACTACTTTCCATGTTAACATTGGAGTCAGCACACTGTCACCAACTGCAAGTGGAACACTGAGAGGTTACTACACCAATCTTTCTGCTGCTGATGGAACCATTAGACTCATTGATGAAAACTTTGGTGGAAGAGCTGAAGACATTTGGGCAGGTATCACAACAACTCTATCTGCTACAGTTTCCAGCACCACCACTGATGAGATTTCAATTACTAATGTTGCTAACTTCAACTTCAACATTGGTGACTATCTGAGAATTGATGATGAAATTGTTAGAATTAAGACAACTGTAGCAGGAAACCCTGTTAAGGTCTTCAGAGGAATCTTTGGAACAACTGCTACCACCCATACTATTGGTTCTGTTGTCAAGAAGATTCATGTAAGTCCTGTTGAACTCAGAAGAAATTCAATCATTCGTGCTTCAGGACATACATTTGAGTATCTTGGATTTGGTCCTGGTAATTACTCAACTGCATTCCCAGATAGACAGGATGGTGAACCTTCACTGGCAGACCAGCTTGTCGCACAGTCACAAGTTACAAATGCTGGTGTAAGTGTTTACACTGCTATGAATGATAGAGGTGACTTCTTCATTGGAAACAAGAAGAGAGTTACATCTACATCAGGTAAAGAGGAAGTATATGATACCCCAGTTCAGTCCTATACTGGAGAAGATATCTATGACCCTGCTTTTGTAGGTAATAATGGTCTTGATGTTATTAGTCCTCTTGAGGCAAATGTTACAAGATCAATCACAGTTGGTGGTGGTCAAAACAACAATATCCTCTCACAATTCAATGGACCAGTTGTATTCACTCAGAAACTGACTTCTACATCTGAAAGAGGCATTGAAGCTAACTCAATCTTCTTACAGGGTAATGCAACAGTTTCTAGAAACTACACTGTAGGCATTGCAACCCCAACAATTGCAGGTAATCCTGGTGATGTGGTATTCAATGCAAACCCAGTTGCAGGAGATATCATTGGTTGGACATACACAACTGAAAATGATTGGTATCCATTTGGCGGAATCAGCATTGATACTTCCTCTAACTCCTTTACCTTTGACAAACTGGGTGTTGGTAATACTGGTGCAGGAGAAGCAACCTTCAAGGTAGGTTCAGGAACATCACAATTCACTGTTGATGGTGATGGTGGTGTTGGTATTGGAACCACAGCAAATGGTGTTAAGTTAAGAGTTAATGGAACTCTTCAGGCAAACAACTTTGTTGGTGATGGTTCTGGACTGGTCAATCTGACTAATGATAGTCTCTGGGCTGGTGTTGCTGCTGGTCTTGGAACTGGTATCTATCCAATTGATAATCTGAATGTTGGCATTGGTTCAACAATTCCAAACAGTCTCTACAAACTTCAGGTTGGAACTGTAGGAACTGGTGGCACTGACCTCTATGTTTCTAATACATCAGAGTTCAATGGCACAATGAAGATTACCACAGCAAATGTCTCTGGTATCATCACTGCTTCTGGATTTAATCTGAATAGTGCTACTGGTAGAATTACTGCTGGTGTTGTCACCTCAACCACATTGAAGGTTGGGTCTGGTTCAACAATTCTGTCTGCAACTGCTTCAGGTGTTGGAATTGGAACTACAATTGCAAGAGCACAACTTGATGTTAATGGTTCAGCAAGACTGAAGCAATATTATGAAATGCCTGTAGGATTGACTGTTTCCTCAAATAATGTTAATGTTGATGTTACTAAGGGTCAAACATTTACTCTTACACCATCAGCTGCTGTCAGTCAGTTCACACTTCTGAATGTTCCTGCAAGTTCTTCAACAGCATTTACAATTCAGATTGTTCAAGGTTCAACACCACGTCAAGTTGGTATAGATACATTTAAGACAAGTAGTGGTACAACCATCCCAGTTAGATGGCCAGGTGGAGTTATTCCTGTAGTGACTTCTACAGCAAGTGCAGTTGATGTTTACTCCTTCATCACATTTGATGGTGGTTCCACTCTGTATGGTGTAGTTGGAGGTCAGAACTTCTCATGAGTCCAATAGCAGTAAATCAGGTCTTTAGACACATTCCAACATCTTTAGACCTGAATGGACCAGTTCTATCATTTACAACACAACCTACAGGGTCATTCAATGATGCTGGTGGTAATGCAACCATTACTGGCATTGCAACAGTAAGTTATCCTGGTAATCCTTCCCCAGATAATAGTGGAACTATCACCTATCAGTGGTATGGTCCAAGTGGTGCTCTAACTGAAGGATCAAAGTATACAGGAACCACCACTACTACTTTGACAATTAATAATCTCCAAACACCTACTGATAGTGGTGGATATTATGTAGAAGCAAGTTATACACCTAGTACTGAAACTGGAAATGCTGTAAATGAACCACTGAAATCAAATACTGCAGCAGTAAATGTATATCCAACAATTACCATTAGTACACAACCAGTAGACACTACAACTGCTACTGATGAGAATGCAAAGTTCACTGTTGTTGCTACACTGTCAGATACAAGTTTTGGTTCATTAACTAATCAGTGGTCTCAAGGTGGAACCAATCTTACAGACGGAACTAATCCATTTGTAAGTGGTTCCAATACTCAAACTCTTACTATTGAAAAGACTACTGCCACAACCACTCAAATTGGATTCACTGCTTCTATTGTTGTCAATGGTAGAACAATTACTCAGTCATCAAATACTGTAGATTTTATTGGTGTTGCACCAAGAAATGTTCTTAATTTTGAAGCATTTGATGTTGTTAATGAACAATATACAAGTAGTCAGGTTAATCTTGATGATGTAGATACCTTTACTCTCAATAGCAGTACCTTTGGTGGTGATTATAGTATCATTCAATTCCACTCTCCAGAGCAACCATTTACTTTAAGAATGGGAATTCATGCTGCTAGAGGTTCTTCTAGTGGAGGGAATAGTGGTGGACAAGGTGGTGTATCCAATGTATCTCTTGATGTAAAGGAGGACACTGAATATACTATTATTGGAGTCTCTAATAACTCTGCAATTTTCATCTATGAAGGTTCTACTCTTATCCTTGTAGTTGGTCAGGGTGGATCTGCAGGAACTGGTGGAAATGGTGGTGCAGGTGGTGGAGTCACTGGTAATGGTGCTAGTGGTTCAGGTACAGGTGCAGGTTCAGGTGGAACTGTTCCAAGCAATTTAACTCTTGCTGGAGTTCATGGTTCAGTTCTTGCTGGTGCCAGCATTAATCTTTACAGTGGAGACTCTATTGCATCTGCACCAAATGCAGGTAAAACAATCACTTGTTCTAGAGGAAACTATTGGATCAATCAAGGAATTTCTGCTTGTTCCAACAATAACTCCAGTGATATCTTGTTCAGATATATTGATGGTACACAAGAAGCAGATAGTGCTGAAATTCTTAGAGGATTTAAACCAGGTTATACTGTTTCCAATACTGCAGGTGCTGGAACTAACAATGGTGGTAGAGGTGGAAATGGTGCAGTAGGTGGAACTGGAGGAGTCAATGGTGGTGGAGGCGGTGGTGGATCAGGATACACCAATGGAACTGTAAGTGTATTGACTAGCACTCAAGGTGGAAACAATACTGATAGTTCATTTATCATCTTCTCACTTGCACCTGCAGCAGTTGAGGTTACATTCTCTATCTCTAGAGAGGCAGGTGATGCCAATACTGTTACATATAGTTTGGCAGAAGGTGATGGTCCAAGTTCCATGACCTTTGGTCCAAATGGTGGAACTCAGAGACACACCATTGCTATTGGTTCTGTCTACAACCTGACAAGCACCAGTAAGAGTGGTCCTGGTTCTATTGGATTGAGAATCAGTGGAAACACACTGCAACTTGATGATAGACGTGGTGCTGGTGCTGATAGTGACTGGAATGACCTTCAGGTTACTCCAAATTATGGCAGATGGAATGGTACAGGTCAGTACAGACTGGATGCACGACTTCCATAATTATAAATAATAAGAAACTAGCACGGGGGAGAGTGAACCCGAATGGCTTCAGTCAATAAGAACTTTGTCATTAAGAATGGCATTGAGGTAGCAGATAATGTAATCTTTGCTACCGCTGCCTCTGGTAAAGTTGGTATTGGTTCAACTCTACCCTCCACTACACTTGACATCAAGGGACAAGGTTTAAGATCCCAAGATGGTCTGTTCACTGGTATTCTAACTGCAACTAGCACATTCTATGCTGGTGCAGGTGGAACAGTTTTTAGCGTTGATGTTGCAGGAAAAGGAGTTGGTATCAATACCACTTCTTCAGAT
>Ga0255768_10004635_pt1 | contig 13393 bp, 9 predicted proteins | sample 071ome_33_FD_179983 | JGI IMG/M metagenome (GOLD analysis project Ga0255768, IMG submission 179983) | Coastal salt marsh microbial communities from the Groves Creek Marsh, Skidaway Island, Georgia - 071412AT metaG (version 2) | ecosystem: Environmental > Aquatic > Marine > Intertidal zone > Salt...
TAGCTGCATTTTTATTTAATCTTTGAACGTACACTGGAAGTCTAACAATACCGTGAGACCACACTCCTCGCTCATCTGCTCTAACCAGCATTTCGGATACAACCTTAGAGTGCCTTGAATTTAACCCTATTTTATTCAAAATTTTTCTGGATAAGCCTTTTAGTAACGAGCTTTTAATTAAAATATTGCATCGCATATATGTTGTTTAATTTTCTATATTGATATTGCTTCTATTATTTAGTTAATAATTAATTTTAAAAATAACACATAACATAAACTTAATAGGGGAGATAATAATGTTAAATAAAATAATTGCTACATTAGTTGCTTCTGTCATGATGATATCTTCTGCATTCGCAGTTGATTACTCTGGCAAAACAGTAACAATGTGGATTCCATTTAAAGCTGGTGGAGGATCTGATGTTTGGGCTAGAGCTTTAGCTCCAATTTTAAGTAAGAATTTACCAGGCAATCCATCAGTAGTTGTTAAAAACGTTACTGACGGAAAAGCAATCGGAGCTTCAAATAAATACTTTGCAGAACACGGAAAAGATAAGGATGGTGTAGTAGTGTTTGGAACATCTGGATCCGTTCAACTTCCTTTTTTATTTCAAGATAAGAGAGTTAGGTACAGATACAAAGATATGTACCCTGTGTTTGCAAGTGGTACTGGTGGAGTTGTTTACGTAAGAAAAGATATGGGCGTTACTGACATCATAAAAGATTTTAATAAATTAAAATCATCAAAACTTGTATATGGTTCTCAAGGAAAAACTTCTCTAGATGCCGTTCCAATTTTAGCTTTTGACATGCTTGGTTTAAATACGAAAGTTGTTTACGGTATGAAAGGAAGAAAAGCTGGTAGAGCAGCAATTTTAAGAGGAGAAACTACAATTGATTATCAAACAACTGCTGCTTACTTAAAGCATGTAAAGCCTGAGGTAGATAAAGGTGAGATGGTTGCTATTATGACTTGGGGTGCCTTAGATGGAGACAAAGTTGTAAGAGACCCTAACTTTCCAGATTTACCTGCTTTTCCAGAAGTATATGAAAAAGCAACTGGAAAAAAATTTAAAGGTACAGAAGCAAAAGCTTGGACTGCATTGTTCACTTCAGGTTTTGCAACACAAAAATATATTATGTTGCCTAAATCAGCTAGTGGAGCTGCCAAAAAAGCATGGACTAATGCAGCGGCAGCTATTGTAAGCGATCCATCTGCAATGAAAGTGATTAATAGCAAACTTGGGAAGTATGACCAGGTAACTGGAAAAGCATTGAAGCCAGCTCTTAAAAAAGCAACTTCAATTGATTCTGCTTCAAGCAAGTTTTTGCAATCTTGGAAAAACCAAAAGTAGGTTAAATATTTAGAAGGGCAGAGCTGATCTGCCCTTCTTTTTTTTACACTTACACAGATATAGTTTTGTATGATTGAGTCTTTACTAAGCGCATTAGCTTTAGTCTTATCAGGTCAATCGTTTTTATTTTTAATTTTAGGCGTCATAATTGGTCTTATAGTCGGTATCATTCCTGGATTTGGGGGAACCGTTGGACTATCTCTTTTGCTTCCTTTTGTTTTTGGAATGGAACCAGTATCAGGAATTGCAATGATGATGGGTTTATTATCAGTTGTTGCAACATCAGATACATTTCCCGCAGTACTCATTGGTGTGCCAGGTTCAGTTTCTGCTCAAGCTACAGTAATGGATGGCTTTCCTTTAGCTAAAAAAGGTCAAGCAGCAAGAGCTTTATCAGCAGCATTTTTTGCTTCGTTATTTGGAGGCCTTTTTGGTGCGGTATTGTTAACTATGATAATCCAAATTGCAAAGCCTATTATTTTAGCTTTTGGAACAGGTGAGATGTTGATGCTTGCTATTTTTGGAATATCAATAGTTGGAACATTAACTGGCACAAGTATTGCAAAAGGACTAGTAGCAGCATGTCTAGGATTAATAATAGGTGCGATTGGTATAGCGCCTGCATCATCAGAGTATAGATTAGACTTAAGTATTTTTTTAGACGTTCATAATCCTATTGTTGTTTATTTAAGCGGAGGAATACATTTGATGGTAATTGCAATTTCTATTTTTGCAGTTCCTGAAATTGTTGAATTACTAAGAACCAATAAACCTGTAAGCGAAAAAGCAAGTTTAGAAAAAACCGGATGGTCTCAAGGTTTTAAGGATTTTTTAGCTAACAAATTTTTAGTTTTAAGGTGTTCATTTATTGGAAGTTTTATTGGTATGATCCCAGGCATTGGAGGCTCATGTATTGATTGGATAAGTTATAGTCACGCCAAAACTACAGTTAGAAATGCAGAAAATTTTGGTAAAGGTGATATTAGAGGTGTAATTGGTCCAGAGGCGAGTTCAAACTCTAAAGAGGGTGGAGCGCTTATTCCCACTTTATTATTCGGCATTCCAGGGTCTGGAGGAACTGCAGTGTTAATGGGTGGTTTAATACTTCTTGGTGTTGACCCAGGAATACAACTAGTGGAGACTAAATTAGATCTTGTTTATACGATTATTTGGTCTCTTGCGATCGCAAATATTTTTGGTGCAATTATTTGTGCTACACTAGCTCGTCCAATTTCAAAACTTACAACAATTAATTTTACATTTTTGGCTCCATTTTTAATTTCATTAATTTTATTTGCTATATTTAATTCAACAAGATCTTGGGGAGATCTTGTATTTGCATTGGGGATTGGTGTGATTGCCGTTTTCATGAAACGATTTGATTATTCTAGAGTTGCTTTGATGATTGGTTTCGTTTTAAGCGATGGAATTGAAACAAACTTATATCAAACAATTCAATTTTATACTTTTAGCGAACTTTTTGTCCGACCAATATTTATTGTTTTAATAATTATTGCATTTTTATCTGTTTACTCTGGCATGAAGGTAATCAATAAATCAAAAGAAATTCAAGGTGATCAAAAAAAACCTTTCACGTTTGATAAAAGGCCTCAGTGGATTTTTGTTATTTTGATGTTCTTTATTTCTATTGGTACGTTTTTGGAAACTAAAAATTTAGAATTTCTTGGGAGCATTTATCCTGTTTCTGTCTCCATCATTATGTTTTTAATGTCAATTATTATAATAATTCAAATGCTAACTGCAGATCAATATTCGTCAATATTATTTGATACTGAGCAAACTTTATCAAAACAAAAAGATACTCGACCTTTCTGGCAACCTATTATTTGGTTTGTTTCTCCATTATTTTTATCTGTTATAGTTGGCTTTTATATTTCTATCGGTTTATTTGTAATCATATTCTTAACTAAAATTGCAAAAATTAGATTTCAAAAATCTTTAATAGGAGGATTAGGAGTATGGTTTGTTTTAGCTTTGATATCACACTTTATGGTAATGGATTTTCCACCAGGTATATTACAAAGTTATATAGAATTACCGTGGCCAATTAACTAGTTATGAGCGATCAAATTAAAATACCATGCCTGTTTATGAGAGGCGGTACATCAAGAGGGCCTTATTTTTTAAAAAACGATTTACCTGAAGATGAACATCAAAGAAATAAAACTTTACTAGCAGTCATGGGCTCGCCTGATGTCAGACAAATCGATGGTATGGGAGGTGCTGACCCTGTAAAAAGCAAAGTGGCAATGGTCTCTAAATCAGAGGAGAATGGCATTGATGTAAATTATCATTTTGCGCAAGTAAAAATTGATGAACCTATTGTAGATACAAAACCTTCATGTGGAAATATGTTGATTGGCGTTGGACCTTTTGCAATTGAGAGGGGACTGGTGAAAGCTCAAGAAGGTCAAACTAAAGTTATAATTAGAGATGTAAATACTGGAATGAAAATTGAGGAAATTATTCAAACACCCAATAAACAAGTTTCTTATGACGGTGATTTTCAAATAGACGGAGTCCCAAACAATGGAACGCCAGTTGAAATTAGGTTTTTAGACTCAATTGGATCAAAAACAAAAAAACTTTTTCCAACAGGTAACAAGATAGATAAAATTAATGGAAAAGAATGTAGCTTGGTAGATGCGGCAATGCCTGTTGTTTTTTTTAGAGCAACAGATTTTGGTTTAAAGGGTAACGAAAGTTATATCGAACTTAATGAAAATAAAAAACTTATTAATGAAATGAGCGATATAAGAATTGAACTTGGTAAAAGGATAGGATTTGGAGATGTGAGCAAATCTGTAATTCCAAAAGTAGCGCTTGTTTCAAAAGCAGATAAAGGATCGATTAAATCAAGATACTTTATGCCTTGGACCTGTCATAATGGTTACGCTATCACAGGTTCAATTTGTTTGATGGCAGCATCTAAATCAAGAGAAACAATTTGTTCTGAATTTTATTCTGATTATTCTGAAAATGGTATATTTGAGATAGAGCACCCAACAGGAATTTCAAAAATAAATTTTGAAATCGAGTATAAAGATAATGAAATTAATAATTTAATTGCAGGAACAACTAGGCATGCAAGGCTTTTAATGTCAGGAGATGTTTACATCCAAAAAAGTAAACTTAAATAAATATATAAAACCCGATGTTGATATTTTAACGCGTATGTTACAACTTGAAGCACTTTTGTCACTTGATTTTACAGAATAACTTAAATAATTAAATTTTGATGAAAAGCTTAGATAGTTTTAAAGCTCACTCAGAACTAACAGTCGGTTCTAAAAAATATAAATATTATAATTTAAAAAAAGCTGCTCAAAACGGTTTAGAGGGCACAGAAAAACTGCCTAAATCACTTAAGGTTTTATTAGAAAATCTTTTAAGATTTGAGGATGATTTGACAGTAAGCAAAGATCAGATTTTAGCTTTAAAAGATTGGTTAAAAAATAAAAAATCACCAAAAGAAATTGCTTACAGGCCAGCGAGAGTTTTGTTACAGGATTTTACTGGTATTCCGGCTGTAGCCGATTTGGCTGCCATGCGAGAAGTGGTAAAAGAAAAAAATAAAGATCCAAACAAGATAAACCCATTATCTCCAGTTGATTTAGTTATTGATCACTCAGTTCAAGTAGACATCAATGGTTCAAAAGATGCATTGCAAAAGAATGTTGAAAAAGAGTTTGAAAGAAATGGAGAAAGATACTCTTTTCTAAAATGGGGCCAGCAAGCTTTTAACAATTTAAGGATCGTACCTCCAGGAACAGGAATTTGTCATCAAGTAAACTTAGAATATTTGTCGAAAGTTGTTTGGACAGCAGATGTAGATGGTGAGACATATGCTTATCCTGATACTTTAGTTGGAACGGATAGTCATACCACAATGGTTAATGGCTTATCAGTTCTTGGCTGGGGTGTAGGAGGAATCGAAGCTGAGGCAGGAATGTTAGGACAGCCTACATCAATGTTAATTCCAGAGGTTATTGGATTTGAAATGAAAGGTAAACTACCTGAAGGCACAACCGCAACTGATTTAGTTTTGACTGTTGTTAAGATGTTAAGAGACAAGGGTGTAGTAGGAAAGTTTGTTGAGTTTTATGGAGAAGGGTTAAGCAACCTAACCTTAGCGGATAGAGCAACAATTGGAAACATGGCTCCTGAATATGGTGCTACTTGCGGTTTTTTTCCAATAGATGATGAAACAATTAAATATTTAGAACTATCTGGTAGAGACGCTGAAACTATAGAGTTGGTAAAATCTTATGCCAAAGAACAAGGCTTGTGGGCAGATGATAAAGCTGTTTACACAGATACTTTATCATTAGATATGTCTACGGTTGTGCCAACAATTTCTGGTCCGAAAAGACCTCAAGATAAAGTTCTACTAACTGAAGCTGCAAAGAATTTTAAGAACGTACTAAAAGATATTACGAAAAGAGAAAATCCTAAAATAGCTAAAGTTGAGAAAAGTGATTTCGATCTAGAAGATGGGAAAATTGTAATCGCCGCTATTACATCGTGCACCAACACATCTAATCCAAATGTTTTAATTGGTGCGGGATTATTAGCAAAAAAAGCAAATAAACTTGGCTTGAAAACCAAACCTTGGGTCAGAACTTCACTAGCACCAGGCTCGCAAGTTGTAACAGATTATTTAGATAAGGCTGGTTTAAGTCAACATTTAGACGATCTAGGTTTTAATACTGTAGGATATGGATGTACTACTTGTATTGGAAACTCTGGACCCCTTCCAGATGAGATAAATAATGCAATTTTAGATAATGATTTGTTGGCAGTGGCTGTATTATCTGGCAACAGAAATTTTGAAGGAAGAATAAGCCCAGTTGTAAAAGCTAATTACCTAGCTTCACCACCACTTGTAGTTGCTTATGCCATTGCAGGCTCAATGAATGTTGATCTTTACAAAGATCCAATTGGAAAAAGTAAGGATGGAAAAGATATTTTCTTAAAAGATATTTGGCCATCAAACAAAGAAATAGAAGAGACACTAATGTCTTGTTTGGATGCCAGTATGTTTAAATCAAGATATTCAAAAGTATCTGAGGGTCCTAAAGAGTGGCAATCAATTACAACTGAGGCATCAAGTATTTATAATTGGGACTCAGGTTCTACTTATGTTAAGAAACCACCTTTTTTTGAAGGAATGTCCGACGAACCAGAGGGTTTTAATGAAATCAAAGATGCAAGACCACTCTTAATTTTAGGTGATATGATTACAACTGATCATATATCTCCAGCTGGTTCAATTCCTAAAAATAGCCCAACAGGACAATATTTTATGGAGCATCAAATTCTTCAAAAAGATTTTAATTCCTATGGTGCGAGACGTGGAAACCATGAAGTTATGATGAGAGGCACATTTGGTAATATTAGAATTAAAAATGAAATGGCTCCAGGAACTGAGGGTGGATTTACAAGAATTTATCCAGAAGGTACTGATACATCGGTATTCGAAGCTGTAATGGAATACAAAAAAAGAGGAACACCTTTGGTAGTTATTGGTGGAAAAGAGTATGGAACTGGATCATCAAGAGATTGGGCAGCTAAGGGTACAAAACTTTTAGGCGTTAAAACTGTAATTGCCGAGAGTTTTGAGAGAATACACAGATCAAATCTTGTCGGTATGGGAGTTTTACCACTTCAATTTAAAGAAGGTATGGATAGAAAAAATCTAAAACTAATTGGTTCAGAATTAATTACAGTCATTGATGTTGAAAAGGGTCTGAAACCCCTCCAAGATATTAAAGTTGAAATTAAATATGCAGATGGAACATCTAAGACTATTGATACTACCTGTCGAATAGATACTGATAATGAAATTCTTTATTATAAAAATGGTGGAATTTTACAGTATGTACTTCGAAACATGTTGTAGTTTTTTTTCTAAGGCATTAGTTTAAATTATGTCTTCAAACTTTAAAGAAATCTCAATAAATAATCATACATTTAAAGTTGCAGACATTTCATCAATAAGCGGTTTAAAAAAAATCCCATATTCGTACAGAATTTTAGCAGAAAATGTTCTGAGACAAAAAATTAACAATGAAAATGATTTAGCCGATCAGCAACTAGAGTATATTTTAAATTCCAAAGTTGGTTCACCAGTAAATTTCATTCCTAATCGGATTTTAAGCCATGACATTCTAGGTAAAGTTATGTTAGTAGATTTCTTGTCTTATAAAGAGGCGTTGGAGAAAAAAGGAATTCAGTCGAAAAACATTCAACCTAAAATTCCAATTGATATTGTCATCGACCACTCACTTCAAGTTGATTATTTTGGGAGCAAAGATTCTGTAATTAAAAATTTACAAAAAGAATATAGTAGAAATTCTGAACGCTTTGCTTTTTTAAGATGGTGCTCTAAAAATTTAAAAAATGTTAAAGTTATTCCTCCTGGTGTTGGTATTTGTCACCAGGTAAATATTGAGCATTTATCAAAAGTTATTTGGAATAATGACAATATTCTTCACCCAGATACTTGCGTCGGTACAGATAGCCACACACCCATGGTAAATGCTATTGGAGTACTGGGCTGGGGAGTTGGAGGAATTGAGGCTGAAGTTGCAATGCTGGGTAAGCCTTTGTCGGTTGCTTTGCCTGAAGTTATTGGAATCCATCTTACAAACAAATGTGTAGAGGGTGTCACCTCTACAGATTTAGTTTTGACTATTACTGAACTTTTAAGAAAGCACAAAGTGATAGGTAGCTTTGTAGAGTTTTTTGGTGATGGTGTAAATTCCTTATCAGTTGGAGATCGTGCTACAATTTCAAATATGGCACCTGAATACGGATCGACAGCAGTTTTATTCCCAGTTGACAATATGACTTTAGATTATCTTGAAATGACAGGACGGGATAAAGATCAAATTAAAATTGTAGAGGAGTACTCAAAAATACAAAATTTGTGGAGAGTAGACGGTGAGACTCCAAGTTATTCAAGAACAATTAATTTAGATTTAAGTAAAGTTGTACCTAGTGTTTCTGGACCTAAAAACCCTGAGGACAGACTGGATTTAAATAAGTTTTCCTCATTAATAAATGAACATTCAAAAAACCTTTATAATAGAAATATTAGAACTGAGGAATTTAACGTAGACCAACAAGAAGAAAATATAAAGGACGGAGATATTATGATTGCAGCCATTACAAGCTGCACAAACACAACGAATCCAAAGGGCATGATTGCAGCTGGGTTAGTAGCAAAAAATTTGGTTGAAAAGGGCATTCAAAGAAACGTAAATGTAAAAACTTCATTTGCTCCTGGTAGTCAGGTAACTGGAACAATCCTAGAAGAATCTGGTTTACAAAAATACTTAGATCAACTTGGGTTCAATGTTATTGGATTTGGCTGTACGACATGTAATGGAGGATCAGGTCCATTGCCAAATAATTTAGCAAATACAATTGAAGATAATAAAGTTTTTTCAGTTGCAATTTTATCAGGTAATAGAAATTTTCAAGGCAGAATACACCCAAACATTAGAGCATCCTACCTAGCTTCTCCTGCGCTTGTAGTTTGTTTTTCAATTCTAGGAAATGTTTTAAAATCATTTGATAAAGACTCTCTTGGCAAAGATAAAAATGGAAATGACGTTTTTTTAAAAGATATTTGGCCAACCAATCAAGAAATTGAAGATTATGTTAAGAAAAGCTATAAACCAGAATTTTTTATCTCAAAGTATAAGGAAGTTTCAGATGGAGGACAGCTTTGGGATGAACTAAATATTCCTAAAACGGATATTTATGAATGGTCAGAGCAAAGTACTTATTTTAAAAAACCTCCTTACCTCGATACAGTTTCAGAAGAGTTGTCAGTCGAGTCTCAAATTGTAAATGTAAGGCCCTTAGTGATTCTTGGTGACTCAATTACAACGGATCATATTTCTCCTTCAAATGCTATAACCAGAGGAACTGCCGCAGGAGATTACCTTGAGTCAAAAGGCGTGAAGCCAGAAGATTTTAACAACTACACAACAAGAAGAGCGCATCACGATGTAGCGATGAGAGCAACTTTTGCAAATTTAAGACTAAGAAATAAAATAACACCAGATAAAGAGGGAAGTTTCACGATTAAATATCCAGAAGGAAAAGAGCTTAGAATTTTTGAAGCTGCAATGGAGTATAAAAAAAATAATACGACCCTTGCTGTTTTTGCAGGTGAAAATTATGGATGTGGATCTTCAAGAGATACTGCTGCCAAAGGACCTTTGTTACTTGGAGTTAAAATAATTGTAGCAAAGAGCTTTGAAAGAATTCATCGTTCTAATTTAATTGGTATGGGTCTATTGCCTTTGCAATTTCAAGATGGACAAGGAATTGAAGAATTAAATATTGAAGGAAGTGATGTATTTGATTTTATAAACTTAGATAAAATTAATAATGAAAATAAACAAATAGAATTCAAGATTAAAAAGCAAACTGGAGACATTATTACTGCTAAGCTTAATGTGAGACTAGATACTCCTGAAGAAATACAGTATTGGCAAAATGGAGGCATCTTACCTATGGCCTGGAGAGAAGAAGTTAGAAAATAATAATATGAATAATAGATGGATTAACGCATCATTTTATAGAGGAGGAACAAGCAAAGGGGTTTTTTTTAAAGGCTCTGATTTACCAACAAATAATAAAGAAGAATTAAATAAAATCTTTCTAAACGTTATTGGAAGTCCTGATCCTAACGGTAGGCAGTTGAATGGTATGGGAGGTGGAGTTTCATCTTTATCCAAATGCGTGATTATATCTCCATCTAAAAAAGAAGGTATTGATGTTGATTATACATTTATTCAAATTGATATTGGTCAACCTATTGCGGATTGGTCAAATAATTGTGGAAACTTATCATCAGCTGTAGGACCATTTGCAGTTAATGAAGGATTGGTTAAAGTTAAAGATGGTGAAGTTACCATTAAAATTTATCAAACAAATACAGACAAAGTCATACACTCAACGTTTAATGTGATAAATGGTTTTGCTGATCCAAATGGAGATTATAAGATTGCGGGTGTATCAGGATCTGGATCAAAAATAAGATTGGATTATTTGAATCCAGGTGGATCTGGAACGGGTAAACTTTTACCTACGGGAAATGTAGTTGATAAGATTAATATTGACGGAAAAGACATTAGTGTGAGTATTGTCGATGCAGCTACACCTTTAGTTTATATTAAATCTGATGATATTGGCTTGAAGTGTACAGAGAGTCCTGATGAACTAGATTTAAATATTAACGCCTCAAAATTAATTCAAGATATTAGAACTAAAGCTGCCGTTATGATTGGTTTAGCAAAAAATGAAAAAGAGGTTAGTTTAGGTACTCCCAGAATAGGTATTGTATCGGAACCTAGGGATTATATCGCTCTAGATAAAACTAAAGTAACAAAAGATGATTTTGACATTTGCACGAGAATGTTTTCAATGGGAAAAGCTCACAAGGCCATCATGGGTACAGCTGGGGTTAATATTGGAGTTGCCTGTGCCATTGAAGGGACGTTGCCTAATTTAGTTAAAAGAAAAGAATCAAATATCTTAGAAACTAGAGTTGGTAACCCATCTGGAATCATTACAGCTGGAGCTGTCATTAAAAATGAGAGTGGATTAGTTTCAGCAAGTTCTGCAGTCATGTACAGAACTGCAAGACCTTTAATGACTGGAAAAGTTTTTATTTAACTTTTTTTTACTTCAATTGGCTTGCCCTCAAGCCATGTTTCTTCTTCTCCAACATAATGTTCCTTTTTCCATATTGGAGTTCTTTTCTTAATTTCTTCGATTATATATCTCGAGAAATCATAAACCTGAGCCCTATGTTTACAAGCAACAGCTATAATAATTGAAATACCCCCAAGTGGAACATATCCTTTGGCATGCTCAACATATGCAACGGGGTGTTGAAGATCTAATTTTTTAATAGCTTCATTATAAATTTCTTCAAAGCTTTTCTTTACCAATACATCATGAGAGTCATATGTAATTCCAGTGACAGTTTTATCATTATTATGATCTCTTACTGTTCCTATAAAAAATAAAGCTGCACCACATTTATGTGACTCAATAAATTTTTGAGCTTTTTCTATGGAGATATCTTTGACATCTGCAATTCCACAATGAAACATTACCCTCCTCCTATTGGCGGTATAATAGATACTGTTTGTTTATCTTTAATTTTAAATTCGTCACCCACAATTTCATCATTGTTACTAAAAGCTGATTTTTTTACCATTTCTAAGTAATTGTCATTCGCAGGAAATTTTTCTTTAACAATTTCTATCATCTTATCTCTTAAATCTTTAATTAAAATTTCATTATCAAAATCTAAATTTATAAAATCTTGATCAGATAGTTCTCTACATACTCCAAAAAGTTCAACTTTAATTTTCATAGTATACGTATTTTATTAATTCACCTTTTTTAATTAAACTTGATTTTTGATCAAGTAATAACCAACAGTTTGCTTTAACTAAACTATTTATTTTATAAGACTCCTGATCAGGAATAATTTTAATACCTTTATTTGTAATAAACCCTCTTCTTAGTTGAGTAAGATTTGGGTTTTTATCGTAAGAGTGTAAAAGATTGGCTTGGTCAAAAATTATTTTTTGATTTTGCATTGCTAATATCATTGGAGCAATTAAAAAATGAAACCCTGTAATAGTAGAGATTGGGTTACCTGGTAAACCAAAGTAATAATTAGATTTTCTTTTTGCAAACAAAGTCGGCCTTCCAGGTTGCATTTTAATTTTATGAAAAAGAATATTAAAATTTTGACTTTTTAAAAATTTTGGAAAATAATCTTTATGTCCAGCTGACACACCGCCTGTTGAAACAATGATTGTATTCTTGAGACTTTTTATTTTTGAGAAAATATTTTTTATAGATTTTTGGTTATCTTTAACAATTCCAAGATATTTAAAATTAAAGTTTAGTTGACTTTGATAAGGCTGAAAATATTCAGGAATTGAGTTAATTACTTTTTCATTTATTTCAATTTTATCTGTGATCTCATCACCCGATGAAAATAAGACTAAATTGGGTTTGTCATAAATTTCTAATTCTTTATTTCCAGATGATTTAATCAGGAGTTTTGCTGCTGGAGTAATTTTTTTATTTTTTTTAATTAATAATTGTCCTTTTTTGAAATCACTACCTTTTAATCTTACATTTTCATTTTTTTTTACTGTCTTTGTTATTTGAACGAGCCCATCAATGATTATAACTTTTTCATAGGGTAACATGCAGTCAAAGGGTGGGATTATTTTTCCACCAGTGCTAATGCGGTAGCAAGTATTCTTTTCATAACTTATATGCTTTTGTTCACCTACCGCTAACTCATCTTTGATTTTAAAAATTTGATTTTTATTTGTATCACTAGATTTAAAGGCAAATCCGTCCAGTAAACTATTATTAAAGTAAGGGTTATCTTTTTTAGCCTTGATATCACTGGCTAAATATGAGTTTTCAATTTTATTTAAATTAGATTTAATTTTTGAGGTTTTTGCTGATTTAAGAACTTTATTTAGCGCTTCTTGGTAACTCAGCATGGGTTATTTTAAGTGTGATAAAAATTCTGGAACACCGTTTGGGTTAATCCATAATCCGCTTTTTCCACCTTGCTTGACGAGAAGTCTAATGTTCTCAATTAATAAATCTGGATTTACAATTTTACTTAAATCGTAAATCGTGATTAATGCAGCGTTCACACCCATAATAGCTTCCATCTCAACCCCAGTTTTTGCATTAGCAGAAACTAAGCAGTAAACATCAAGAGCATAATTTTTTTCATCTAAAACTATTTTTGTAGACGTATGATCAATTGGAAGAGGATGACATAGTGGAATGAGGTCACTTGTTCTCTTGACCCCAAAAACTGCAGCAACTTCAGCTAAAGTAACAGGATCTCCTTTTGGCATTTCATGATTTTTTATTAATTCAAAAACTTTTTTCCCAACCAGGATAGAGCCAGTTGCTAGTGCTCTTCTAAGTGTGATCTCTTT
>Ga0255768_10004639_pt1 | contig 13390 bp, 22 predicted proteins | sample 071ome_33_FD_179983 | JGI IMG/M metagenome (GOLD analysis project Ga0255768, IMG submission 179983) | Coastal salt marsh microbial communities from the Groves Creek Marsh, Skidaway Island, Georgia - 071412AT metaG (version 2) | ecosystem: Environmental > Aquatic > Marine > Intertidal zone >...
CACCATCGGGGCTGACAACCGAAGGACCGCCCTGAATGTACCAACCAGCAGAACCAGTGGAACCTTCATAACCTACGTGGAAGTCGGTGGTAGTGCCAGTGTAGTTGCTACCAGCAAAACCAGAGTTTGCTTCGACGTTAACGTAGGGTCCTGCCATTGCAGCACCAGCGAAAAGGGGAGCAGCAGCGAGTGCTGCGAATGCGGATTTAATCATTTTAGATACCTCGTTATTTTCTCGCAGAATAATATACCTGCGGATGGAAAGAGACTCGACGTGTCTCTGTTTAACTTCGTGACTACTTGCGAGTAGTTGAGGCTTTCATCACTTGGTTATTTATATTGTATCGGGAATTCGGTTTCCCGAAGCGGAGTATCGGAATCGAACCGACGACATCTAACTTGGAAGGATAGCGTTCTACCGCTGAACTAACTCCGCATTGTGGTGGGAGATTTCTCTCCCAACGCACTCCCTCACACGGACAGGAGTATTATAAGACAAGATGTACCACCTTGTCAAGCCACTCGTCGGACTTGAACCGACGACCTACGGTTTACAAAACCGTTGCTCTATCCAGCTGAGCTAGAGTGGCAACTCCCCCGGCAAGATTCGAACTTGCGACCCATTGATTAACAGTCAACTGCGCTACCGCTGCGCCACAGGGGATTACAGGGGTTTAATACCCTGTTCCTTACAGAGTTTGAAGTAGAGTTTATAATACCTCTGCTTCATCTCATCAAGGATTTTATTGTCCTCTTCAAAACCCAATTTCTTGGTATGGGTATAACACCCTTCAAGTTCTCCAATGAGTATTAAAACTTTTATCGGATTGATTGGGTCCATAACGAAAGAAGGACAACGACTCAGGAGGGATTCGAACCCCCGACCAACTGCTTAGAAGGCAGATGCTCTATCCTGCTGAGCTACTGAGTCTTGAGTTGAGAGGAGCGGCAGTGCCTTTCCCTCTCGACTCAGATATTATACTGCCTTTTGGTCAGAGCGTCAACCTTCTTCTGCTGGTGCTTCCTCTGCTGGTGCTTCTGCTTCTGCTTCTTCAGTAACTTCTGGTTCTGGAAGTGCAACTCCAATTGCCTGAAGATACTCAATGGCACCTTGTGTCTTCAAAAGAACTTCCCTAGTTCTTGTCGATTGAGATCCAAGATTTTCTAAATCAGAAGCAAGTTTAGATCTTTGCTCCATTAATTGTGACAAATGATTCTGTTGTTCGTTCATTTCAGTTTTATGAATTCATTTTATTTATAACTAAATAAAGTCAGTGTGCAACCACAAATAAAAAAATGAAGAAAGCACTTATCGCTTTTGGAATGTTATTGATGACCGCACCTGCTGCTAATGCTGGTGCCCTTAACCATAAACTATCTTCCAGTGTTCAACTGAATGTTGATGCTGCTGCTACCAGAGCGGTAAGACTTGGACACTCAATGTCTATTTCGGGTAGTAATGTAACTACAACTGATGGAACTACTGCTGGTGTTGTTGGTAACTCATTATCAATTACAAATGATGGATTTACTGGTGCTACCAGTGTAATTACAGCATCACAAGCAACATCGGGTGAGGCATTTTCTTTTAATTCATCTTATACACAAGGAGATGCCGTTCCAACTTCTGCTGTAAATGTTGGTGATGTTGCTAATTTCAGTGACCTTACCTCTACTGCTGCTGGTTCTGCTGGTACTTTAGCAGGAACTATTGATACTGCTGGTGCTATCAGCATCACCGCAGGTGGAGCAGGCACAAGTGCTATTGGTCAATTTGTTTCCGAAATTTCTATCTTCGACTGATGACTAGATTACAAGAAGCAATCGGTCTCGGGTTGGTTCTTGGTGCTCTACACGGGGCAGCACAAGCTGTCCCTGTAGTTCCTAACTTCACCCAAGGCTCTATGACGAGTCATACCGAAACAACACAAACAATCACAGAGACCATCAATTCGATGGACTACTCTACTGGATATCAATATTCAGTGACAGGAACTGGGGTAGAAACTACAAGTGGTCAAATTAATCTACCCACTACACAATCAAGTAATAGTATAGACGGAGTGACTACAACATGGACTGGATTACAAGGATCGCAAACCTGGAAGCAATCAAATCCTGGAGAAGCATTTCAGTTCACAGAAACTTATCAGGGACCAGGACTACAGAATCATACGATAATCCAAAGAGAAACAATCATAGAATCCGTAACGGACACTACAAGTATCTTCTCGCAGTAGTATGTTATGGACTACTATCGCCGTCTCAAGCACTGGGTCAGTCTGTGGGTGGTGTTAGCGCCACTGCTAATCCTGTTGCTAACTCTTCAGGCTCTGTTACTAACCAGGCAATACAGGTTTTACAAGGCCCGTACATCACAAACACTTACGGCGGTGGGATCCAGTGTCAGGGTCCTACACTAAACATTACACCTTATGTAACTGGTAGTATGTCTGCTGCCAAACCATACGAACCATATTACCTTGATCCAGTCTATGATGTTTCAGATTTGGACGATGATGGAAGAATTGATAATCCTGGAGATGTATTATTTTTCAAAAATACGAGAACTGGACAGAAAGATAATTACAATTTATCCGTAGGATTTTCTGCAACTTGGTCTAAACCACTTGATACTAAACTTCAAGACCAATGTAAACAAGCAGCAGCAACACAGATTGCTTTACAGAAACAACTGACTGCTAACAAGAGGCTTGACTTTGAACTCGCTCGTCTCAAGACCTGTGGAAATCTAATGAAGGAGGGTATTCTATTCACTCCTGGCACAGAGATGGCAAAGTTATGTGCTGATGTGACAGTGATGAATAAGAATGCAATTGCTCCACACCGACATTCTATTCCCGCTCCCGCCTCTGTAACTGGCGTCTCTCAAACACAGACAAAATAGGTGGATGTTTCCCCCTTGCCTTATTAATCTTATCAATAATCTTTTTGACAGCAGGTTTAATTAACTTCAATAGAAACTCTGCTATTGGTTTTCCAAAGACTGCTGCCCCTGCTGCTGCTACGGCAATAGTAACCGTTGTTGAAACTTCTTGTGGTGATGGCAAGTATTCTTCTACCCAAGTAGGTTCTTCTGGAACTTCTACAACTTCCTTCTTTGGTTCCTCTTTTATGATGGGAACAGGAGTTTTGTTAATCTCTGGAATTACTGGTGTTTCGGGAATCTCTGGTACATTTCCATCAACTTCAGGAACAGGTTCTGGCGGACCAGTCATTACCATCCCCTCTGGTTCATAATCAATAGGATCAAATGATGGAACCTGACCATCACATAAAGTATAAGTTCCATTCGGATCATCCTTAACCAAACCAGGACCGTTAGGATTGTACTCAACGCATCCTGGTATATCAACAATAGGACTACCAATAGTCACAGTAACCGGAGGAGACTGTGGAATTGCTACTGGAAGTCCAGTAAAAATATCCCGTACTGGTGGAACACCAATATCTTTTATCTCACCAATTCTTACATCACGAATTTCAGGCATCAGTCCCTAAAGATATTTGAAATAGCAGTAAACAGATGAAAGAAAATTACATACAAGAAGAACTTATCTTGATTGTCATTTCTCTTTTTTGCTGGAGATCTAGCCATGTCAAATCGTACTACATCAATACTATTTAACAATTATTAATTAAAACGGAATTACACCGCCAGTTTTTGTTGGCATTTCAGGAATTTCTGGGAGTGCAGAATCAATCATTCCTGGAAGAGACTCTGTGATTGTCTTTGTAATCTCTTCTGTTACTTTAGTACGGACATCCTCAATCATTGCATCTTTATTTACATAAAGATAGTATCCACCACCCAAAACACCCAAAGAAACTAAACCAGATAAAAGTGCTATTGTGTTGACTAATTTTTGCATGGAATTTCTCCGTATGCTAATGGTTCCATCTCATTCAATATTTCATGTAATCTTTCGTATTCATCTTTATAAGATGGATTACCACGCATATTTTTTTGGTATTTTCTCACAATGGTAAAAACTTCTTGCCATTGTCTTTGTTCCATTTTACTCCACCAGGGTTCCGTGTGCTCTTCTGATTTCACGAAGTTCTTCAAAGTTCTTTTGTTTGGTTCCACCGTCGTATGACCAAGCATAACCTTCTTCAATCATTTGCTCGTTGAGAGAGACTTCTGCGTCTCCGATGTAGAGCCATCCCAGGAGTCTACCGTATTTACCAACACCCCCAACAAGCTCAGTCCTAATAACGAGGTCATCATCACCAGCGATAGCACCATGGAGTTTCTCTTCGAGCCAGTGGGTTGCATCGTAACCAAGAGCCTTTTCTTCTTCGTCCTTAGTTCGTTTTTCAGGCGTATCGACTCCTGCCACTCTGACCCTTTCTTTCTTATAAAGATCGAAACCCAGGTCAATAGTGACATCGATAGTGTCTCCGTCTACAACCCTATTTATTTCCACTACTCGGAAATTATAGCAGGACTTCCTGCTAGGTGGTATCATTGCTCCCATTACTTCTTCTTGCCTCCGTTTTTAGCTTTCTTTGCTGTTGCGTTGCCCTGGTTCTGCTTCTTGTTGTTTGCAGTTCCCTTCTTGCCCTTGTTCGGACTCTTGGACATCTTCTTCTAGTTCCTTAAATGATAGGCGTAGAATATATATGACACAATATGCCGTAAATACGAGTCCACAGCATAAAAGTATAATGACTGACCACACTGGGTCGTTTAATTCTCTAGCAGTCATTGAAAGCAGACCCCACTTCAGAACCAATATCAGATCCAACTTTTTGTCCCAGAAGCACCGCCCATCCTGCTGCTAACCATCCCACATAAGGAATACTAGTCAGAGCAGGAGCAAGTCCTGTTGCAATACTAGCGCCTGCCATTGCACCTTGACTGCGTGCTCCAGCGTCCGCCCGAATACACTCTTCTGTTTTTGCAAGTGTCTTTCCCTCACCATCAACGGCACCTCCTGTATTGCGAGTGCCATTCATAGTATATTCATCTCTACGATATTCACTTCTCTTCTCATTTCCACCACCAAATAATCCTTTTTTATTTCTATCCAATTCCATAGATCTCTCAGATGATAAGACCTTAGGATCATTTGCTTTATAATCTATAGAATAACCTTCCTTACTAACATTCACATTCCAAGAAGAATATGGCCCAGTAGGAAGGTTTATATTTGGATATTGTGGTCGATCAGCATACTTCTCAACCATTTTCATCAAGTGTCCAAGAACACCTATATGAGCAATACCAACAGCAGCACCTAAACCAAGTGCAATTAGTTTTATTGCCGATGGTTTTTGTTTTGGTGTTTCCACGATTGTTTCCTCAATAGGTTGTTTCTTGGACTTCCACATTAGTCTTTCTTAGGTTCTACTGCAGATACAACTTCTGGTTCTTTCTTTGCCACTGTTTTACCATTTCCACCTCCCGCCTTAGCAGGAGAAAGTCCAAATGCAGCAAGTGATCCAGAGAAAACTGATGCGATAAAGGTAGGGTCAAAATCAAGAATTTTTTGACCGTTTGGTAGTCTAACGTAGCTAAACGTGAGAAGAGATGCAGACCATATAAGTACAACAACTTTCACTAAATTACCCAAAACTTCACCTTTATCTTCATGATCGTGGTGGTCTTTCTCTTCTACTTTTGCTTTGGGTTTACCGAGCATTTGTAGAGAGTAAGGCTCTGCTATTTATTTGATAAAACCCTCTTCACGCAACCACTTCTCAGTTAGTGGTGTTGGTTTGTAGTCAGTCCACATCGTGCCAGCAGCACAAGACTTCAATGCCTTAGCAGTCATACCCTCAGTCTTACCTGCCCACTTTGCCTCTGCTTCCCAGGGCACAGCAGACTTAGGGTAACTCTCTTCTACAATCTCACGCCAGAGTTTAGGCACATCTTCTTCTGGTTTGATAATAGCAATCATACTATTCTTAATAGTGCCTGCCATACAGTCCTGTGCAGCGTGCCAACCTTCATGACGCATCACAGTCATAAGAACAGAAGGACGCTTCATGAAAGCATCATTCAAATAAAAATTGTTGGACACCGTATGGTAAACACCACGATGCCCAACAGGGAAATATTTTTCTGCTCCTAGAAAAACCATAACTCCGATTTTATCAAGGGATACCAGCATCGAGTCAAACTCGTCAGCAATAGCATCAAAATCAGAATCAGGATACTCTTTACGAATATCGTTGATACTTTGGATTCTTCGAACATCTTTGGTGCATTCTCGTGTAATCATGCAACCCATAGAATCCATACTATAGAATCCTTTTGAGATCTTACCTTCTGCCAAAACTGCAGTAGTCAGAAGACAAGATCCCAATAAACCAAATAAAAGTTTTTTCATGACGTATAATACGCTTTGTAGTATTTAACCAATCCAGCAGTGGTTACATTTCCTTTAGCGATCCATTCATCAACACACTCATACATTGATGTATTTTTATTGTCCTGACCAAAAGTTTTAAAGAGAACTTCAATAGATTGTTCTCGAAGCTTCATCTGCTCTCTGGTGTAATCCATTAATTAAATTGCCCCATACCAGTACCAGAGTTCCAACCACCAGGACCAGACTGAAAATTTTCAGATCCACCAGGAAGTTCTTCTTTCCAAGTGCCCCAATACTTAGAAGCACGCTCATACATCATTTGGTGGATATTTTCTGATTCTTTCTTAGGTTGTGCTGCCTCTACAATTCGTTGCTCTTCAATTTTTTGAGCAACGTGCTTTTCATAGACAACCACCTTTTCACTCTTCACAGGCTTAGAAAACCAAGAATCAAAAGGAGTAACAACAGGGGCAACAACTCCTGTGTAAGTCGGTTGTTTCTTTTCAGATTTTTTAGGAGTATCTTCAATGAACTCACTCTTGGGAATAAACACTTTCTTAACGTATTTAATACCCTTCTTAATTACTTTCTTAATCATGCCCAGACAAGTCGTTTAGTATAGTTATAAGCGTATTGTTCACGATACCCTTTGATGCCCCAACCTAACCAGTAATAAGCAGGAACCATGTACTGATGAACAGGTTGTCCAGCACCCTCAAACTCTGGAAGAACTTTTTGAAAATGCGACTCATTTATCATATAACGAGTCTGTCCTTCAATGCTGCTAGGATTGCAACCATATTTCTTACAGAATTTTCCCAGACCCGTGTATCTGTTGTAGGTAGTCCATTGAATAAGTCCGTATCCACCACGATAACACTTCTCATAAGGAACGATAGCACCTCCCTCACACACATTAGGACGGAAACCAGACTCTGACTTGATATTGCCCATGATCGTTGCAAGGGCATTACGGTCTCTAATCTTTGTACTCTCTTGGAGTTTTTCTAAAACATACTTTTCATTAGGATTGCAACCAGGACACTTCCAAGATTTTTCTACAACCTCAATTGGAACTGCCTTACCATTATCAACTTTTACATCTACCATTGCAACTTGGGGTGGTGCTTTGATTTCAGAAATCGTCGGATAAGCACACGCTGCACCAGTTGTTGCAAGAATTGTAGCAATAATTTTGTTAAACATTAAATCGATTGAACTCAGCATCCGCATAGAGATAAAATCTCTGTCGGCACAAGTCTATGTAGCATAACATTAAACCCGCACCGTGTCAAACCTGTCAGGGAGTGCTGACCCAAACTCTGGGAAATAAGTTCTGAAAAGTTGACTTGCTTCAATATGCTGGCCATCATCAACCAACTTTTCACATTCTTTAAGTATTTTCTTTTTAAAACTGTCTGATGCTCCGTTAGTCATCCGTGTCTCCTAAGTATTCTAGTGAATAGATTTCATGATCTTCGATTTCTGGATCTAACCATTCGTAGAATTCGGCTTTAATAGCGTGTGCATCTTCTATTGTATCCACAACATCATAAGTAGGAATTTCACAAAGAGTATGTATACGATCTATTGCCCAATCATGTGTCGCTGATAGAGTGTCTTCCAAAGTTACCATAATCTTTTCGCATGTAGCGTCCAAGGATGTTACTATTGTAGTACGCTGGACTGCCGTCGTCAAGTGCCTCAGATAAGACATTATTTAAGAATAACTGTTTTGTTTCCTCAAAATTACAATTACCCTTCGTGGTGTGGAGACTTATTATTTCTCTATTGAAAGTCTCTTTACCGTATTTTTTTAAATCCTCTTTTAATTCTGGGCAAGAACCGTAATACTTCTTCCAATCCGATTCTTGTTTTACTTTTCTTTTTTTACCCGGTGGTTTTCTGAACGACCAAAAATACTTTCTACCAATGTAACGTCGTGAGTTGGACTTATTGGTAATGAGATAAACAAACCCGAAGTAATCCCCAATATCAATACTATCAAAAGGTTTGTTATCAAATGTCCATGGATTCTCATAACTTACATTATTATTTATCTCAAAGCTCATCTTATAGAACTCAATGATCTATTATTTATCTTTAACCGGGACAAACCTAGTCTAGCAATAAAAAAGCACCCTGTCAATAGGGTGCTTTATGTGTTATTATGGTTGTATCAGTTTTCAACAATGCTCTGAATAAACTCAGAGTCTAACTGCATCATGACGTAATGCGCTTCCTCTACGGTGTCTGCGTGCCCCTCAGAGAGGAGATAGTCTAAAACTACGTCATATGCTTCGGTTGTTTTCTCTACGGAGGGTTGTTGATACCTCATTCTTCTTGGGTTGTTAAGGAGACTACTATAAGCACTAGGTTTAATACCACTCTTTGCAAGATCTGCTTTGAATGCTGTTGTATCTAAAGCCGTTTTTGCAGCAGGAAGTTTGCTTCTAAGACCTTGCATCAAAGGATTATCAGTTTCTGATGTTCCTCTGATTGCCTTTCTTTCTCTTCTAGCAGCAGCGAGTCCTGGGTTTGCTATTTCCCACTTTTTTTCTGGGGTGAGAGTCTTATCAGCATTAATTTTATCAAGTGCAAGTTGTCTTGCAGACTTTACTGGTCTTGGCGATTCTCTATCCGTAGAAGCAGATGCTTCTGCCTTTCTTCTTGCTTCGTTTGCTGCTGCTATTTGTGCTTCTAAATCTTTTCTTGCTTGAGATCCTGGTGGAGAAAGCGTGTAACCTGTACCATCATCAGATTTTGCTGGAATTGCAGGTGCTGGTTTTGGTTGTGGTTTTGCTGGTTGCGACTGCTGTCTTTGTCTTTCAAGTTCTAAGAAGTAATCAATATTTTTTTGGGGAGGATCTTTTCTTTCAGACTTAAGATCCTCAATACTTCTCCAAGATCCAGGTATTGGTTTTCCATCTGGACCAAGTAAAACCGCCCCAAGTTTACCGCCAGGTTTACCTGGTTCTCTTGCAATAACAGGTCTGTCTTCGTTAATATTTTTCATTTGATTATTGAGGAGTTCTTGATGGGACTGATGACCAACCACCACCAGTTTGTTGTTGGCTTCTAGCGTAATCTTCTCTCTTTTTCTCTTCCCTAGCTTTAATTCTCTCTTTCTCTTTTTCACCTTCTGCTCTTGATTTTTGAAGACTGGTTTGAAGACCCTGAGTTATTCCAGTTCTAATAACCCCACCAGTTCTTATTTCATCAGCAACACCAGGACCTAGAGCACTAATTCCTCTTGTAACCGTACCCGCACCAGTTTTTCCTATAACGACGTTCTTCAGAGCAGCAAGACCCGTTCTCAGTCTTCCCATAGCAGTTCCTATATCAGCTCCCTTTTTAACTGGAGATTGATTATATCTTTGCAATCCTTTGAAGAATCTATTAGTAGCGTCAGATCTGGCTTGTTGACTTGCCTGTTGCTGTCTTATTTTATTTCTCAACTGAGGGTTAAAGTTACTCTTGGGTTTTTCTGTTTTTGGTTCTTCTGGTTTATCGTCTTTTTTGGGTGGTTCTGGAGGTGGACCACCAGTAGCAGCTGCTGCTGGTTGTGCCGTTTGTGCTGGTTGTGGATTTGGTTTGAGTCTAGATCCAGGGAAAAGATTTAGTTCACCTTGACTACTATCCGATTTAACTACAGGTGCTGGTTTTGGTTTTGGTTTAGAAGAAGAAGAATCTCTCCACTGGATATTGTCCATAGCAGATTGATTCCACCCAGATCTTCTCTGTCTCCAGGCATCCCATGCTTTTTTACCTGCATATCCAATACCAGCAACAAGACCAGCGCCTGCAGCCCAAGTTGCTGGGTTTGCTAATGCAGGTGCTGCGAGGACTAGAGGAAGAGCTTCGTGAAGATCTTGGGCACTCTCTTGAATATAAACTTCATATAATTCTTGTTCGGTGTAAGAGGATAAATCATATCCCTCTTCAATCAAAGAATCTACAATAGAATTGAAACACTCTGAGATATAAATGTGTGAAACAATGGAATTCATCCATCCTTCACTAATGTGAGGAATCAATTTGAGTGCTTGCTCTTCAGTTTTTACATATCGTTCTACTACAAGATAATCAATAAGAAGACCGCAGAATGCTTCTTCATTGATTTCAAATTCTTGCTCTTCCTGAACTTCACTGACAATAGTATCTTCAGTCAAGTTCTCAGACTTGTCAGCATAGATAGAGGCATATGCTTCCTGCAATCCTCTAAAGGTCTTTCCAGCAGATTCAGACATTTTAACAGTTTTCTTTTTCTATAAAGTTATTTATAGAAATGAATTACTTGTTATTTCCCCCTGTAAGGTTGTTGACTCTCTCAAACCTTCTGTATCCCTTATATAATTTATTAGCAAAAGGAACTGCTTGATTATAAAAATCAGTAAACCCTTTTTTCAATGACGTTGGAACATTTTGTCTAACTGACTGAGGAACTACTTCTCTATAAGTAGACTTAATATTTTTGAGGACAGATTTCTTAGTAACAGCATCTCCAGGTTTTCCTGCCAGTCTTCTAACAATACCTCTTGCAAAATCAGCACCTGGTTGGAATGCTGCAGTACCAGCAACTGCTTGTCCAACAGGACCTGTTGGAGTTGCTGCTGCAATTGCAGCAGTGCTAGCAAGAGACCCTCCAATACCAGCAGCAAGACCCTCAAGGTCTGCTCTTCTTCTACCAGCACCTGATGCTAATGCTTGGTCTCTAACATTCTTGATGGTGACACCAGTGGCAAAGAGACCACCGACTCTTGCCATTCTTCTGAACGACTTAGCACTTGCTGCTGCAGCATTTGCAGTGCTTGTAGATGCTCTTGGAGCAACAGTTCTAGTGGATGCTTTTGGTGCTTTTGGTGCTTTTGGTGCTGCTACTCTTGCAGGTTTTGCTGGTGTAGAAGTAGGAGCAGGAGCTGCTACTACTGCTGGTTTGGACTTAGCAGGAGTTGATGATGTAGAAGTAGGAGCAGGAGCTGCTACTACTGCTGGTGTAGAAGCGGGAGCAGATACTTGTCTTGCACCTGATCTAATCCTAGCATTGTGACCCTTTGGTGGTTCAACTTTCGTCTGCGTTATTCTCTGAGTCTGTTGAGTATTTGCAATTACCTGACTTGGAGTTTGAGAAACACTAACAGCAGGTCTTCTACCTTGAGATCCTTGACGACCTGATGGTTTTGAATCAACATCATCAATTGCTGCTAATAAAGCCTTTTGACCCCGATCCTGTCTTCCCAGTTTTTCCATTTCTTTGGCAAAATCTCTATTTGCCAAAGCACCTTCTGGTGTATCAAGACCAAGACTTTGCCTAAATGCTGCGTCCGCAGCTATACCAGATGGTGTATTTCTTCCTCTTGGTATTCTTCTTCCACCAACTTCTTGGTTGATCCTTGCTTCTATTTTTTTATATTCTGGACTATTTGGATTTGCTGCAATTGCGTCTGCTCTTGCTCTTCTATTTGCAAACTCAGAGGCAGGCATATTTCTACCAGACCTGGCAAATCCACCCTGACTCAATGCATAGTTTCTAACTCCCTCTGGAGTTGCTGCTCTTACTCCAACTCTACCAGTTTTTGTATCAGATACGGGAACTTCAGCAGTTCTAACATTCCTCTTTATTTCTAAATCTCCAGGAGTTACCCTTGAATACGCTGACTGATCAACAGTGCCCTTTCCAGATGGTGGTAACTTTGTTAACTCTGTTGGTGGTATATAAGTTGCTCTACCAGTAAAAGGGTTTGCACCTGTAGGAGTGCCAAAAGACTGAGAAAATCTCTTCGCTCTCTGTGCCGAAGAAGGTAATTCAGGACCTTGTACTTGTGGTTTTGGTTTGTCCTTTTTAGGTATTGGATTACGAGCACCAGGATTAACCAAAGCTTCAGGGTTAACCACATTAACGGTAACTGCAGGACGGCTGCCTTGCTTCGCTTCCCTTAATACCTCATTAAACGGTCTCATTATCGCAACACACTTTTTAGGTATTTATAAAAAAAGGAGGGTGTTACCCCTCCGTGTCGTTTAACCATTCTGAGCAATAATCATAATCTCCGAAGAGATATTCATCGCAGTCTGCTGCTTCTTGATAGACAGCGAGCATTTCATTAGTATCCCAATTATAGTTGGAATCCTGTAAAAGAGTTTTCTGTGACATCTTGCTTGATTCCTCCAACAATGTAACTTTCAACTTCGGTTTCTTGGGGAGCAACTTGAAGACCCTTAGAAGAAATCCAGTGCTCTGTCCAAGGAAGTGGATTATTCTTTGCGGCAATGTCATAGAGTGGTTTGAGTCCAATTGCTTTCATTCTACGGTTTGCAATCCATTCAACATACTGTTGCAACAGTTTGTCATTTAGACCAATCATAGAACCATCCTTGAACAGATACTCTGCCCAATACTTCTCTTGATTGACCGCATTCTCAAACGCTTTGTACAACCATTGCTCTTCCTCTTGAGCAATCTGCTTCATCTCTGGATCATCACCACTCATCCAATTCTTGATAATATTTTGAGTAATGACCAAGTGCTGATTCTCATCCCTAGCGATTAGTGAGATGATTTTTGCACTTCCTTCCATAAGTTTGAGTTCGCCAAAAGCAAAACTGCAAGCAAATGACACGTAAAAGCGAATGCCTTCAAGGATGTTGACGTTTGCAACAGCTCTGTAGAGTTTGCGCTTGAGTTCATATCTTGCCTCTTTTGCGTAGGGGACTTGTTCTAATGCGTGCATCCACTCAGCAGAATTATCATACTGATGTGCTGAATTGATGAAGTCGTTATACGCTTGCGTAACGGTCACCGCACGCTCCATAATCCGATCCTCTTTGAGGATGGTATCAAAAACCTCAGATGGGTCTGAATAAACGTTTTTGATGATATAGGTATAGGAGCGTGAGTGGATCATCTCCATAAATTCCCACACTTTCATACAAGCCTCCAGTTCAGGGAGGGAACAGTATGGAGCAAATGCCATACCAGGTCCACGACCCTGAACGGAATCCAGCATGATCTGATACTTCAGATTGCTGGTAAAGATATGCTTTTGTTC
>Ga0255768_10004657_pt1 | contig 13374 bp, 20 predicted proteins | sample 071ome_33_FD_179983 | JGI IMG/M metagenome (GOLD analysis project Ga0255768, IMG submission 179983) | Coastal salt marsh microbial communities from the Groves Creek Marsh, Skidaway Island, Georgia - 071412AT metaG (version 2) | ecosystem: Environmental > Aquatic > Marine > Intertidal zone >...
TGATCGATGACATCCTACGTGGAGACACAACTTTCGAAAACGTGCCCGAGAACGACAGGAACATAATCGCTCAGTTGATGGACGACGAACTCCCCAACCCAGAAGTGATCACCCGAGGTTCTGCACTTATACCCGAAGGCACTGACGGAATAGAGAAGACAACAGCGGAAGGATTGAAAGAGAAGTTCATGGCCCAACCTAAGACAGAAGAAAGACCGATGACCGACGCGGAACTGGATGAGCTGTTGGCGGGATTCGAGGAAGAACAGAAGCCAACTGGTAAAACTAAAATGATAATCAAAGACGGTCAGAGGATCTTCGTACCAGTGGAAGACGAAGGCTACGTGCAGAACGAGGAACAGAACGATCAGACCTTGTGGAACAAGACCAAGGAACTGGACATACCGGAGCCTGAGAAGAACGAGATCGTTTTACCAGAATTAAAGAACGAGTCGGAAGAGTCCATACCGGAGATTGCTGAATCCATCAAGGTGGAGAACAAGATACCAGAATCAAAATTTACCAACTTCCGTAAGAGGCTCACTTCAGAGGAGGAGTACCACCAGAGAGTGGAGGCCAGAATCAACGACCTGATAACTAAATTAGAGCAGAAAGAAATCACACTCTCGGACTTGTCCGATGAAGATAAAAAAGTTATAATGGACATATTGAATGACAATGGATAAGAAACAGGGTAACAAGGAACAAGAGCAGACCTACGCCGCAACGGGCGAGAAACTGGACCTGCGCAAGAAGATGGGCACCATCACGATGGTGACACCTCCCAGTTTCTTCCAGAACCAGAACAGGAGTTTCTGTCTCATAAACCTCAGCAAGAAGGACAAGGACAACTTCGCAGACCAGATCAACAAGTACTACCCCAAGGATGACTTGACCATATACCTGTGGGACGACAACAACTTCTCGGCACTAGATCCATTCCAAGCGGAGGATCCCGAATACGAGAAGTACCTAGAGACCTGGAAACCCAACCAGAAGGGTAGGGACTACACCTGGTTGCTGAACGCCTGCAGGGCCGCAACCACCGTGATCTTGAACATGGACTACAGTTCCAACCAGATGAAGGTGTGGTCCGGCTATATATTAACCATGGCCAAGACCTGGTTCTTGAATTCCAACCCAGACGACTCGGCCAGTTTCGGTGTGTTGAACAGAAACAAAATCAACAACATGCAGGAACTGTTCCCTAAAATCAAAAAACTCAAAGACAGTCAGTAATGCCAGAGGAATCATTGACCTGTTCCTTCTGTTCAAAGTCACGTAAAGATGTGACCAAGATGATAGTGGGGGCTCAGAAAACATCCATCTGTAACGAGTGTGTGAAACTGTGTGTGGAGATCCTGGAAGAGGACATAGTAAAAGCCAGGAAAGAGAAATTGTACGCGGGCGACAAGAACATACTGAACCCCGTGGCCATAAAAGAACACCTGGACCAGTACGTGATAGGTCAAGACGCCGCCAAGACGGTGCTGTCTGTGGCCGTGGCCAATCACTACAAGAGGATCGTACAACCACCCATCGATTTTGACCTTGACAAGTCAAATGTGATGGTGCTTGGTGCCACTGGTGCAGGCAAGACACTGATGGCTCGAACCATTGCGAAATATCTGGACGTTCCATTCGCCATAGCAGATGCGACTACATTGACCGAGTCAGGATACGTTGGCGAAGATGTCGAGAACGTGGTGCAGAAACTGTACGCCAACGCGGAGGGTGACATAGAGAAGACACAGAAGGGTATCATATTCATAGACGAGATCGACAAGATCTGTCGCAAGGGAGAAAGCACATCCATAACCAGAGACGTTTCAGGTGAGGGTGTTCAACAAGGGTTATTGAAGATCGTGGAAGGAACAGAGTGCCGTGTACCACCACATGGCGGTCGTAAACATCCAGATCAACAGACAGTCAGGATTGATACCACAAACATATTATTCATTGTTGGCGGTGCGTTCACTGATCTGGAGAGGCAGATAAGAGCAAAGAAATCGGGAGGAATGGGATTTGGTAGCAGGCTCAAGGAACAGGAAGACAAGAATTATCTAGCAGATGTGCAACCCGAGGATCTTATCAAATATGGGCTGATACCAGAATTTGTTGGTAGATTCTCCATGATAACCAATATTGATCCCTTGAACCAAGAGCAGTTGGTCAAAATTCTCACAGAACCTAAAAACGCCATACTGAAACAGGTCAAGTATCTTTTTGGCTTGGATGACATCGACATTGAGTTTACCAAAGATGCGAGAATGTCAATCGCAAACAAAGCCAAGTTATTAGGAACCAATGCAAGAGGGTTGAAAAACGTGGTTGATTCTATAGTTTTACCATATCAGTTTGATGCTTCGGAGATGCGAAGTCGAGGCGTCAACAAGATACAGATAACTAAAGAGGTGGTTGACAACAACGCCGACCCTGTGCTATTATTTAAAAAGACGGATGCGAAGAAACAACAGAACAAATAACAGACCTTTGGGATTTCACGGATACTATGTAGAAGTGCCCGCTGGTGGAGACGCGGTCAAATCATACAGGAAGATCAAAAGATGGATCAAAGAGGATCGCTTCATTGAACAAATACGAGAAAATTCAATCTACACCAAACCCAGTGCCATTAAACGTGAAAAGCAGAAACAACGTAAGAAAACACTTCGCAAATTGCAACGTGAGAGAGACAGCAACATCTTCATGGGCGTGAAGAGGGGCAGATAATTTTTACCAAAAAAGGTCGCAATTTGACATATACTAATTATATGTTATAATAAATAAAGTTGAAGATTGCTTAGATAGGATCTTCAATACAACAACTTGCTTAATAAGGAGGGCATACAATGACAAACAAACATCTATCTATTTTTAATCAACTAAGACCAGTAACCGTTGGATTTGACAACGTGTTCGATCACTTCGAGAGAATGTTCGACGAGGACAGTTTCTTCAGGGCACCGACCATGTCAAACTTCCCACCATACAACATAGTCAAGACTGGAAAGAACACATACGACGTGGAACTAGCACTTGCAGGTTTCTCGAAAGATGACATCGAAGTCCAGTACGAGGACAACATGTTGACGGTGAAATCCAAAGAGAAGGATGACAAATCCGAATCCAAAGACGACAACGGAGACATACTACACAGAGGTATCAGCAAGAGATGGTTCTCGAAAGCGTTTACCATCGCTGATGATGTGGAGGTGAAAGGCGCTGAGTTGAAAGATGGTTTGCTTAAAATCTCAATGGAAAGAATTATTCCAGAAGGTAAAGCACCTAGAACTATCGAGATCAAGTAAGGCTCTTAGAATAGATGGGGTGGTAAAACACCCCATCCTGAATTGACAGATTATCAACATGTGCTATAATAAGGAATGACGGAAATGGCAACTGATATTAAAACACTGACCAAGGAAAAAATTAAACTAGACGAGCCTGGACTCTATGATGTTATATTCCTGAATGACAATATAACAACGATGGAATTTGTTGTAAAGGTTCTCAAGCAGATATTCAACAAGACGCCTGAACAGGCTCAGAACATCACCATGAGGATACACCAGGACGGGCAGGGCATTGTGGGTTCGTACACACACGAGGTCGCTGAACAGAAGGGCATTGAGGCTACGTTGGCCGCGAGACAGGAGAACTTCCCTTTACAGGTCAAGGTCAAAAAACAGTAATCATGACACCCAAAGACTACGTGCTGGCTAACCAGGTCATAGTCCAAAGGATCAAGGATCGACTGCCGGGTGATCCCAAGTTGGACATGTACTATGGCACACTTGACTACGCCACCACAAGATTTAACACAATACTACTGAGACTGTCGCAGGACCGATTGCTGGAACAGGAACATGGTGCAGAGGTTTATGATTGCTTCCGTGCGATACAGTCTTTCTACAGCAACGTTAAGAGATACGATGCCTGGCCCAGGCCATTCAAATTCATAATAGGTATAGTGCTTCATGGCATAGGCACACGCAGGATTCCAAAGATAAAAAGATTACTAGAAAGACTGGATAATTAGGTATATGCTGAATTGGATATTCTGGCAAGTGCCTGTTGAATATGTGAGGAGATACATCGTGACTTTATGGTTGGTGATGTTCATAATACCTCCATATCTTTTAGGAATTAATTTTACGAAGTTAGGATTCATAGTGAATCTTCTCTGGTACGATCTAGTATTCTACGGTTGGGTCAGGGTAAAACAACAATTAGAAGGAGACGATAAATGAAAGCAGTAGTATGGAGTAAACCATCATGTGTTTACTGTGAGAAATCAAAGGCTCTATTAAAGGCCAAAGGCATAGAGTATGAAGAGAAAAACATTGCGGAAGGATACAAGATACAGGATCTTCTGGAAATGGTACCCAACGCAAGGACGATGCCGCAGATTTGGTTAGATGACGAACACATTGGTGGCTATTATGAGCTCGAAAAGAAGTTAAAGTAAGTTGACACAACCCTATTAATAGTTTAAAATTATTATAAACAAGGAGAAAACCATATGGAACTAAAAGAAAGTAAGACAGCCCAGAACCTTAAAGATGCGTTCGCGGGTGAGTCACAAGCAAACAGAAGATATCTCTACTTCGCACAGAAGGCTGATGTGGAAGGTGCACCGGATGTTGCGGCCGTATTCAGGTCCACAGCAGAAGGTGAAACAGGCCACGCACACGGTCACTTAGAATACTTAGAAGAAGTAGGAGATCCAGCAACAGGTGAGAAGATGGGTGAGACCGCCGACAACCTGAAATCTGCAATAGCAGGTGAGACTCACGAGTACACCGACATGTACCCAGGCATGGCTAGAACGGCCAGAGAAGAAGGTTTTGAAGAAATTGCTGATTGGTTTGAAACACTAGCCAAGGCAGAGAAATCTCACGCGGGTAAATTCCAAAGAACTCTTGACGCCTATGAGGCTCAATAAAACACATGGGCTACACTGTCAATGACAAGTGTATAATGTGTAAACACACCGACTGCGTAGAAGTATGTCCTGTGGACTGCTTCTACGAGGGCGAGAACATGCTCGTGATCAATCCAGACGAATGCATTGATTGTGGTGTGTGCGAGCCCGAGTGCCCAGAGGACGCCATCCTTCCTGACACCGACACAGAGGGTGCGAAATGGTTGGACTTCAACAGGAAATGGTCAACGTCCGGTTGGCCGGTATTAACAACAAAGAAAGATTCGCTCGACCCCGAGGGGAAACATAAAGACGAGCCAAACAAACTGGAGAAATACTTCCAGGACAAATGATGAAAGAACATGATGAAAAAGGACAAGAAGAAATCAAAATGGCAGGACCGCCGAGAGCGGGAGGCCGAAAGGGACAGCCAGTTCGATCCCAAGATACACGAACTGGGCAGGCAAGGATACGGATTCCAGATGAAGAAGGGATACAAGTCCAAGCCAGAAGAACTGTCGGGTAGGAACCTACCTTTCAAAGTGGACAAGGACGAATGATTATTGACAAGATAAGGGAGATGGGGGAGGACCTAAAGATGTTAGAGGGACACGACCGTCTCCAATATCTCGTGGACAAGGCCCGAGAAGTTGAGCCACTGCCAGACGCGGCCAAGATCGAGGACAACAGGATACACGGGTGTGCGTCAAAACTGTGGATCATAGGTGGCGCGGACCACGCCAATAGGATGACCTACCGGGCGGATGGAGATGCGTTCATCACCAAGGGCACCGCTAAGGTGGTCACAGACATAGTCAACGGATGCCACAGGAGTGAGGTGGCCAACTGCACTGTGGAGGACTTTGCCACATTGGGCATAAAGGAGTTATTAACGGCACAAAGACAGAACGGGCTAGGTGAACTGATCACGAGGATCATAAGGATAGCACAATCATGATGGACATGCCACCAGGATGGACACCACAACCCAATCCCACGGTGGATCCACAACTAAAAACTGACCTCGCAGAAATAAAAGAACACCCGCCCACGCAGTCAGAGTACATGCCCAGGATAGTTGAGAAACTGAAAGAGTGTTATGATCCAGAGATCAGCATTGACATTTACAACCTAGGTCTTGTATATGATGTAAAGGTAACAGAGGAAGGATGGGTACACGTGCTGATGAGTCTTACCAGTGCGTTCTGTCCGGCCGCTGACATGATCCCTAGGGAAGTGCAACAAAAGGTGGAAAGCATTCCAAACTTGAAATGCAAAGTTAAGATAACCATGCAACCACAGTGGGGCAGGGACATGATAAATCCAGAAGTCCGTGACCTAATGGGTTTATAACCAGATCTGTTGACTCAAAACAATTATCATAGTATAATAATATATGTTGAGACTTATCCTTACTATAATCTTGGTGTGGACAAATATTGCCCATGCCAACAACGGCTGTGAATGGAATCATGATATTCCTTGTGTCACCATAAAGAAATACAGAACAAATTCCAATGCTATAGGGGACAAGGTTTCTCCCACCACAACCATTACAAAAAGGGAGATAGAAAGATACAATCTCACTGACTTACCTAAGGCACTCAATTACATACAGGGACTGGAAGTCGCCCAGTCGGGTCCAACAGGACAACAGAGTTCACTGTTCCTAAGGGGTACTAATTCCAATCACACCCTGGTGCTGTTGAATGGGATACCTATCAACGATTTGTCTACGCCAACAGGTGCTCATGATGTAGGACAGGATTTCATGTTCAATATACAGCAGATAGACGTGTACAAGGGATCAGCAGGAGCACACTATGGTGCTGACGCCGTGGGAGGTGCCATCAATTTTAGGACGGTCGTGGACTATGAAAATCGATTCAATTTATCTGGCAACGGAAATGACAAAACCATAAACGGAAACTACTTCAAAAGCCTAAATGGGTATGACATATCCGTTTCAGCAGGACAGCACGAATCCGAGAATGTGTCAGCACTGTCTGGGGCGGAGGAGAAGGACGGCACTGACAACAAATCAATTTCGGTAAACATCAGCAAATGGTATGATCTCGTACACTGGAGGACCACTTGGTTCGCAAGGAACACGTTTACAGACTTAGACGGACACAGTCTGGCCATACAGGATGGCAAGTTCGCCGACAACACGTTCTATGCAGTGCAGACAGGCATAGATTATCTCAACAACAGCCTTACACTTCACACTCACGAATATGATAGGGATTACGATGACGCACACTATGACAGTGTGAATTACACACTCAGGGGCACACATCAGACAGATAACTGGGGGGTAGGATTCGACTACAAGCACAACGAATCATATGGCAAAGACACTTGGAGTGAAACAAAGAATTACGGACACAACCTTGGATACTTCTTCAACCTATCGCATAACATTTTCTCATACCATCATAGGTTTGATGAAGAACACGAGACCTACAAGTTGGGATTCTTCAAAGAGTTGGAGCAAGGTTTAAGCATCAGTGGTAGCACGTCAACAAGTTACAAAGACAAGACCACGTGGACCGCTATAGAATACGGAGAGACACAAGAACTCACTTTGACGAAAAACAATTTTTCAACCACTTTGTTCAAGAATGACATCGGTGATTTGAACACTGACGGCGTAGAGTTCAGTTATGGGCAGAAGGACTTCAAGATTTTTGCAAGTCATCTGAACAGCAAAAACAAAGACACAGTGTCTGTGAGGAGACCCAATTGGGCATTGGGTTTAATGCACACCAAAGATTTGCAGAACAATTTCAGTATCACAACAAACTACAAGTACAAGGGCAAACACCTTGACATACACAACTCAGATTGGTCAACAATCTCCATGCCAGAAAAACACTTGCTGGATCTGAACATTGGTTACAATTTCCATGGTATTGAATTCGGAGTCAGCCTGTTGAACTTGTTTGACGAGGACTACGAATCACCGCACGGTTTCAGCCAGGAAGGCAGGAAGTTTACTCTAGGATTCAACAAGTCATTTTAAGAAAAGTTTAACAAAACTGTAACATGATTTTAATATATGTGTGTTTAAATAATAGCGTTTTATAACCAATGAAAACAGTAAAACAAACCAAAAAGGAAATAAAATGAAAAAACTAGTACAATTAATTTGTGCAGTGGTTTTATTTTCATCACCGGCCCAAGCGGCTACAAACCAAATCAAAGTTGTAGGTTCTTCAACTGTATATCCCTTCACCACAGTAGTGGCAGAGAGATTCGGTAAGGACGGCAGGTTCGCAACTCCGATTGTTGAGTCGACTGGTACAGGTGGTGGAATGAAATTATTCTGTGCAGGTATAGGACCAAACTCTCCTTCAGTGACAAACGCATCAAGAGCCATCAAAGACAAAGAGGCGAAGTTGTGTGAGAAGAACGGAGTATCATTCATAGAATTCAAAGTGGGCAATGACGGTATCGCTTTCGCAAACTCTGTGAAAGGACCAAAAATAGACGTAACCAAAGAACAGTTATGGCAGGCGATGTCAGAACTGGGACCACTACCCAAGTTATGGTCAGACATAGATCCAAGCCTTCCCAATTATCCAATCAAGATTATGACACCCCCGGCGACGAGTGGTACGAGGGACGCATGGAATGACCTTGTGATGAAGAAAGGATGTCCTGAAGAGATCCTCAAAGAGAAAGGCAAGAAGGCCTGTTATCTATTGAGGGAAGACGGACCTGTGATCGAAGTGGGCGAAAACGACACACTATTGATCAACAAGATGGGCGGTGACAAGGAATTGTTCGCCATCTTTGGTTTCTCATACCTGGATTCTAGCAGAGACAAAGTACAGGCGGCAAAGATCGAGGGCAGTGAAATCAGCCTGGATTCCATCCAGAGTTATGATTACCCGATCGCAAGACCTCTTTTCATCTACTTCAAGAAAGAGCACATGGACGTTGTTCCAGGACTCAAGAAGTTTATGAAATCTTACATCAGTAAGAAAGCGATGGGTCCAAGGGGTTACCTCATGGATCTTGGCCTAGTACCATTGGACAAGACCACGTTCGATGAAATGGTAAAAAGGACCAAAACCAAATAGTAGACATTGTTCCGAATACCCAGTATAATATACCATATATGAAACTGGGTATTGTGGGACATGGATTTGTAGGCACGGCCGTGAATCATGGATTCACCCGAGACGTGCAGAAGTTCATCGTAGATCCCAAACACAACAGCACCAACACCATAGAGGACCTGATAGCATTTGGGCCTGACGCGGTATTCGTGGCTGTACCAACGCCACAGTTGGAGACTGGGGAGTGCAACACAGAAATACTTGAAACGGTAATGCAACAGTTGAACCAGTCAAAAGGTCTGCTTGTTATTGTGAAATCAACTGTGCCGGCATACAAGTTGGAGAGTATCAAGGAGCAGTGTGTGGACCTGAGGATAGTGTACAACCCAGAGTTCCTCACAGAGAAGAATTACATCAATGATTTTGTGAATCCACCCATGCATGTGTTTGGAGGCATCAATGCGGACACGGATGCAGTCGAGAAACTGTACCGGGAACACTCTGGCTGTGCGGAATGTCCTATTTACAAGACGGACATCGTTACTGCCAGCATGGTCAAGTATTGCATAAACAGTTTCCTCGCAACCAAGGTAACATTCATGAACGAGATGTACGATGTTCTAAAGGCCGCGAGGGGTACGGACTGGAACAAGTTCGCAAAGATCATACAGACGGATCCCAGGATCGGAAACACACACATGAAGGTGCCTGGACATGACGGACAGCGTGGATACGCAGGATCATGTTTTCCCAAGGACACCAACGCACTGGCGTGGTTTGCCCGTGAGATATTGAATACACCGTTCACGCAACTTGAAACCAGCATAGAGATCAACGAGAAACTGCGTAAGACCAATCAGCAATAACGGTTAAATAGTGTTATGAAACCATGGTTTGCCAAAGAAGCGGATATAATAAAGTTCCCGGAGCCTGAAAAGAAGGTCATAGAACTGCCAAACGTGCAGTCGTATCCGGACTTCCTAACAGGGGTCAAGGACCTACACAACCGTAAAGACAAGGGCGAGATATCACAGGCGTCACATGACAAATTATACCAGGACCTGATTCATAGATTCATGAAGAAGGAATCATTTGAAACTCCATGGTTCATAAGAGAGGCTCCAAACGATGCGACAGGCATAATGAGTCTCATACAAAAGAGATTAAATGATCCCAACATAGATTCAGAGACACTTGAAAAAGTATTGTTCGCTCTGGAAGGTGGTGGGTTGACTAAACGTTTACAGAACGTTTTAGAAAATGATCCCGATGCAAAAAGAATATTAGAAAAAGTAACAGAAACAATTTTGGGTGCCAAGGGTAGCACAAAAGAGATCGATGCATTCATAAACCAATATCCAAAGGGCATGGTCAACACGGATGCACTCACATCATCGGGTGCCAAGAGTTGGAGTGACATATTCGTTGGATATGACGGCAACAACTTTATGAGCAGGGTGGTAGACAGACTGTACTCTCTTAAAAATCAAGGCATAGGTCCTGGAGAAGTTTGTTTATCTGTGTTGAGTCCACAGATATACCACAGTGGTAGCAGGCCAGGAGCAGGAGACATTTTCATAGAGGGCAAAGGACACTACGAGATCAAGGCCAGCGTTGCCAAACCTGGTAGACTTTTCGACGGTAGAAAAGCCAAGGTGGACATGAACACAATTCAAAATATAAGAGATCAATTGAAGATAGAGAAACCAAGGGTAAACATCAAAGACCTCATGGCGGCAAAACCAAATCAGCAACAAGTCACTAGTTTGGCCAACGCTATATTCAGACACGTTGATAATGTTGCAGGATTCGTAAATGCTGTGATGAAGAACGACGAACCACAGGCAAAAATAGAGCACACCAAACTGGCTTTCACGAACTACCAGAACATGACCAGGAAAGGTGAGGACACTTTCGTTGGTATCATATTCATGAGTGGTGGTAAGAAATGGTCAAACGTGGTATCCAACGTAGACGAACTGGTGCAGAATCTCGCAGTGGGTACGATCTATGTTGCATCACCTGACCAAGCGGATTTATTTCCACAGACGACATACAAGTTTTAAATAATAACATGAAAATAGGCAATGACCAGCCATTCTTCCTGATAGCCGGACCCTGTCAGATAGAATCCAAGGAACACGCACTGAAGATGGCCACCGAGATCAAGAAAGTCTCAGACCACATGGGCATAGAACTGTTCTACAAGAGCAGTTTTGACAAGGCCAACAGGACTAGCCTGCACGGCAAACGTGGTGCTGGCCTGGAACAGGGTATGGAGATATTTGACTACCTCAAACAACAGATACCCGGACTCAAGATCATAACAGACATACACACAGAACAACAGGCAGAGATAGTGGCGCCACACGTTGACGCCTTACAGATACCCGCTTTCCTGTGTAGACAAACTGACCTACTACTTGCGGCCGGTGAGACCGGCCGGTACATCAACATCAAGAAGGGACAGTTCCTGGCTCCTTGGGACATGGCCAACGTGGCCGAGAAAGTGGCATCTACAGGCAATCGGAACATTTGGTTGTGCGACAGGGGTACCAGTTTTGGGTACAACACTCTCGTGAGTGACATGAGAGGATTGCACGAGATGAAGAAGACAGGATATCCTGTGGTGATAGACGCCACACACAGTTGCCAGCAACCCGGCGGACAGGGCACCAGTTCTGGAGGCAACAGAGAACACATTCCTGTGATCGCAAGTGCGGCCGTGGCGGTCGGTGTCGCGGGTGTTTTCATGGAAGTGCATGACGACCCAGATAATGCCGCGTCGGATGGTCCCAACAACCTACACCTCGATCAATTGGAAAGTCTACTAACAAAATTGAAGCAGTTCGACACTATAAGTAAAAGTGTATGATCATCGACGCACAGGGCAAATTACTCGTAGCACCACCCGGCATGCCTGATCCCAGGTTCGCCAAGACAGTGGTGTTCATATGGAAGCACGATGTCTCCGGAGCGTCTGGAGTGATGATCAACAAGCGATGCCAGAGACCCACTTTCCAACACGTGTGCCAGGAGGGCGGGATTAAACTCAAACCAGGCGTAAATCCACCCGTGTACTACGGTGGACCAGTTCTCAACAATGTGGTTGGAGTGCTACACAGCACTGAATACAGGTTGGCCAGCACCAACACTCTGATCGAGGGCACAGTGGGATTCACATTGGACAGCAAGATACTACAGGACGTGGCACAGAAGCGTGGACCACTCAACAGGATGGTCACATTAGGTATGTGCAGTTGGAACAGTTCACAGTTGGAGGAGGAGATAGAACACCCACACGCACCACAGATGAGTTGGTTGATGCTGGACTACGACGAGAAACTGGTGTTCGGGCAGTTAGAAGACACCAAACCAGACGACATCTGGGAGGACTGTGTGAGCAGGGCAGTGCGGAACAAGACCGCGGAGATCACGTCAAAACTGTTCGGAGACCAAGGTGTTTAAAATAGTTTTTTCCAGTTAAAGCACAAAATCACTATTTGGTAATTTCCATAAATACCCGTATACGTATGTTTAGGAAACTAATTTTCATAATGATGCTGGGTGCGACCGCACAGGCCAGTGAGCTCACACACGAGTTCGGCAACCCTGCGTTCTCCGGCAACGGATATTCACAGCACGTGTTGAGCATAGAACAACTGCAATACAGTCGTAAGAAGGACGTGGAGGAAGCCGCGAAGTCGGAGGCCGCGGCGGCCAAGCGTGAGGAAGACAACACCACGATCAACAAATTCATCAAGAACGTGGAGTCAAGGATCTACGCCAACCTGTCCAAGCAGTTAGTGGACAACATGTTCGGCACGGAATGCTCAGGTGAGTGTCCGACTAGTGGTACTGCCGAGGTGGAAGGATCCACCATATACTGGATCAAGGACTCCACAACTGACAACATATCACTGACCATAACGGACGCGACGGGCAACGTGACCACGATGACGGTGCCAATAGGAGACTTCCAATTCTAATGTTAAAAATTTTACTGATCATCATCGCACTGTGTGGTTTGAACGGTTGTGCCAAGAACATGAACAAGGTCAAGGTAGGTGACTCACCATTCATAGAGTCAACATCCACCAAACACCAGTTGATGGCCATACCGGAACTGAAGGGACAACCACAGATAACCATCGCGGTGTACAACTTCCCGGACATGACCGGACAGCGTAAACCCAGCACCAAGTTCTCACAACTGAGCATGGCGGTGTCACAGGGTGCGGACACCTGGGTGATATCAGCACTGAAGTCAGTGGGCAAGGGCACATGGTTCAAGGTGGTGGAGCGGAAAGGCTTGGACAGCCTGGTCAAGGAGAGACAGTTGATCAGATCAACAAGAGAACTGTATGACGGCAAGCAGGA
>Ga0255768_10004671_pt1 | contig 13355 bp, 26 predicted proteins | sample 071ome_33_FD_179983 | JGI IMG/M metagenome (GOLD analysis project Ga0255768, IMG submission 179983) | Coastal salt marsh microbial communities from the Groves Creek Marsh, Skidaway Island, Georgia - 071412AT metaG (version 2) | ecosystem: Environmental > Aquatic > Marine > Intertidal zone >...
CTTGACGTGGCTCTTGCTGGTGGGTACGTTACTAAGCCTTCGAATGGATGGTATGCAGCGGTTGATATGGAGACAGGTGAAATTGGTAGCAAAGTTAGGTATGATCAAACTCTAGAGAAAGAGTTTTGGGATCCTATCTTTGAGAACACTGACTTTAAAGAGTTTGTCAAAAAACAATATAGCATTGGTCATAAAGACCAAGTATCAATGGATGAAATTGTAGAGGAAGATTATGGTTAAAATTCCAGGAATGTATCTAGAGAATAAGGAATATGAGCTTATACCTGGTGATGATGATCATTGGCATATTCGTATTAAAGAAGGAGAGTTCATTGAGTCTGTAGTAAGCTTTGGTAGTATCAAAATGAATGAGGTGGATGACAAGCTCAGCTTTAATTTTTTCTTGCACTCATCACCAGATCCAGATCTTACGGTTGATAACGTAGAACTTCAAAGAGTTATGGGTAAAATTTTAGAGAGTGTGCTAATCGATAATCTCAACAAGATGGAGAATAAATGAGTAACGTAGAACAAGTCATTCTTCGTAATGTGCTTACTAATGAATCCTATATGCGCAAGGTTCTACCATTTATAAAGCCAGAATATTTTCAAGGTGTTTACAATCAGTTATTCAAAGAGGCAGGGAAGTTTGTTGCTAAGTATAATAAACTGCCTAACCTTGATGCTTTTAAGATTGAGATAGACAACAGTGATAAGTTCAATGACGACCAGTACCAGGCAGCTATGGAAATACTGCCTAATATCTTTGTGCAAGAGACATCAGATGAAAAGTGGTTAGAAGACACTACTGAAAAGTGGTGTCAAGACCGTGCTATTCATAATGCAATCATGGAGTCTATCTCTATTATTGACGGTAAGCACAAGACACTTACAAAGAATGCTTTACCTGACCTATTGTCAAAGGCACTTGCTGTATCGTTTGATACTAATATTGGTCACGATTATATTGAAAACGTCAATGAACGATATGAGTTCTATCATGAGGATGAAGAACGTATTCCCTTTGATATTGATTTCTTCAATCAGATTACGAAAGGTGGTTTGCCTAATAAAACACTGAATATTGCACTAGCAGGCACTGGTGTCGGTAAGTCATTGTTTATGTGTCACTGTGCTGGCAATGTATTAGTACAGGGCAAGAATGTATTGTATATTACAATGGAGATGGCAGAGGAACGTATTGCTGAAAGGATAGATGCGAACCTGTTAAACATACCATTAGACCAGTTGCAAAATATCACAAAGGACATGTTGACATCAAAGGTTGATGAGATTGCTTCTCGTACAAATGGCAAATTGATTATCAAGGAGTATCCAACTGGTTCAGCTCATACAGGTCACTTTCGTGCATTGTTAAATGAACTAAAGCTGAAAAAGAACTTTGTTCCAGACATGATATTCATTGATTATCTCAATATCTGTGCATCAAGTAGAATGAAAGGTATGGGAGGTGCTATTAACTCTTACACTTATATTAAGGCAATTGCAGAAGAGCTCAGAGGCCTTGCGGTTGAGTTTGATGTACCGATCGTATCGGCAACTCAAACGACGCGTAGTGGTTATAGTTCATCGGATCCTGGATTAGAGGATACTTCAGAATCGTTTGGTCTACCAGCTACAGCAGATCTTATGTTTGCTCTCGTAAGCTCAGAAGAGCTAGAAGCACTGGGTCAGATTATGGTGAAACAGTTAAAGAACCGTTATAATGACCCAAATCATAAAAAACGTTTTGCGGTGGGTATAGATAGATCCAGAATGCGACTGTTTGACATTGATAATCCACAAGATAATTTAATCGATGATACCCCAGCATTTGATAAATCTCAGGTTAACGAAAGATTTAAGGATTTTAAAATATAGGAGGAACATATGTGGTTACTCATATGGTTAAAACTAACAGCGGCAACGGGCGTAGAGTACTTTCACCTCGGCACATTTTACAGAGAACTAGACTGCAATAAAGCCAAAGCTGAAGCTAAAGTGTTAATAACAGACAATAATCAAGCTATGGATTGTATTTACATTCCAAGAGATGAACAATAATATGGAATATGATGAAGAAGAATTTCAGGCTGTTTATCATGAATATATCGAGTTAACAAATGAATTATTAGAGAATTTTGATGTATTGATGGTAGCAGCTATTATGACGACAATAGGCTTTAGTCTATATAAAACATCACTATCAGATGAGGATTATAAGAAAATTGTAGACACCATGTACGATTTGAAAAATGATATTGCAACTATTGAAAAAGGATACCTACATTAATGGCAAAGGGTAATAAGAAAACCAGTATTGGTAATGGAAATATTAAGACATCATCTATGAATAAAAGTAAAAAACGTGGTTTCAAAAAATATCGAGGTCAGGGAAAATCTTAATGCATGCACGTCTCATCTCATACTCACAACCTTTTCCCCACATACACTCAGGCGAATCAGGAATCATGGGTCTCGACAACATCCAAGATCTCATCGCGTATTGTGCCCGTGTCTCCAATCCGTCAAACCAAGCTAACACCAAAACAACACCAAAACTACTTGACTATCTTATCAAGCACAAACACTGGTCACCATTCGAAATGGCAAGCGCCTGTATCGAAGTCACAACCACAAGAGATATTGCAAGACAATTCCTCAGACACCGTTCATTCTCATTTCAAGAGTTTTCTCAGCGGTATGCTAACATCAATGATCTTAGTAACGATTTTGTTTTAAGAGAAGCTCGTATGCAAGACCCGAATAATCGTCAGAATAGTATTGATGCCGGTAACTCTGAACTGAGGGCGTGGTGGTATGCACAGCAAAATTTAATTATTGACCAAGTTAAAAGGATTTATGATGAAGCAATTGATAGAGGCATTGCCAAAGAACAAGCACGAGCAATTCTCCCTGAAGGTAACACTGTCTCAAGATTATACGTTAATGGAACTATACGATCGTGGATCCACTATATCGAACTTAGATCGGCTAATGGCACGCAAAAAGAACACATGGAACTTGCAAAAGCCATCGCAGAAGCTATAGGTAAAATTTATCCGTCAATTAAAAACTTTGTGGAGAACTAATGGGCAAACATATTTCTACTTACTACTCAGACTTTGATGAAGGTTATTGCGAGATTCACTTTGACTTTAAAGAAGAGTATGCATATATCAAATACTTTGACAATAATGGTAAACGATTTTTTACAGAGGACTTTAAAGGTAAGTCTATGCGATATGTAGAAGATGCCGCAGAGAATTGGGCAATAGGAATTAAAAAGCTCGAAGCAGTAAATTAACTGTGTACATTCCTTTGTGATTAGTATAGAATACTAACATATATTATGGAGGAATGAATATGAGTAATCAACGTGGTGGTAAGTGGAAACCTGCTGCATTAGATAATGGTACGACAGACATGCGTCTTCGTAACTTCTTTAAAACATGTGTACGTGCTTTGGAAGATGAACCTGATTCTCAATTCTATTTTGAACAAATCGTAGACCATATCAATCAGGGTGGGTCTATCATGACGGACGACTTAGTTGCCGTCCGTCGTATTCTTGGTGTGTAGTTATTTTTTAGCTTCAGGTGTTTTACCTTTAGAGTAAGCTTGAGCACCAAAGAATGCTGCAACTAAACCAGCAATAGCAACAAAATAGGTGGGTGCAATGTCACTCACCAGTTGCGCTGCTGTTTCTTGTCCTATAATAGAAGTTACAATAATTGTAATTGGATATAGAAGCATGCCCCAAAGAGCAAACCAAGCCATAGCGCGGATTTGGTCTTCTTTGGCATCCTCATTTTCCTGCATCTTACGCTTATGTTCAAACTCGGCAATCTCCTTTGCACGGGCCATTTCTTCATCTGTTATGATACCATCACCATCGGCATCTAGATGAGCGAACATAGAATCAGGTTCTAATGTTTTTGCTGCTGCCATTATTCACCCTTCCATAATGTCCATGCACCATACACGATCGCAACTCCTGCTGCAATCTTGGCCAGTGGTGCCATGAATAGAACTAAACCACCGAGCACCATCAGTGCTGCCCCGTCTAGGCTTGTTCTTTCCTTCATTCTACTTTTTAGCCAGTCCATTTTCCAGCTCCTTTATTTTTGCTTCCATCTGATCAATCTTTTTAGTGATCTTAGGATACTTCTTTCTCCAGGCGTCTTCTGGTTGTTCTAACCAGGTCCACCCGAATTTGGCTACAAGATAATCTAGACCCTGATCCAGTTTAGCGTATGCCCAAAGACCTAATCTTGTCTCTTTAAAATACGCTAAGAATGCTGCACCAGCAACAGCACCGAGGATACTAGTATAGATCCACAGTGTGTCATCAAACAGTCTTTCGATCATTTATGCTTCGCCATATATTCTATGGCCTCCTCATGATCCTCTTGAGTTACTACACCCTCACTTAACAGTCTTTCTCTGTTTTTCATGTGTTGAGCTTGTACCTCTTCTTTCGATCCACCAAAATATGGAACACAGTGTCCTTCTTCAATAAGGATCTCTGTTGCCATTCTCGGCTCTCCCTCCCATTCCTCAACTACAAAGTCACCAAGGATCCGGCCAAACTTGCCTTTCATATCCTCACCGTTCTTTGCAATTTGAGTTTTTAGAATTGCAGTTTCACCTAATAATTCTTGTAGTCTATGCTTAGCAGCTTTACCAAACAATTTCTCTACCTTATCAGATGTTCTGCTTTCTGGTGTGTCAATTCCCATAATTCTGACACGTTCGTCAGATAATACAACACCAAATCCTAATTCTATATCAACGTCAACAGTATCACCATCGACGACTCTTAAAACCTTACATCTATATTCGTACACTAGATTCCTCCGTAAGTGCTCATTATTGCAGGACCAAATAAACTCATGACCCACATTAGAACGGCAATCGAGAATATGCCGATTATCAGCCATTTCATTTTAAAGTCATCGACTTTCATTTGTAATCCTAGTACCTCGTTACCTAAAATGCGTATTGCTAATTCGAACTTTCCCTCTGGGTGATCGATCACATCTACTGAATTTTTCTTTTCTTCTTCATCCATCGTTTTGCTCCGTATATTTTATGTAGTTCAACATTCCATGATCTGCTGCACCATCAAATTTACTTCCTGCCTTCCATGCTGCTTTACGTCCTCTCCAGCCATCTTTAATGCGCTGCCACTTAGTCATCTTTCTAATATTGCCATGGAAGTTAATGTAACGAAGTGTGCCGTGGTGTCTGTATCCCATAAATGCAAATGGAACTTTTGGAACAATATCGTTATTATTGACATGCCTGTAGTGTGGGCATGTAATAGCTTTCACAAATTTTTTGGTTCCGACTCTTGGTGAACCATATGTAAATAAAGCATCTACGTCATCAAATCGTGACGCAGCAACTGTAGCCATAGCACCACCAAGTGAATGACCACATATAAAAAACTCTTGTGTTTTCAGAATGAAATTTTTATCTTTGTGAGCTACTAGAGCGTCCCAAAGCTTTTCTATTTCGGTCTGAAATCCATCATGAACCCTGCCACCAGCTTGAGCTTTATCTGGCCAGGCGTTTAGATCTGCTTTAATGTCTGAAAATTCGTTTGGCTCTGTTCCTCTAAAACAGAGTACGTACATGTTCTTGTTTGACAGCGCGTGACATTGTGCACCATCATGTTCAAAGAACTCATGTTTTGTAAATCCTAATTTACGGTATTTTGGTTTTGCTTCAGGTCCATCCTCATAGGCAATGCCTGCAAGCTTAGCCATAAGGCTACACTTTTCTATATGATCCATAATTTGTCTCCTGTTTTCATCATTTAAACAGTAACAAAAAGATCACACTCACAAACGTTATTTATATTACTCTATATATACTATGTACAAATTATGTGAACTTTGCTATGATGTAATCAGAGGCAATGAATGAAAAAAATAATATTCATATTGAGCGGAGTAATAAACGCTATGGTGTTAGGAGCGATCCTGGCTACAGTTCTGAATGGATACGGCCCAGAACTAGATGCCAAAGAGGTCGAGTGTATGGCAAAGAACATATACTATGAATCTCGTAGTGAACCAATTGAAGGGCAAATTGCAGTTGCACAAGTAACGTTGAATCGCGTATCAAACAGTAATTGGCCAGGTAATATATGCGATGTTGTCTATGAACCTAAACAGTTCAGTTGGACTTGGTTAGAGAAGGATCAGACACCTAATGACCCAGTTGCATTTAAAAGGGCTGCAGTTGTGGCAAGAGACGTCATGATTGGAAACGTAGCAGATCCTACATCAGGTGCTACATTTTATCATGCATCTTATGTAAATCCAGAATGGAACCAATATATGGAAGTAAGTAAAGTTATCGGTGCACATATATTTTATGTATGGGATGGTAACTGGGAAAAGAAAAAGAAGTAATGTATATTACTCCTTGTGTATCTGTCTGCAAAATAAATAAGAATACAAACGTATGTGATGGTTGTGGAAGAACCATAGATCAGATTAGTAATTGGTTAAGATATAGTGATGAAGAGCGTATGAATATTATGAAAGGACTGGGGTATGGAAAAAGAACTTCGAAGGAAAATCGCTTGGTTAGAAAGGCGACACGCCGAACAGTCAAAGGTAGTGGAAAAGATAGAGAATGATCGCTGTCATGACCGTAGCTCTGCTGCATTAAAGGAGTTAAAAGATGCTAAAAAGGAAAAACTTAGATTAAAAGATCACATCGAAATGTTAAGAAAGCTAGATGAGATTAGAATTTCACAGGAAAAAATACATAGCTTATGACGAGAACGGTTATGTGATAATAATGTCACATAATAAAAATTGTGTTTTAGCATATTTACGCCAGCAAGGATATGTGATATAAGTATACTCGTAGATGTTAGAGGGTATTCAGGACCTGGGGGCGGTACCCAGCTGCTCCACCAAAAAAGTAAATGTTTTTTAAATGGCACGAAAATAAGTACGAACAAGTTCGTAATTGGCTAGGCTGGAGTCATTATCAAATGGCATGGCTTGGTGGATTAAAGGGACTAATATATGGTTTGTTAATAGGATATTTACTTTTTTGACGGGGCAGAAATAGGATCGACTGGTATTTGAGTCTACGAAACACAAATGCAAACGATAACTTTGCACCATCTGGTTTTGCTCTAGCAGCATAAACACAGGGGGAGGCCACTGCCTAGCAACAGAAGTGTGGCACTAATATATCACATTCATTAAAGGTAAAAGAAATGAAAATCGCAGTAATCGCAGTAGCATCAGCTCTAGCACTAGCAGCATGTGCAGGCACAGAAGCAGAAGCAGCAGAAATCGGTGCAACAGGCATCTCAATCGGAGCGGAAATTGACAACCGTTACAATTTTGATACCGAAAACATGAAAACAACATTAACTCCAGGCCTAGGTTATGACATCGCAGGTTTCGGTCTATCAGCTGAAATGGATTTTGTTGTATATGACGACGAGTTCACTTTGAACAAAGACAAACTACCAACTCTAGACTTTGGTGCTGAATATGGCATCGAAACATTTGGTCTATCATCAACTCTTTTTGTTGAAACTGGTTATGACCTAGAGACTGAAGACATGTCAGCAGTAGAAGCTGGAATTAGCTTTAAATTCTAAGCTGATATATAATAGTATCGGGTCGTTCCGTAATGAACGCGCGGGGAGCCACGGTTAGCTCCCCCTTTTTATTTGAAAGGAGTTCATTATGGATTTACTAGGTTACTACACAGCAGGGTTTTTTCTATGCTTGATTGGTGAGCCACAAGAATACAAAAACTGTATTGTTTACCGTAGCCCTAACTCATTTCCAACAGAAGAGACTTGTCAAGCCTCACTTGTAGCTCAAGGACAAATGTTGTGGTACATGTTTGATCAGGAATCATTTGAAGTTGTTGATATAAAATGTATTGAGTGGTTACCAACAAGAAAGGGTGTTTAGTGTCAAAAAATTGACACTTTGATGCTGACAAATTATTGACATTATAAAACATGACGTTATTTTATATATAATACCAAAAAGAGAGGAATTAGCATGAAGAAGCATCTACTTGGTGCATTCTTCGTAATGATGGCAACCACTGCACTATCGCAAACAGTTACCAATGACGCCGATGGACTATTTGATTCCACGAGCTATGTTGAAACAGATAGCACAACTAATAATACGACTACTAGTACCGTAACTACTGATAATACAAATACAAATACTAGTACTATTACTAGCACAAATAATAATACAAATACAAATAACAATACCTCTACTATTACTAGTACAAATACTAATAATAACACTAATACTAATACAAGTACTTCGACTAACACGAATACAAACACATCAACAGTCAATCAGACAAATGATTCAACTGTAGACCAAACTATTAACAATACTACAAATTCAACAGTAAACCAGACGACGAATTCTACGATAGGTCAAACTGTAACTAGTACAAATACTAATGTAAACACTAATAATAATACTAATAACAGTACTGTTAATCAGAGTGTAACGAGTAGTAATGTTAATACAAATAATAACACCGTAAATCAAACTACAACCTCTAGTGTAAATCAGACAGTAAACCAGACGACTGATTCTACGGTGGACCAGACTGTAGATACAACAAGTAATATTACGACAAGTAATACAAATTCGAATACTAATACAAGTACTTCGACTAATTCAAATACAAATACAAATAATACTACTATTGATAGTAACACAGCCAATACAAATAATAACACTAATGTGAATACTAATGATAGTACTATTACTCAAGAGATTATCTCACCTCCCCCGTCAGCTATAGCGCCTTCTATTCAATCAGGTGGAAATGACACTTGTACTGTATCATATTCTGCAGCTGTACAAACTCAAATTCTTGGTGTGTCTGGTGGCGGCCATGTTAGAGATTTAAACTGTGAACGTCTCAAGAATGCTAAGACTCTTTATAACATGGGCATGAAGGTTGCGGCTGTAGCTTTAATGTGTCAAGAAGAAACTGTTTATAAAGCTATGGAAATGGCAGGTACACCATGTCCCTATATGGGAGAAATTGGAGCTACTGCTCAAGCATTGTGGGATAACGATCCAGACCGTATTCCTGTAGATGACGGAAAGGAAGAGAATGATACAACGACTGCTATTACTATCGGTGGTATTCTTCTGGCTATCCTCTTCGTCCTATAGTCAAGATTACACATACGATGGTCAGCTGAGTCAAAGTGATATTGATCAGGGAACCCTCTATGCTTCTCCTGATGATATTGGCTTGATGGATGAAGGTCTGACTTACATGGATCAGATCATTAACAATGAAGTTACTCCATACACAAATGGTGCTGGTAGAGATTGGCAAGCAACAACTGGTTGTTTGAATGCTAGTACAAATAATAACGGTGATGGATCTTGGGCAGGCACAAGTGGCGGAAGTTGCGCCAACATTGGTACTAATGGTCAAGGCGCTATTCGTTTTGGTTACAACACCACAGTAGTAGCGCAAACTCAATCCGCAATAGCCGAAGCGTTAAAAATAGCAGGCATTACTGTAGTTGGTTATCGTTATCAATGGAAAGTAAAGAACGCAAACGCTAACGATACTTCAGGTCAACAAATGAATAACCAAGATCCTTTAATTGTTACTGTGACTGTAAAAGATAAAGATGGTAATGTATTAAATGAAAGAGAATTTGATTATTCTTATTATATTGCTAATTGGCAACAAAAATATGGAATGTATTGGTACGATCCATTTATATCAGGTGATGATATTGATACGATTACATTAGAAGTTGAAGGTAAAGATGCTGGTAACTGGGCTGGCTGGTGGGGTCCAGAATTTAGAGAAGCAGGTATCTATAGTATATTGGTTGTTGAACCTCCAGATCCTTGTGAACAAATACCAATTGTAGATCCTACCTGTCCTGGGTTTATTGGAGAAGCGCAGTCAGAAGATCCAGCCGTTAAACAATTAGTAATTATTGCATCGACTGGGTCTATTCCGTTGTCTGAAGATGAACTAGCAGTTTTAGAATCTCTTGAGGAAGAAGAGGAAGAAATATTTGAAGAAGAGGCTGTTATCGAGTCAGTAGAAGCTGAAGAAGAACAAAACAATGTAGATGCTTTAGCTGTAGCTAGAAACGCAGAGTCTAATGCTTTATCAGATGCAGCGAATACTATTGAAAATACTTTATCAGCTACTGCATTATCTGTCGAACAAGATTTATCTTCCTCTTTGCAAATCAATAGACAGGCACAAAGACAATCACAACAGTCTATGAATGAAGCTGAAGAAACACAACAATCATCCATCGCTATGGCTGATGAATTAAATCAGTCTATGTTGAATTCCGAATCTTCTACAACACCTGAAGCAATTACAACTACACTAGATATTGCTAGCTCTGGCTTAGATTTTAATAGTGATACTACTGCTCAAATGGACGAAATAAACAACAGTCAAACGAGTAGTGCAAATCAACAATCAAACCAGCAACAAGATACTGGACAAGATGGCTCTGAAATTGACATTAGCTCATTTATTGCAGAACAACAAGAGTCAACAGTAGAGGTAGAGCTTATTATTGACAGTTTTGAGATAGCTGCATTAGATAATGCACTCAATGATGCTGTAATGAATTTAATTAAAATGGAACAAAATATTATCAGAGAACAGGTTGAGGAGTCTCAAGAGGAAGAAGAGCTAGATGACCCCGTGTCTAATGAGCAAGAAGATGAACTAGTTGCCGCAGCACTAGCTGGAAGCGATGACGAAGATGCTCAAGCCGCACTACTTGGATTTAATCCAAACTTTAGAGCATATCAACAACCACAAATGGCTGATGCAGATTTTTATAAACCAAAAGACATTTATGCAGGACAAGAGAACTATGACAATCCAAATGCTAGGTTCTTTAATGGAGCGTCAGATGCCACTCATCGAAAGATGATAAGACAACAATACGAGGGGAACTAAAATGGCAGAGTTTGAATTTGCTGGTACCACATTCAGAGGCGGGAAGATGTTCGCCGTTCTCACAGCGCTATCTACTTTAGGTGGTGGAGCTTGGGCTGGTTTCGAGTTCTACAAAGACTATATGGATATGAAAGAAATTATCCAAAACATAGACATTGATGCTATTGCAGCAGAAAATGCTTTAGTAGTACAAAAGCTAGATGAATCGATGCTAAGAATTGATGAAGCTACAACATACACTAGAGATATTAAAAACGATTTGAAAGACGACTTACTGAAAATGGAAAACACCCTTGACCGTTTAGACGCAAAAGTGGATGAAGCGGTTGATAAAACTAAAGAGTCAATCGAGACTTTTGAAATAAAAACGGAGAATACGATCGATAAGTTTGAATCAAAAACAAAATCCCAACTAGATGAAGCAGAGGCTGATCTGAAAGAGGCTCAAGATGAACTAGAGGTTATGGCCAACAACCTAAAACTAGAACTTGAAAAGATTAGAGACACAATGGGTGAGATCAGATCAGAAACATCAGCAACTCTAAGAGATGTTGAAATGACTATGAGAGAGTCAGAAAAAGATACTCGTGATGTAATGAAAGAGACTAGAGCTGATCTAGAATTTAAAATGGATGAACTTGAAACTGATATAAAAGAAACAATTCAAGAAGCTTTAGACAATCCACTGAATGACTAAAATTTTTCCAATGTGACTCATTGTTAACACTAACATTTTATAAGTAGCACTAACCAGACAGGGAGGTGCTCATGACTTATTTTCAACTCAAGGAAGCTAACCGATATTATTGGATGGTAAAGGGGCAACTTATACCTGAGTCATGGAAAGAACCTGAGATTATGAAAACATATGAGTCATACTTTGCGCGGATCTGGGGAAACCATGAAGCATGTGTCCATGAAATAGGATTCGAGGCAGCATGGGCACAGAGACAAAGAAAATTAGCTAAAGCCTAAATTAACTGTGTACATTACAATTCATTTGGTGTAGTATACCAATATGAATATTTTTATCCTGTCAGAAGATCCCGTAGAAGCAGCTCAGCTGCAGTGCGATAAGCATGTAGTTAAGATGATTGTTGAGTCAGCACAAATGCTATCAACAGCTCACCGTATGTTAGATGGTTATGTGGAGAAACGACCGTCTAAATCCGGTAAGCGTATGATTAACTATTGGGTACATCCTAATCAGAACATGGAAGATAATCTATACAAGGCTGTCCACCATGGCCATCCTTGTACTGTATGGACTATGCAGTCTGCAGCTAATTACCGTTGGCACTACGAGCACTTTATTGCTTTACTTGACGAATATCAATATCGTTATGGCAAACAACATAGTACACGGAAACTAGAGGTCATTCTAGGTTTCCCACCAAAAAATATTAACTTCAATAAAGACATAACACCTTTTCCACTAGCTATGCAGCATGAACCACAGTGCATGCATGAAGGTGAACCAGTTCGTTCTTATCAAGAATATTATCAAACAAAGCAGTCTAGGTTCAAAATGGCCTGGACTGGTCGTCCTATTCCGGAGTGGTTCCATGTTGCAAGTTGAGTATGATGTAATCGAAGAATTGAATATTGGTGACTGTAAGTGGAGACTTGTAGAGAATATTCAAAATAAGCGTAAAGTAGTTCAGCTATGGTCTACAATGTCTAAACAATGGAAGGCTGTCTACAAATACGAGGCTAAAGGACATAGAACTGTTTTAGAGTCTTGGGATGCTCTGAAAAAAATTGCAAAAAATATGCAAAAAAGCTAAATTAACTGTGTACAAACGATTTGTAATATGATAGGATATACTTATCAAATGAAGGAGAATACTATGCTAAATGTAAAACAGATCATGGAATTGTTTGGTTGCGGTGAAGCTTATGCAAAAAATATTGAGGCTTCAATGGCTGCACTTGGTTTTGACTTTTCTGGCAGTTCACAAGAAGAGTTCAACGCTATGGCGACTGAAGTTTTTCACATGATCCAACAAGGCATTGAATTGGTATAAGGAGATATATTATGGCACATGAAGTAGAAATCATTAACGGTCAAGCACAACTAGCATATGCAGGTCAAAAGCCTTGGCATGGACTTGGTGTAGAAGTTTCTAACGACTTAACACCAGAGCAAATGATGGTCAAGGCTGGTCTAGACTGGGAAGTCGACAAAGAGTCAGTCTTTACAGCATCTGGTGTAGAAGTACCAGGCAAAAAAGCTCTGATTCGTAAATCAGATGGTAGCATTCTTGACATGGTCGGTGACGACTGGAATCCAGTTCAAAACTCTGAAGCATTTCAGTTCTTCTCAGAGTTTGTCATGGCTGGTGACATGGAGATGG
>Ga0255768_10004684_pt1 | contig 13340 bp, 14 predicted proteins | sample 071ome_33_FD_179983 | JGI IMG/M metagenome (GOLD analysis project Ga0255768, IMG submission 179983) | Coastal salt marsh microbial communities from the Groves Creek Marsh, Skidaway Island, Georgia - 071412AT metaG (version 2) | ecosystem: Environmental > Aquatic > Marine > Intertidal zone >...
TTGATAAGTTAGATGGTACTGGAGTTTCTGGAATTACTTTAGATAAAACCAAAGCACAAATTCTTTGGATGGATATTGAGTGGTTAGGACTTGGTACAGTCAGAATGGGATTTGTAATTAATGGAGTAATGATTCATTGCCATTCATTCCACCACGCAAACTTAATTGAATCAACTTATATTACAACAGCATCACTTCCTCTAAGATATGAGATTGCCAATACAGGTATTACCACAAGTAGCAGCACTCTCAAACAAGTTTGTTCTACTGTAATTTCTGAAGGTGGTTATGAGTTGCGTGGATTACAACAAGCTGTAGGAACACCAATTACATCACCATATGTTCTTAGTACTGCTGGAACTTTTTATCCAATAATTAGTATAAGATTGAAATCCTCTCCAGATCGTTTAGATGCTATTGTAATTTTAACGGCTATTTCTTTGATGGGAGTTAATAATGGCATCAATTATAATTGGCAGATGAGAGCATCAGGAACTACTACTGGAGGAACCTGGACGAGTGCTGGTGTTGATAGTGCGGTTGAGTACAAACTGAATGGAACTGGCATAACTGGAGGTAGAATATTAGCCTCTGGATTTTTTAATTCAGCAAATCAAGGTTCTCCATCAATTGATATTCTTAAGGAAGCACTATTCAAGTTCCAGTTAGAAAGAAATGGTTTATCTGGAACTTCTTATGAACTAACACTTGTTGTCGCAGCATCTCCAATATCAAGTAGTGAAGAAGTTTATGCTTCAATGGACTGGGAAGAAATTAGTAGGTAATTTTTTATGAGTGATGTATATCTTGGTAATCCACTATTAAAGAAAGCAAATACTCCGATTGAGTTCACACAAGAACAGATTGAGGAGTTTATTAAATGTAAGAATGATCCAGTATATTTTGCACAAAACTATGTAAAGATTGTCACACTGGATAAAGGTTTACAACCATTTAAAACATATGACTTTCAAGAAAAGTTAATTGATAACTTTCACAAACATAGATTCAATATCTGTAAGATGCCACGTCAGACTGGTAAGTCTACCACTGTGGTTTCTTTTCTTTTACACTATGCAGTATTTAATGATAATGTAAATATTGGTATTCTTGCAAACAAAGCAGCAACTGCAAGAGAACTTTTGGATAGGTTACAAACTGCATACGAAAACCTGCCAAAATGGATGCAGCAGGGTATCATATCATGGAATAAAGGTTCACTGGAGTTAGAAAATGGCAGTAAGATATTGGCAGCTTCTACATCTGCGAGTGCTGTCCGAGGCATGTCGTTCAATATCCTCTTTCTCGACGAGTTCGCGTTCGTCCCTAATCACATCGCTGACTCCTTCTTTGCATCTGTTTATCCTACTATTACTTCTGGTAAAAGCACAAAAGTCATCATAGTTTCAACGCCACATGGTATGAACCATTTCTACCGCATGTGGCATGATGCGGAGAAAGGCAAGAACGAATATATTCCAACTGATGTTCATTGGAGTGAAGTCCCTGGTAGGGATTCAAAGTGGAAAGAACAGACAATTGCAAACACCTCAGAACAACAATTCAAAGTTGAGTTTGAATGCGAATTTCTAGGTTCTGTTGATACTCTGATTGCTCCAAGCAAACTAAGAACGTTTGTATATGACGCACCAAAAACTCAAAGTAAAGGATTAGATGTTTATATTGATCCGGAAGAAAATCATGATTATGTAATTACTGTTGACGTTGCTAGAGGAGTTGGTGAAGACTATTCTGCTTTTGTTGTTGTAGACATCACACAATTTCCACATAGAGTTGTTGCAAAGTATCGAAATAATGATATTAAACCTATGCTCTTTCCAAATATAATATATGAGATGGCAAAGAGTTATAATAATGCTTTTATATTATGTGAAGTAAATGATATTGGAGATCAGGTAGCAAGTATTCTCCAATACGATTTAGAATATCAAAATCTTCTCATGTGTTCCATGAGAGGTAGAGCAGGTCAAATTGTAGGGCAAGGATTTTCTGGAAAGAAAACTCAATTGGGAGTGAAGATGTCCAAGACTGTTAAAAAAGTTGGATCTCTCAATCTCAAAACAATGATTGAAGAAAACAAACTCATCTTCAATGATTATGATATTATTAGCGAACTTACTACATTTATCTCAAAGCACAATTCATTTGAGGCAGAGGAAGGGTGTAATGATGACCTAGCAATGTGTCTTGTCATCTATGCCTGGTTGGTAGCACAAGACTACTTTAAGGAACTTACTGACCAGGACGTTAGGAAGAGATTGTATGAAGAGCAGAAAAACCAAATTGAACAAGATATGGCACCTTTTGGATTTATCTCTGATGGTTTAGATTCTGATAGTTTTGTAGATAAAGATGGAGACAGGTGGTTTACTGATGAATATGGAGATCGTTCATATATGTGGGACTATATGTAATGGAACTAGATAAGCAAATAAAACTTGGACATCTGTTACTTACAGATAGAAAATGTAAAGTTTGCGGAGAAACAAAGAATCTAGTAGAAAGTTTTTATAGAACGAGAAAAGATAGAGGAGCAGTTGCATCATCATATTCATATGAATGTAAGGACTGTACAATAAAAAGAATTATTGAAAGTAGAAAAAATAAAACTCCATTTATAGATTGGCAATATCCAGATTGGTAGTTCACGTCCAGTTTCCCCACTGAAAAACAACTTTTTAATAAATATTTTTTAGTTAAACTGAGTTTTCGGAGAAGAACATGGCGACTCCTCAATTATCTCCAGGCGTGCTTGTTAGGGAGGTTGATTTAACAGTAGGAAGAGCTGATAATGTACTGGATAATATTGGTGCAATTGCTGGACCATTTTCCATTGGACCTGTTGATGAACCTATCGACATTACGACAGAGCAAGATCTTATCAACGTTTTTGGTAAGCCCATCGGAACAGATGCTCAGTATGAATATTGGATGAGTGCTTCGTCCTTCCTTTCATATGGTGGAGTTCTTAAGGTTGTAAGAACTGCTGGTTCTACTCTGAACAACGCTAATGCAGGTGTTGGTATTGCATCAACAACATCTTTAAAAGTATACAACTACGACGATTATACAAATAATCATCAAACAGATACTTCATTCACTTATGCTGCAAAGAACCCAGGTTCTTGGGCAAATTCATTGAAGGTATGTACGATTGATGATCTTGGAGACCAAATTCTTGGCATCTCAACAGCAAGTCTTGCAACTGCAGGCGCATCAATTGGATTTGGTGTTACTGCTGCAATTTCTAATGTAGCAATTCCTGGAACTGGAACAACATCAACATTTAATGGTTATCTGAAAGGAATCATTACTGGTGTAACTACAGATTCTACCAATTCAAACAGCACTATTACTGTTAAGGTAGTATCTAGAGTTTCTTCTGCAGGAACAGAAACTAAGATCAGTTATGCTGAAGGAAGTGCTTTCTCATCGTTTGATACTTCTGACACAATCTATTTTGTCAATAACTCTGGTATTAATACTGGAGCATATAGTTCAGGCGTAAGTCCTGCAACTGCAGTTGATTGGTACGATCAACAAACTCTTGGTTTGACCAATTCAACTGTTTATTGGAAGTCTATTGCACCAAAACCAGTTTCAAATAACTACGTCACTTCAAGACAAGGTAAGAACGATGCAATTCACGTTGCAATCGTTGATGATAAGGGATCTATCACTGGTATTCAGGGCAACATCTTAGAAAAGCATATTGGACTTTCAAAGGCAGCAGATGCAATTTCTGCAGTAAATTCTCCACAAAAGATTTACTACAAGAACTATCTGGCAGATTTCTCAGCGAATGTTTATGCTGGATATAATCCTTCTTCTGCAGCAGATTCTTATCACAATACTGCACCAAGAGCAACTGGATTCTCAACCGACTTTACTGCAGTAACAACTGGAGATGGTCTCTGGGGACTCAATGCACAAGGAGTAACGTTCTCTGCAATTGGAAACGTATCTTATACCCTTGGTGGAGGAGTTGATTATTCCGCTGCTGGTGGAATGAAGGCGAATCTTTCTGATCTGATTACATCATATGGACTTTTCTCAAATGGAGATGAAGTTGAAGTTGATTACCTGATCATGGGTCCTGGTTGCGTCAACGAAGTTGACTCTCAAGCAAAAGCAAACTATCTGATTTCTGTTGCAGAATCAAGAAAAGATTGCATGGCAACAGTTGGACCACACAGAGCAAACTTGGTAAATGTAATTAATACAGACACTCAAACATCAAATCTGATCAACTACTTCAGTTCACTTTCATCTTCATCATATGCAGTCTTTGATAGTGGATATAAGTACACTTATGATAGATTCAACAATGTATTCCGTTACATCCCAACGAATGCTGATGTTGCTGGTCTGATGGTACGCACAAGTTTGACCACATTCCCATGGTTCTCACCTGCTGGACAGCAGCGTGGTGTTATCAATAATGCAGTTAAACTTGCATACAATCCAAACAAAGCACAAAGAGATCGTCTCTATCCACAGAGAATTAACTCATTCATCACCAAGTCTGGTGTTGGAACACTTCTCTTTGGTGATAAGACTGCTCTTAGTTATCAGTCCGCATTCGATAGAATCAACGTTCGCCGCTTGTTCCTTACAATTGAGCAAGCACTTCAAAGAGCAGCAGATGCTCAACTCTTCGAAATCAACGATGATCTGACCAGAGCAAACTTTAGAAACATTGTTGAACCTTATCTCCGCGATATTCAAGCGAAGAGAGGTCTCTATGGATTCCTGATTGTTTGTGACAGCACAAACAACACACCTGATGTTATTGATAACAATGAGTTCAGAGCAGACATCTTCCTGAAGCCTGCTAAGTCAATCAACTACATCACTCTTACCTTTGTTGCAACACGCACAGGCGTAAGTTTCGAAGAAGTAGCTGGTAGAGTTTGATAATCATTAACTAACTTATAGGAGGATTCAACAATGTCTACTTTACGCACAATCTCAAACTTCAAATCAAACATGATTGGTGGCGGCGCCCGCCCCAATCTGTTTGAGGTCAGTCTCCCAGCACTGCCAGCAGCAGCAACTTCTGCTGGTGCTAGTTGGGGTAGTGCTGCAGGTGAAGAGCAAGAAACATTTAGTTTCCTTTGCAAAGCAGCACAACTTCCTGCATCAAGTGTAGCATCAATTGATGTTCCTTTCAGAGGAAGAATTTTCAAAGTTGCTGGAGACAGAACTATTGAAAACTGGACTGTTACCATCATTAATGATGAAAACTTCCTCATCAGAACAGCGATGGAATATTGGATGAATGGTATTGCTAAATTAGAAAACAATACTGGTGCAACTGATCCATCTTCATATATGACCAATGCCTTTGTTTCTCAACTTGGCAGAGGTTATGATCAAGGAAGAAACAGTCAGTCAAACTCAGCAGCTGCTGGAGGAACTGCATCAACTCCTTTGAGAGTTTATACTTTCACTGATATTTTCCCTGTTAACATTTCATCTATTGATCTTTCATATGATTCAAGTGATGCCATCGAAGAGTACACTGTAGAATTTGCAGTTAATAACATCATCGTTGGTCAGGACAACGTTGGTCAGAGTGACCAAACTGGTTCGGTAATCTTCTGATAAATAGTAGAAAGTTAACGTATTTTAAATAATGGCAAAATTATTTGGGTTCTCTATTGAGGACACTGAGCCACTATCACCATCTGCGGTTTCCCCCGTTCCTCCTAACAATGAGGACGGGGTTGACCATTATATGAGTAGTGGTTTTTTTGGTTCTTATGTTGACATTGAGGGTGTATACAGAACTGAATTTGATTTAATTAAAAGATATCGTGAAATGGCACTTCACCCAGAGTGTGACAGTGCCATTGAAGATATTGTAAATGAAGCAATTGTATCTGATACAAATGATACTCCTGTAGAAATTGAACTTTCAAACTTAAATGCCAGTGATGGTATTAAGAAAAAAATTCGCAAAGAATTTAAGTATATCTTAGATTTATTGGACTTTGATAAAAAGGCGCACGAGATTTATAGAAACTGGTATATTGATGGAAGATTATATTACCACAAAATTATTGATTTGAAGAATCCCCAAGAAGGTATTCAAGAGTTGCGTTATATTGACGCAATGAAGATGCGTTATGTAAGACAGCAGAAGAAAAAATCAGGAGACAAAGGAGCATCTGCTGTTTATAAACTGAAAAGTGATAATCCTATGGATTATGACTTCCCTGAAATTGAAGAGTATTTCATTTATAATCCAAAGTCAGTTTATCCAACTGGCAACCCAATGCAAACTGGTGCAAGTCAAGGAATTAAGATTGCAAAAGATGCAATCACCTATTGCACTTCGGGTTTAGTTGATAGAAATAAGGGATCAACTCTTTCATATCTCCACAAAGCGATCAAGTCACTCAATCAACTTCGCATGATTGAAGACTCTCTGGTCATCTATCGTTTGTCAAGAGCACCAGAAAGAAGAATTTTCTACATTGATGTTGGCAATCTTCCTAAGGTAAAGGCAGAACAATATCTGCGTGACGTTATGATGCGCTATCGCAACAAACTTGTCTATGATGCAAACACTGGAGAGATCCGTGATGACAAAAAATACATGGCAATGCTTGAGGACTTCTGGCTTCCAAGAAGAGAAGGTGGAAGAGGAACAGAAATCTCAACTCTCCCAGGTGGACAAAATCTTGGTGAAATCACTGATATTGAGTATTTTAAAAAGAAATTATACAGGTCCCTTAATGTTCCCCCATCAAGAATGGATGGAGAAGGTGGGTTTAACTTGGGGAGATCTTCTGAGATCCTGAGAGACGAACTCAAGTTCACCAAGTTTGTTGGTCGTTTGAGAAAGAGATTCTCCAATATGTTTAATGACATGTTGAAGACTCAACTCATCCTTAAAAATATTATTACTCCTGAAGACTGGGAAGTAATGAGTGAGCATATTCAATATGACTTCCTCTATGATAATCATTTCTCTGAACTTAAAGAAGCAGAACTTCTTAACGAAAGACTGACAATGGTTCAAACTGCAGAACCATATGTTGGTAAGTATTTCTCTCAGGATTATGTAAGACGTAAGATCCTTCGTCAAACTGATATTGAAATTCTTGAGCAAGACGCATTGATCAAGAAAGAAATTAAAGATGGAATTATTCCAGATCCAAATGCTCCAGTTGATCCAGAAACTGGTTTGCCTTTAGATAGCGCATCAGGAATGGATCTGGGCAAACCTGTGATGGAACCAGAAATTGATGGTTCTGCAGCAGAAGCACCAGAACTGCCCAAGGGCGGCGAAATATAAATACGAGTAGTTAACTATTGATTTATTAAAATGGAAGAACTTTTAGATATGATTGCTACTGATGAGTCACCTTCTCAAATTAGCGACAAAATTAAAGATATTTTATTCGCCAAATCTGCAGAAAGAGTAGATGCTTTTCGTCCTTTAGCAGCGAATTCTTTATTCGGTCAAGATGAAGTAGAAATTGATGATGAATCCGATGATGATGGTGTATAGAGATTTATAAATAACTATTAAATGACTTTTAAAAAATAATGGCACATAAACCAGTAGGATTATGTTCAACAATTGTTACTGGTTCGTCCAGTGTTCAATCAATTGCCCTGAACAAACAAACAGACACTTTGAGAGTGGTTGCAATCGGTAACGATGCTCATGTTGCTATCGGAACTAATCCAACTGCAACTGTACAAGATTATCTGGTTACGGTTGGTAATCCTGAAACTATTTCGATTAGCAAACCAGCTTCTCAAAGAGTTGTGGGAGTTACTACTGGTTCTACAACCATCATTGATTTCCCAGAAGGAACAGGTTCTCCTTTTGCAGTTGGTGATACTGTATCTTTAACTGTGAGTGGTCAATCATATTATGATTTCACGCACAAAGCAGTTGAGTCAGTAAACACTACTGCAAATGTTGGTGGATACTATAATACAAGAATTGTTGTTACCCATGATAGTTCTGGTATAACCACTGCATTTAATACACCTGAAGCAAATTTAAGAGAATCATTTAAAGTTGCTGCTGTTACCAGAACTGGGTCAGGTTCGTTATATATCCAACAAGTACAAACAAGCGGAGCGGCCTGATGAAACTTATTAGAGAAGAAATCGAATCAGTAGAGTTTCTTGTCGAACAAAAGAACGGCAAGAAGTCAATGTACATTGAGGGAGTTTTCCTCCAAGGAAACATCAAGAACCGTAATGGTCGTATGTATCCTATGGAAACTCTTCGTCGTGAAGTTCAAAGATATAGCGAAAATCACGTTCAAGCAGGTAGAGCACTTGGAGAACTGGGACATCCAGATGGTCCAACTGTAAACCTTGATCGTGTTTCTCACAAAATCGTTTCTCTGAAAGAGAGTGGTTCTAACTTTATTGGTAAAGCAAAAATCTTAAATACCCCCATGGGTAAGATTGCATCTTCTTTGATTGAAGAAGGTGTAAAACTTGGCGTTTCCTCTCGTGGTATTGGTTCACTCAAAATGACAAGAGAGGGAATCAATGTCGTTGGTGACGACTTCATGCTTGCAACTGCTGCTGATATCGTTGCTGATCCTTCTGCTCCTGATGCTTTCGTTGAAGGTATCATGGAAGGAAAAGAGTGGGTATGGGATGGTGGTATTCTTCGTGAGAAGTATGCTGAAAGAACATACAAACAAATTAACACACTTGTTACACAAAAACAACTTGATGAGAAGAAATTAGACTTGTTTAATAACTTCTTGTCAAATTTGTAATTTAATAAATAAATATAGATTATACATAGGTAAATCGGAGAGTTCAAATGTCTAGTGGCAAAAAATTACACGAAATGGAAGTAGGCACTAAGCAATCCAAAACTGCTGTTAATGCAGGTGCAAAAGCAGCAGAAGGAATGCCAAAAATGTCTGATCCAGGTACTCAACTTGGTAGCGTAGAGGATCTTGGTGGTCCTACCCCAGACAACTATCGTCCAGATGATGATTCAGCAAAGCTGAAGACTCCTGGCGGTACTCTTAAGCAAGTTAAGGATGTTGTAAACAAAGGCGCTAAGGCAGCAGATCCAATGAAAGGAATGAAGGAAGAAGAAGAACTCTCCACCGAAGAAGTCATCGAGGAAGAAGAAGAGACTACTGATGAAGTAGTTGCTGAGGAAGAAACTGTTGCTGAGTATGACATCGAAGAAGATGTCAATGCTCTCCTCGGTGGCGAAGAACTCTCTGAAGAGTTCAAAGAAAAAGCAAAAACCATCTTTGAGGCAGCAATCAGTTCGAAGGTTGCTTCAATCAAGGAAGAGCTTGAGCAACAGTATGCTGCTGCTCTTGCAGAAGAAGTAGAAGAAATGAAGGAGTCACTCGCTGAGCGTGTTGATTCTTATCTGGAATATGTTTCTGACGAGTGGTTCGAAGAGAACGCACTCGCCATTGAACAAGGTCTTAAGACCGAAATGACCGAATCATTCCTTGAAGGAATGAAGGGTCTTTTTGAAGATCATTATGTATCAATCCCTGAAGATAAATATGATGTGCTTGAGAGCATGGTAGAAAAACTTGATGACATGGAAACAAAACTCAACGAGCAGATTGAGAAAAATATTTCCCTTAACAAGCGTCTCGCAGAGTCGGTTGCTGATGGAATCTTAGATCAAGTCTCTGAAGGTCTTGCACAGACTCAGAAAGAGAAGCTCGCCTCACTTGCTGAAAGTGTTGAGTTTGAAAGTGAAGAAGAATATCGTGAAAAGCTGGAGACACTGAAGGAGTCGTATTTCGCCTCCAAACCACAGTCTTCCTCTGCTAAAACCGAAACCCTTTCTGAGGGTGTAGATGTTCAGCATGAGTCATACTCAAATTCAATGTCTGCATACCTGAGAACCCTGGGTTCTTTTGGCAACAAAAACTGAATTTAACATTAAATCAAACAAAAACATTCACTAAGGTAAACGCAAATGTTCCAATCAGAGCATCTGCAGGAAAAGTGGGCACCTCTCCTCAACTATGAGGGACTTGAGTCAATCAAAGATTCTCATAAGAGAGCTGTAACCGCTGTCCTGCTGGAAAACCAAGAAAGATTCCTCCGTGAGCAATCTGCCTTCGAACAGGGCGGAATGCTGACTGAGCAACCAAACGTAAACACTGACCCATCTTCAACCGGTAATGCTGGTTTTAGTGGTTCTGCTGCTTCACCTGTTGCAGGTTTCGACCCCGTTCTGATCTCACTGATCAGACGTTCAATGCCTAACCTGGTCGCTTATGACCTCGCAGGTGTTCAGCCAATGAGCGGTCCTACTGGACTGATCTTCGCAATGCGTTCGAAGTACACCAACCAGAATGGTACTGAAGCGTTCTACAACGAAGCAGACACCGCATTCTCTGGTCAGGACGCAGGATTCAACCTCACCGACTTCACCGATGGTGTTGCTGGTATGGGTACTACCTCACAAGCAGGTACTAACCCTTCAGTTCTGAACCCTGTTGGTTCTGCTGTATCCACTGGATACAACGTTGGTCAGGGCATGAAGACCCAGAGTGCTGAAGCACTTGATACGGGTACTAATGCATTCAACCAGATGGCTTTCTCAATCGAGAAAGTCACCGTAACTGCACGTTCAAGAGCTCTGAAGGCAGAGTACTCCTTAGAACTCGCACAGGACCTCAAGGCAATCCATGGTCTGAACGCAGAAGCTGAGTTGGCAAACATTCTGTCAACTGAGATTCTTGCTGAAATCAACCGTGAAGTCATCAGAACCATCTATAAGGTTGCTGAGCAAGGTGCTGTTTCAAACACCGCTACTGCTGGTACTTTCGACCTCGACGTTGACTCGAATGGTCGTTGGTCTGTTGAGAAGTTCAAGGGTCTTCTGTTCCAAATCGAGCGCGACGCTAACGCAATCGCACAAAGAACTCGTAGAGGAAAGGGCAACATCATCCTGTGCTCTGCTGACGTTGCTTCAGCACTGACCATGGCTGGTGTTCTGGATTACACCCCTGCACTCAACGCTAACCTGAACGTTGATGACACTGGTAACACCTTCGCTGGTGTTCTGCAAGGTAAGTATCGCGTCTACATCGATCCTTATTCGGCAAACCTCACCTCTGCTAACGCAAGTGCAGGTAACCAGTACTACGTTGTTGGTTATAAGGGTTCTTCACCTTATGACGCAGGTCTGTTCTATTGCCCATACGTTCCTCTCCAAATGGTTCGTGCCGTTGGTGAGAACTCCTTCCAGCCCAAGATTGGCTTTAAGACCAGATATGGTCTGGTCGCCAACCCATTCGCTGAAGGTGCTAACGTTGGTGGTGGTGCTCTCAGAGTTAACCAGAACCGCTACTACAGACGTGTTGCTGTTAAGAACCTCATGTGATTCATACTCACAAGAGTTTTACTGGGACCCCTCAATGGGGTCCTTTTTTTATCTAAATATTTAAAACTAATATACAGAAATGGCATATTATCTTCAAAAACCAAGTTTGGTTGATAGCAACATCGTTGTTTATTATGCTGGTAACAGTAGATGGACTGATGATGCATCACAAAAAACTACCTTCGCAACAGAAGACGAAGCTAATTCGTTAATGTATAATCCTGAAGGAAAAAATGGTGGATGGTCAAACGTCACTATTGTTAGTGAATAATTATGTCGAGACAAATTGAGAATAGAAATTTTTTATCACCAACAGGATTTAAATTTTTATTAAATAGAAGTCCTGCCACTGCTTTTTTCTGCAATCAAGCAAATATTCCAGAGTTAAATTTGGGAGTAACTCTTCAACCAAATTATCTCAGACCAATTCCAATTCCTGGAGAAATTATTGATTTTGGTGATTTGAATCTTAGATTTTTGGTTGATGAAGATCTTAAAAATTACATGGAGATTCAGAACTGGATTCGTGGTTTAGGATTTCCAGAATCAATTCAACAGTTTAATGATCTAGAATCAGAGGCAGTTATAACCACTAATAAAATGCAAGAGGGTGATAATATCTACTCTGATGGAACTCTTCAGATTTTGAGTAATAATTTGGTTCCAAAATTTCAAGTGTTCTTTAAAGATCTTTTTCCATATAATTTGTCAACTCTCAACTTTGACGCCACACAAACTGACCAGGAGTACTTTACAGCAGACGTAACTTTCAAGTATACTATCTACAATATTACTGATCTAAACGGCAATCCTTTATGATCGATCTTGATCAAATTCAAGAGATGTGGGAAAAAGATTCAAAAATTGATATGGATAATCTCCATACAGAATCAACAAATATTCCCTCTCTTCACGCAAAGTATTTTGAAATATACAATACCATTTTTCTTTTAAGGAAAAAGGCAGAACAACAAAGAAAAAACATTCGTCATGAACGCTATGAATACTTTAGTGGAAAAGCAGACCCCGATGTTTATATTGAAAAGCCTTTCCCTAAAAAAATTAGGGATAAAGAAACTATGCAAAAATATTTGGACGCAGATGAAAGACTCTCAGGAGTTTCGTTAAAGATTGATTACTACGACACAATCCTTGTTTATATTGAAAGCATTCTAAAGCAGATTACTAATCGCACATATCAAATCAAGAATGCAATTGAATTTATGAAATTTAACGCAGGTCTAGGATAATGGATGAAGACCAACCCCAGAAACTAGACATCTCATTATGTTTTCAAATTGAAGATGTAAAGATGCAGTATGCAGCCATGGAGAAGTACATGGAGGGGTTGGATAAAGTAAGTTGGGAATATAGACACGCAGATAAAATAAAAACAGAATTATACAGGGTTATTGCACATCACAAATTCCATTATGAAAAGGGAGAATAAATACCCCTAGATGAATGGATTCATGTGATTGATACAACAGCAAACCTTGTTATATCTAAATCCAACGAAGTATTTTTAAAGATTAATACAGAACCTCATATTGAATACGAACTTAGAGATCACTTTAAGTTTGAGGTTCCTAATGCAAAGTTTATGCCCCAGTACCGTGGAAGGAATTGGAATGGGGAGATTCATTTATATGATATGAGATCAAAGCAGATCTATGTTGGTCTGTTGGATAAGATTGTCAATTTCTGTAAGCAATACGGATACACTTACAAGTTTGAAGATAATAAGTTCTATGGCACTCCATATGAGGAGAATGATCACATCTCCTATGAAGGTGTCAAGGATTATATGCATTCCATTTGTGCCCATACTCCCAGGAAGTATCAAATTGAGGGAGTATATGGTGCCCTAAAGCATAATAGAAAACTATTGATAAGCCCCACAGCGAGCGGCAAATCACTAATGATTTATTCCCTCGTAAGATACTATGTG
>Ga0255768_10004689_pt1 | contig 13334 bp, 10 predicted proteins | sample 071ome_33_FD_179983 | JGI IMG/M metagenome (GOLD analysis project Ga0255768, IMG submission 179983) | Coastal salt marsh microbial communities from the Groves Creek Marsh, Skidaway Island, Georgia - 071412AT metaG (version 2) | ecosystem: Environmental > Aquatic > Marine > Intertidal zone >...
TAATTGGAACATCTGGATTGGAATTCCCAACACCCTCAAAATTAAATCCAGCAACATCATCTGTAACATTATATACAACAACACTTGATGTGTCAATACTATTATCAGCAATATCTGTGATTAGTGTGTCACTTGATAATGACTTTACGGTTACATTACCTTCTGCATCAACCGAAAATCCCGGTGCATTAAAGCCGTATTTGCTAAAAAATGGATTGTTGGTAATTGTTCCTGCCATGTTTAATCTCCTAGTTAAACATATTTACCATAAAATAAGAATACTATACTGGAGGATTTACGGCTTTATAATAGGTTGCACTAAAGAATACTTTTGCTCCACTCATATCAGTGCTATCTTCGTCCTGCGGTTCAACATTTAAATCCACATAGGAGTTGTTTACATTTACGGAAATTTTTAGTATCGGTTGCCCAAGATTTGATCTACCAAATACGGTTAGATCAGCAAGTTCTGTACCCGCAACAACCGTGCATTTTACTATCTCTCTATTTGTGGTATCAAAATCTGCAACAATAGTATATTCTGCAGAAGAAAAATCTCCTAAATGCCATCGATCAAGACGTGTAACTAACGGCGTTGCCGCTAGTTTTTGCCAAGGACCGCTATAAGAAAAATTTGCACCACCCTTAAGGTTGATGGTTCTTTTTGGACCTTTATTAAAAAATTCTCTTAACCACTCTATCATGCAAGTATTTATTCGTTGCTGACTTTAATTAGTTTACCGTACTCGGGCAAGAACAAGTATTCAATTTTACTATTTTTTAATGTATCAAGTGCATCTTCGAGTGTTTCAACTAATGGATCTCCACCTAGATTAAAACTGGTGTTGAATAATATAGGCATCTCAGTTTTGTCTTTAAATGCTTTAATTAAATTATAGAAATGCTCGTTTTGCTCTTTGTTTACCGTTTGTATTCTACAAGTTCCATCAACATGAATAATACTTGGAATCTTTTCGTGAACACCGTCATGACAATTTACAGCATACATCATGCTAGGTGAACTTTCCATTCCACGCAAGTCAAACCATTCATGAGCATCTTCCTCAAGAATTGTCCCCGCAAATGGACGAAAGTATTCTCTATTTTTAACCTGATTAACAAAGTCTTTACCATCCGGATCTCTTGGATCGTATAAAATACTTCTGTTACCTAATGCTCTTGGACCGTTTTCGCTTTGTCCTTGAAAAATTGTAACAATATTTCTATCAGCAATTAAGTCTGCTACCTTGTTATAGTCAGCATCTTCAATTGTTCCATTATACCTATCAACATGCTCTTGAATTGACGCATCAGTATATTCATGTTTTGGTCCTAGATATAATGAATGTTTTAAACTATGATCGATAGTCATGTCTTGACTAATACTTCTAGAAATCATCATTGCCGCACCCATTGCTGTGCCTGCATCATTAGAAATAGGTTCTACATATAAATTAATACCTTCATCCTTTAGTTCTTCAAGATAATGATAATTAGCAACGCAATTTAAACCATAGCCGCCACTAACTACTACATTTTTTTCACCTGACATTTGTACTGCTTTTCTAATTAGGTCAGCAACTTGGTTTTGTGTTTGAATTTGACAAGCATACGCTAGATCTCTTCTATTTTGTAATCTAGTTCTGTCAGGTCCGCCATCATTTGTTACCGTATATTTGCTTTCTTCTACATTTGTTTCAAGGAAGTCATATGCAAGTGCGTTAACAATAGCACCATTAGGATAATTAGGAATAATTAAATTTCTATTTGCAGTAGGATGCTTCGCTTCGCCGTATCTAAATAACGGTGGAATATCTAAATTCTCTTTACCATATGGAAATAGTCCCATAGTCTTGCCTGCTTCAATAGAACTAAATCCGCAGTATTCTGTTACCGCTTCATAAACTTTAGTAATACCAGCACCGTCGGTAATAACACAATGATGTGTACCATCTTCGTTATACATACTACTATCAAAAGTAGGATTGCTTACATGAACGCTTGGTTTTTGTACTCCAATGTGTTTGTAAATTGTTTTAAAAGTTCCAGGATAGTCACATGTAAAAATAGTTTCTGTTTCCCATCCAGTAATATGTTCACCGCCAAATTGTAAAGGGATAAATGTTCCTGCACCGTCAACAATTACAGCAACAGCCTTTTCAAAACCAGAACGATAAAATGCCGCGGCGGCATGTAACTTGTGATGTACAAAACTCATATCAATTACTTGACTATGTCCGTATGGATTATCTTTTCTACTAATTAATCCTAATTTACGTGCCATGCCTGTATAAACATCGTCACCGGTATAATCAACTCTTGGAGCAGTTTCTTGTAAACTTTGAGTATGTGCAACAACCAAATAATCAATTTTATCTGTATAATCTAAAATTTTAATCATTGACGCAAACGGTCCGCCGTCGTACTTCTGCCTTGATAGTCTTTCTTCTTCTACAGAGAAAACTACCTTGCCATCTTTGAGCAAACAAACACCTGAATTATGTCCTCTAGCAATACCTGCAATCCAAACTGGTTTCTTTTCACTCATATATTTTACTCCTTAGTTTCTTTTTGTTGCATATATGGAGGTACAACGCCAAATTGCGAACTCATTGCAGTTCCGCCTGGCATTGTTCCGCCTTGTGGTGTTGCTGGCATTGGTGTTTGCATTTGATGTACGTGTCCATGATCATGTACTACACCGTGTACTGGACAAACTTCACCTTGTGGTTGTTGTCCTTCATCTTTTAATTTTGCTTTTACTTTAATTGCTGATTCTTTTCCGTAATTTTTTAAACCTAATTGAACACTTTTGATAACTTTATCAATATCAGAAGTTTCCATTTTCATTAATCCGTCATTAAGTCTATCACACATCTCATCTGGAGTAATTCTAATAGGAGCATATTCTCTGTCAGTTGATCCCATGTCAATAATTGTAAACTTTTTATTTTCAGGATGAGAAATATTAATCGGATCTGTTGATCCCGTAATTACCGTAGCCGCAGTACCTACTGAATCTGCAATATGTTGTCCAACACTATCACACCCAATAAAATAATCACAACCTCTAATTAATCCCGCCCATTGACGTAATGTAATTCCGGTTGGTGTAGGGATCGGAACTTTAATGTCGTGTGTACTAAAATCAATTTGCATTTCGGCCATAATCATAACAGCATGATCTTTATCGTGTAATTTTTTAATAATAGAAACTAGATCTTCATATTCAATACTTCTTGAAGTACTATCATTAAACACACCATCACGATAACTAATTCCTCTTCCGAATGGTTGAATAACAATAACTTTATCTTTGCCAGTAATTTGTTTTACTTCATTAAGGGTAATTTCACCGTTTAGTACTTCTTCTCTACTTAATTTTAAAGTAGGCTTAGGCAATTCTCTTGGTTCACTTAGATTGTTAATTTGAATATCAAATGCTTGTGCTAAACTTGCTTTTTGATTGTAATAATCCCAAATTCTATAAGGTTCAGGACTTATACAATTTCTATCTTTAATTTTTTCTTGGAATAAATTTTTGTGCCATACATCGTATGCACGTTTATCTAGGTCTAGATGACCTTTATAAAACTCGGTTCCCCCTTCACAAACAATGATAAAATCATCGTCGGGGTTTTCTTTTCTAAATAGTTCTAACGCAGGAATACTGGCTATTACGCGGCCTGCTCCTCCGTTGATAAAAAAGGCTGTAGATCTAGTTTTGCTCATGTTGTTCCTCTAAGTATATTATTGCTTTATGCAAGAATATTTATAGGGTAGTTTTTACCAGAGGAATAAAAGTGGTTTTGACTATTCGTTAACGTCTACTTTTGATCTATCAGGATCAATTGCTTCGTCTGCTTCGAATTTATTTCCAGAGAATATATCACCTCTAGGATGCTTAGGAAACGGAATCATCCAATGATCCCATTCTGGTTTTGGAAATTTAGTTCTTAAATTTTCAAGTTCATTCAAATGATCAACAACTTTTTGACGTATTGCGGCATTTGCTGGATTATTTAAGTCTTCATCTTTGCGTAATTCTTCAGAAACGTGCCATGCAGTAGCCTTTCTTGACTCTTCCCATTCTTCTTCTGTCATTCCTGGTTTTTCCCAAGGAAAAGGCTTTTTCCATTCGTTTTTGTTTAGATCATAATGGATGTTTTCTTGATCATATGCATCGTCTGGAATTAACGGATCTGTTTCCCAATATAATACTTCATTAGTATCAGGATCTCTCCATGCTTTGCACGGATAATTTTCATGTGGTTCGTTGTCCATCCATACTAACGTTGCTAGTAATGGCTGTTCATTTGCATCTACTAAAATTGCTTTGTGGCTCAATCCGGCAAATTTGTGCATTTCTGCTTCTTCTTTTTCATCTTCTGGATTGTGTGCTCTAGCGTCCATTCCAACAACTAATTTTCCTGTGTCTGCTTCAACAAATACCCAAAGTTTTTCTGGACCTTTGTATGTGAATGTTGCTGTTTTGCCTAGTTCGTTTGTTTGATGTAGATACTTGTCAGGAATAGCATATTCAAATACAATTTCTACTTCAGATAGGTACGATGGTGTAATGCTCATTATTCGCTCCCCTCAACGGTTACTTCTGCAACTTGCACATCCTCTGCATTTGTTCTAGGATCTTCCGGGAATGGAACCATCCATGGATCCCAAGTGTCTCTAGGAAATTTAGTAGGTATTGCTTCAAGTTCTGTAACAAAGTCTTTCATTTCTGCAATAAGTGTGGTCCACTGACCTTCAGTTGCATCTGGATCGTTTTCTAAACTTTCTATAATTTGTTTACCATCAGCAATAAGATTTAATCTACCGGCTTCAAGCATATCCCAATTCATGTGTGGTTTTTTCCAAGGTAAAGGATAAACCCATTCATTGGCTTCTTCGTTATACATTACTTCATTAATTTCATATGTATGGTCTAAAGTTGGTGTTGCGGCACGTGAGTAATAAACCGTTGTATCTGTTGGATCAACATCTTCTCTTGTAAATTCTACTTGTGGAAAATCTGCTTGGTCAATTTCCATCCACATAATACTAGCAATAATAGGATGCTCTTTAGCATTAACTAAAACAGCAACATGATCTAATCCTGCTTGATATTTTGCTTGTAATGCTGTTTCAGGAGTTCCATCATCAGGAATACAATCGTTTGCCGCGACTAGAAGACCTGTTTCTTTGTTAACTTGTACCCATAGTCTAGCAGGACCGTTGTAAATCCAAGATGCTTTAAGTCCTAACTCATTAGTTTGATACAGATACTTGTCTGGTAAATCGTATTCAAACTCGTGTGTAATATGTGTTATTGCCATTTTATTCCTCTATTATACCATTAATTAGTTATCATACCAAGTAATTCTAATTAGTCCTGGAGCACCATACGATCCACAATGACATCCACCTGACCATCTCCAATAAGTTGGGCCACCCATACCTGGTACATATTGTGGAGAAAGTCTATTCCATCCCACATTGTTCATAGCCGCACAATTTTCGTAAGTCTCAAAACCTCTACCACCATTTTGTACAGCAACGGTACCACCGCATTTGTTAACCAATCCACCTGGATATGGAATGTGTTGTTTGTGACAGCAATGGCCGCCACATGCTCTATGTTGCATCCATCCACGAACACCGCATACGTTAAAATCTCCGCCGGATGCTTCTGCTGGACTATCGTTAATACAGCAACCGCAGTTCCAAGCACGACAACAGCAGTATCCTGTTACGTAACATCCGCAACCTGGGAAGCAGTATGAACATCCTGGCTTACCGCCAGAACCACAAATACTAATATTACATCCTTTTACAGAAGAACGACATCCTCTAAATCCATTCCGTCCGTTATTACAACAAGCGCCTTCACCTAAACATAGGTCATAGCACCAACCTGTTGATACTGGAATTGTTTTTCTTGAATAAGCGCCTGATCCGCCCGGTGATCCGCCCATACAGCAACAAGACACACCGCCACCGCCGCCTGATCCCCAAGCCTCAAACGTTGCTCTTGCCGCATCGCTCGGTACAATAAATGCAAAACAACAATATTGTTGATAGTTACCAAATGATGGACAACTCCAACAACTTGATGAATATACAAACTGACAACCCGCTGGAAGATCTGTTGTTGATGATCCTGCTGGTAATCTTAATTCCGAAACGTATGAACTTAGTTGTGCCATATCAATATTTACCCCTAACTTTGATCATAAGTAATTCTTACCATTCCTGCCGCGCCTGGGAAACCATAACAACATCCGCCACCGCATGATGTTGCACTCGGACCACCGACACCAGGTAAATGACCTGATTGTCCTGTTGCCCAACCTAGGTTACCCCGTACACAACGTGACCATTCATGGTTACAAGCATTACCCATTGTTTGTGTTGTTGTGAATCCACCTGTGGTATTGTTAATACCGCCTGGATAGTGATATAATAATTTCCACCAGCACGATCCACAAGTACATTGTGCCCAAATAGCACTAGGTCTTCCTGGAGAACCTCCATCCGAACCATAATGGCATCTGCAACAAATACAACACATTCTATTTGTATAATAATAACCGCATCTATTACCTACGCAGTCTGACCAACCCCAGTGAATAAAACAACAAGTCTGACCTGCATTACCGCCGTCAGCACAAAAGTTAGTTAACCCTGGACCTGAAATATAACCTTTACATCCAATAATTCCACAACAGCATGAAGCACAGCAAGTTGATGGGCCTGGATATAAATCATATGTGTTACCTGCCGCAAAATCTGTTGCTGAATCTAAACATTTGTATGCCCATGCACCTGATCCACCCGGTGTACCACCCATACAACAACAAGCACCAGCGCCGGATCCACCGCCGCCCCATACTTCCATTTTCATTTTTGTTGTACCTGCTGGAACGCACCAGTATAGGTAGCAGTTTCCGCCGTAGTCTGAGTTACAATAACATTGACAATGCGGAAGAAAATATAATGTACATTTATCTTGTAAAGGCGATATGTCGTTAACGCTAACTGAACCTATAAGTGATCTTAAATTTGCCATGTTACCTTCATTCTCCTTTACGTAAACATTGATACTCTTACTAAACCAGGGCCGCCTGGACCACCGCAATAGCAGTTTCCACCGACAGCAGAACCTGAAATTCCACCTACGCCTGGTACTCTTTGATGCGATCCACCGCCGCCCATAAGGTATCCTTGTCCCATTTTACATCCGTCCCAGCCACCTGGCATATTTTGGGCACAGAATCTTGTTAATTCCCATCTTTCTTTACAAGTTTCAAGCATCGCAGGAATCATTGTATAGTGTTTGTACCAACAAGCATTGTTGTTAGAACAAAATGTAGCGATACCGCCTACTCTTCCCGGATAACCTAGGTCACCGTCAAAATAACAAGCACATGTTGTGCTGTATCTTGGATCCATATAAATTCCGCAGTTAAAGCAGTTAAACATAAAGCAGAAAGAACAACCTGAAATACCGCCCTCTGCACAGAAGTTACCAGCACAAGTTGTGCCGTCGCATTTTCTTAGGTATCCGTTAGTAATGTATGATTTACAACCTCTGTATCCACATGATTGAACAGGTGAACAACATGAAGGTGGTCCAATACAAATCCGGTATTCTGTTTTACAATTAGTAACGTCGATATTTTGAAGTTCTACGTAAGCACCTGCGCCTCCAGAGAAACCCCATGAACAACAACAGACTCCGCCGCCGCCTCCGCCGCCGCCCCACATTTGAATTTTCATTTTAGTAACGTCGGGTTCAGGTGTCCAGCAAAATTCGTGTTTACACTGATCTCTGTTATGAGAGACTCCGCAAATTGTAGCAAATGTTACCTGACAAGAATAATATTTGTTACGAGGCATTGATGGATCATTCGCATCAAAGTCCTCTGCCGTTGCTTTGTCTAATAAACTTTTTAAGTCTGCCATTTAACTCTGTCTCCTTAATAATTGAATTTCTATTCTTAACAATGTAATACTAATTTAGTATTATGTTGCTAGTAGAATCCAACCATATGTAGCACCAGAATACATAATCGTTACAGCAGAGTTGTTGATGTTCAAAATCAAATCTTCTGAAAGATTTTGAATTTTTGATCCATTTCTACCTATTGTAAGATTATTAGTTCCAAAACTACCTGTAACATCAATAATCTGAATTGTGTCACCTTTAATTAGGTCAGCGTTCGCTGGCAATGTAACCGTGAACCCCGCACTACTTGTATCTGCTAAAACTCTATCATTAACTTTAGCATTATAAGCAGAACTTTGTTCAGTAATTACTGCACCACTAGTTCCAGTTGTTGTAATATATCTTCCCATTTTGTATGCTTCCCTTTATTCTACTTGTATTTAGCATTAAGCAGGAGTTTCGATGCCCATAACCACGACAGATGTATTATCTGCACTGGAATAAGCAACTACTTTCTTACCTGCATCAAGCACTAATCCTGTTCTCTCCAATACTCCCTTGGCTTGTATTTCTGTATCGTACTCTATCCACTCTGCGCCAGTTGGCGTATCCGCCGCCGCAACAGCAAGTCTTAGAGCCGCCGCTTGGTTAGATCTGTTACAGAACGATACCGTTACAACCGAGTAAGTACTAGCAGGAACCGTATATGCAGTAGTGTTTGCTCCTGCTGTAAGGTTTATTGCTCCTAGTCTTCCTGTAGCCATGCTTTATTTCTCCTTTGTTTAACTTAATAGGAATCTTTGTAATGCAACAGCATCGCCATCAATTCCACCTGTGAAGTTCATTTTTTGTTTAACGTTAATCTGCACACCAGTTGTTGTATCGATCTGATCTTCTTTGATTTCAATAACACCTGCTGTTAAGATATTTACGTTCAATTCGGAATTACCGCCACCAATTTGAGCATTAATAAATGTTCTAATTGCTCTTTGTGTTGGGACAACGCTGTCCGAATCTGCCGCAAAAGTACCGTCAGTACTGAACTCTGTAATGACAGCACCAGTTCCACCAAGTTCTACTGAACCTAATGAAAGTTCGTTTAGTCCTGCAATATTAAATGCATCAGCATCTAGTGTTGCAACACCAGTACTTTGTTCTACTGAGAACAAATCACCTACTCTAAAGTTACCATCTTGGTCGGTCGAAGTAAAGAATACTCTACCTCCGCCACCAACGACCGTTTCTTTTGCTGGATCTGGATCTTGTAATGGTATGTTTGGATAATTGGTAGTAATAAAGTTACCTGTACCAATATCCAAGAAATCGTGTCCTGTTAAACGAACCTGTGAGTAACGGATACGCATTGAAATTGGATCTAAATGTGGAGGTGCAGTATCAACAGGAATGTCCGGCGAAACTTGAAGTTTACATGCATAGTTTCCTTTTGCATCTGGCCCTGTCAATTCACGCACCGTAACCAGTTTGAAATATGATCCTGGCAAGTTACTAAATTCTACGTTAGATCCTGCTTTAGGAATTTCTGATACATCTTTAATAAAGATGTTAGCACCTGGTTGAAACTCGTCTGCTGTACCACTGCCGGCAACCGTTGCCTGTGCTGTTTCGTAGCCAGTACCACCGTTAGAAATAGTTGGATTACCTAATACACCGTCACCAATTCTTAATTGTACAGGAGCCTCAATAGTGTTGCTAGGATCTGTAATTGTAATTGTTGGAGGACTTGAATAACCTGAACCAGGTTCCCAAATTCTCATACCTGCAATTTTACCTGTAGCAACTCTTGCTCTAACAAATGCTTGAGCACCTGCTCTAATAATAGAACCAGTATTTGAACCACTTTGTATAGCAAACCATGTTGGTCTATGTGCAGAACTTCCTGAAACATAAGGTCTACCATATGCTAGTGACGAATAAACTGCATCTGTTTTTCCATTTGTTTTTGCTTTCCAAACAATACCATCTCTTGAGATTGATGTTTGTGAACTATCATGAATAGTTTGAATATCAAAAGTAAAGTTGGCTCCGCCACCACCGCCTAGGCTAGCATCTGCAATAGTAATTGTATCACCGGCCGCATAACCTTGACCTAATAATACTGGAACTACACTTGTTACCGTACCTGTTCCGTCAACCGTAATGTCAAATGTTGCTCCTGTTCCAGAGCCTGTAGTTGAATCTTGTGTTACATCCGTGTATGTATTAGCAGGTCTTAATGCATCAGCACCTGAGAAACTTGTTTCGTCGATAGTTCTAACCTGACCGTTTTTACTTGCTGTCCAAAGGAATATACCAGAACCATATGCAATTAATCCATCACCACCACCAATTGATGAATCAGCAGTTGTGTCAATTATTGTTGAAGTCCAGTTAATACCGTCTGTTGAATAAAATGCTTCAGTTCCTTTATCACCAATTACAAGATAACGTCCGTTACCGTAAGCAACATCTTTTACTTTTGTATCAGTATCAGTAAATGTTGGTAACGCTCTTGAGTTCCATGTTGAACCGTCGATCGATGTAGCATAGTTAGCATTATCACTAATTGCTAGGAATTGTTTTCCGTAAATAACTTTTTTCCAATTTTGTGTGCTTGGTAGTGTAGTTGATGACCAACTAATTCCGTCATCGGAATATGCCGCCGATGTGCTACCTTCAGCAATAGCAACATATCTTAAATTACCAAATGCTGTATCAATCCAATTTGCTGTTGCAGGTAATGTGCTTGAATTCCAAGTAGCACCGTCGTCTGTTGAATATGCTCCTGCTGTTGAATTATAACCAACACAAATCCATTCTTCTGTACTATCATCACCGCCACCGTGTGTTAATCCGCCCCATTGTTGTGTTGTTGGTAGATTACCGCCGGCCGCCCATGTAGCACCGTCTGTTGAATATAATGTCGTTGTTGTATTGGAACCTACAATAATAAATCTGTCATTACCGAAAGCAATTGAATTCTGAGAACTTTGAATTGCTGTTCCATAAGTTTGTGATGTACTTGAGAACGGTGGTTCATTAATAGTTACTCTTGGTTCAATAATATATTTTGTTGTTCCGTCAAGTAATGTCGCAATAGGTGTTCCAGGAACAAAATGATCCCATCCTGGCTCGTCATCTGACTCTTTAAATACGGTAGCATCTTTGTTACCTGCATTAAATGATCCAATGTAAGCATATTGTCCAACACCTAAACCACTTGTAATTACAATTCTCATTCCATCGTAGTCACCGCTATTTGCAGTATCTGTGTTTGAAATTCTAATTGATGTTTCATTACCAAATTGTGCTGTGTTGTTAGCAAATCCGTAATCTGCACCACCAAAGTCTCCTGTGCCATCTGCATTAACATCAGTGTTTAACATTCTAACATTAAACAAACCTTGGTCTCTAATTTCGTCTCCTATAACACTTGCACTAGCACCGTCGCCGCCGATAGTGAATGTTGCTGATTCATAATTAACACCAGCATTGTCATAGAACATTGTTAAAATTTGATTTTGATCTGTAAGTACTTCGCCAACAACTGCGTTTCTAAATTGGTTATTAACAACAGCCGTAATTGGTTTTTCAGTTGCGTCAACACCTTCTGCTACGGTACCAAATGTACCATAAGATGAGTTACCATTAGTAGCACGAATCTTACCGCCGTTCTCTGCTAGGTATCCAATGTGTCCATAGTATGAGAACACAGAAACAAGTTCTGCTCTACCTAAGTTTGTAATCCATGCACCAATACCATCACTTAAAATTTGTGTAAAGTCGTTGGCAACAATTGAATCGTTACCACTATCGTGTAATGAACCGTCAACTTTTAATCCAACACACGCAGTACCAAATGTTGTTACGTTTTGTACATAAGGTGAACGTGTACCAATCCAAGTTCTATTATCTGCTTGACCCCAACCTGGATCAAGTGATACAAACGCACCTGCTGTTGGACGTTTTGTTCCGTAAGCATTTGTTGTACCTAATGTTCCTGTTAATCCTTTAACGGTACAATTTCTTAAACCAGTACCATCTCTTAGATAGAACATATCTTCTGTTAATGAACCTTCGACAGCATTAACATACCAACGGCCGTTCATTGTTGTTCTATATGTTCCGCCGTAAGTCAAATCCCAGATAAGTGAGTCAACATATTCTCTAACATCACGTCTGCAACTATCAACTGAATATGTATAAGACGGATATGTAGCAGTAATATATGCCGTTGCTTCTTCTGCTAAAAATTCTCTGTTAAGATAAAGTTGTCTAATAGCATTATGAACATTTTGATCTTGCGATTCTCTATCGCCATTATAGTAAGCATTGCCGCCGCTTGAGTAAGCATTATGACTTGTGCTATTATGAGGAATTGTTAGATAAAAATCTTCATAAAGTGCAAACGTTGTTGCATTAATTTTGTCAACCCAGAAAACTCTGTTATTGACTTCGGTCATACCGTTTACGTTTTTAATATGAACTTGTTGTCTATCGTATAATCCGTGTGCTACCGAAGTTGTTACTACGGCAGTAGATGCTTTTGTAATGTCTGTAATTGTTAATGACTGCTGGCCATTTGTCATAACTGGTGCTGTTGAATCTTGTGTGTCATTGCCAGCATAGTAATTAATATAATCAATTAAATGTTGCAATTTACTTTCTAATTCTGTACCTTCAGTTGCTGTACCAGCCGGACCTGCTGTAATCTGTGTTTGAGTATTTGTACCTGTTTTAGTAACACCATTACCTTGTGCAATATCACTAATTAAACTTTTAATTCTTGTAATGGCCGCAACACTATAATCGATATCCGATCTTTGTGTATATTGTGCCGATGTGCTTGGTTGAACAACCGTACTACGTAATTCATCACCAACAACTGCTGTTAACTTAGGAACAACAATAGGAAGTATTTCGTAATATGTTCCTGTTTTAACAAAAATAGTTTTTTGTACTGCTTCTTCTGCAGGAATATTTGAAACGCCGCCTGCTGTAATAGCATCGGTAACAATAGCAACTAAACTAGTAATTATTGCTTGTGCATTTGCTTCTTCTGTATTGTTAGGTTTTATTTGTACAATAGCAGGTGTGTAGCCGTTTTCTGTCTGATAATTTGTTGCTGGATCTACATTTGAAATAACAGCATCCATTACCGTAATTGCATAGTTAATTGCCGCAACCGTTTCACTAACCTGTCCATTAACATAACTTGCACCGTCTTTATCAAAATAGTTATAAGCAACTGATCTTGTTTTTTCGTTACCACCATGTGATAAATCGTAGACAACAGCATCAACCAAGTGTCCCATATCTCTGTAACACAATGCTTGGTCGTATGTAAATGCTCCAGTGAATGGAGAAATAACGTTTGCTATTTGATAATCAA